>Ga0210051_1004718_pt1 | contig 13245 bp, 13 predicted proteins | sample CryGey092014_all_FD_185464 | JGI IMG/M metagenome (GOLD analysis project Ga0210051, IMG submission 185464) | Groundwater microbial communities from aquifer - Crystal Geyser CG23_combo_of_CG06-09_8/20/14_all (SPAdes) (version 2) | ecosystem: Environmental > Aquatic > Deep subsurface > Groundwater...
ACCATGGTGCCGGAATTATGTGAAGCGCCGGCATACCTCCTATACAGTCAAAGGCCTGAATGAGAAAATGATAAAGGGAATCAGAGACCTTTTACTTCACATAATTAATCGCTTCACATAAACTGATTTATGTGGAGCTTAACATAAATCAGTTTCATCGAGGACCCGTCGGTGATCCGGGATATTCCCCGATCAGGTCGAGGACAGGCCTCAATCTTATGGGACTATGGCTGGTAAGGGCAAGACCACCGCCAAAAGCTCACGCCCCGCCAGGGGGACATGACGGAGTCGAGTCCCAATACGCCGATGGCGATCTTCAGCTTCAAACACACGCTGATACGATCTACGGCGACCCCGAATACACCTGGGATGAATACATCCAGTCATAACGCATTTTGAAAAAAAGGCGGGCCGGAGAGGTCTGCCTGAATAGCGCTCAAAAATGCCTTCTTGACGGGTGACTCGACCTAAAGGTGAGCTGATTTGTCAAAAAGTCAGCCGATGCGATGCACCCCTCACACGATGATCGGCAACACACGCCATATTTTGTGATCATTATCCTCTTGACACACAAAATCCTTTCTCATATACTCCCACCACGAAAAAGGAAGTTCTTATCACACACAAGTATACTCCTTGGAGCATTTACCCTTGAGGCACTTGGCTTAGCACTTAATCCATTGAAAAGAGAATTAAAACCATTGCCCATGATTCTTGCTTAGCAATGCTATCAATAAAAGGTTTCTCTGCATGATCATGCGTTTGCCGGAAAATTGATTTGGACAGCGATGATTATTTATGGTAGGAATTCTCTATGTTTATTCAGGAATTAAAGATATTACAGGAAATATCGGCGGCCCTATCTTCCGACAAAAGGATTGTTAAGGTAATAGCGTACGGTTCCAGGGTCCGCGGAGACTTTCATGGCGACTCTGATCTTGACCTCATGGTTATAGTCGAGAGAAAAGACTCTGACCTTAAGGAAAAAATTCTTGATCTTGTTTATGATTATGAACTTTCCGCCGATTTGTCCATTTCACTCAGCATTCTCTCCCTCGGAGAGGTGGAGATAAACAACAAGCTTGGCAGCCCTTTCATGAAAAACGTATTAGAAAGCGGAAAGATTATTTATGACTCTGGATATAGAGGAAAAGAAAGCTCTCTCGCGGTACAGACTTGAAAAAGCGGATAGTTTGCTTGAGGATGCGGCGCTGCTTCTAAGTAACGGGAGATGGGATTCCTCCATCAACAGGAGCTATTATGCGGCGCTGCACGCCGCAAAAGCAGTTCTTATCCTGTTTGGAATTGATCCGGTAAGCCACGAAGGCGTCAAAAGCATGGTCGGCAAAAAGCTGATTCTGGGAGGGTTTCTTGAGAAAGAATATGGGCGATGGTTTAGAAGCCTCCAATTTCAAAGAGAAGATGTTGATTATGCCGATTATGTGACATCAGAAAAGAAAGATGCGGAAGAAGCTTTCAATAACGCTTCTCAATTCATAGAAAAGATGAAAGAAGTCATTTTTCGTCATATCCATACTGTCCCGTTTGGTTGCAAAATTTGGGCATATCCACTTATAGAGCCTTTTATAAAAAGGAACGTTTAGGGAAGGAGTTCGAGCTTTGCAATGAGGAGTTTCAAAAACGGGATAGATGGACAAAGGATCAGATGAATGATTATCTTAATGAGAGATTGCAGGTACAACTCAGTTTAGCATCTGAAGCACCATACTATAAAGAAAAATGGGGGGAACTTGGCATAACAGGGAAAAAACTGAAATGGATTACTCTGGATTCTCTTTACCAGCTCCCTATACTGCCTAAAGTTGAGGTCCGTGAGAATCCCGAAGCATTTGTCCCTTCGTCAATCCATCAAAAAGACAAGTTACTGAGCTACTTTACCAGTGGTTCAACAGGCACACCAATTCGAGCAATTCGTACAAAAGATGCCCATCAGCGGTTTTGGGCTGCCCGTGAAGTGCGTTCTTTCGGCTGGGCAGGTAGCAGTATCCAAGCGTCCAGGGGCAATGGTTGGGGGTCGTTTAGTAGTGCCCAAGGGAATCGCCAAGTCGCCGTTTTACCGCTATAACCTCGCAGAGAAGCAAGTTTATTTTTCAGCATATCACATTTCTCCAGCAAATATGCCCAACTATGTAGAAGGGTTTAACCGTTATCAACCAGAGCTTATTACCGGATACGCATACTCTCAATTTTTAATTGCTAAAATGATGCTCGATCAAGGGCTTAAGTTAGATTATGTTCCGGTGGCTTCTGTCACTTCCAGCGAAAAACTCACTAATCAGATGCGCGAGGTTATTCTACAGGCTTGGGGTTGTCGAGCCTACGAAGAGTATGGCACCACGGAAAATTGCGTTCTTGCTACCGAATGTGAATATGGCCGATTGCATGTCAGTATGGACTTTGCGATTGTAGAAATAGTCGATGATGATGGCAATCCGGTTCCTCCCTGGCAATATGGGCGTATTCTTTGTACCGGTTTGCTCAATGACGCACAAATTCTGGTAAGGTATGATATCGGTGATATCGGGGTTTGGGATGCCGAAAGGTGCTCGTGTGGTCGTAATCATCTCCCGGTGTTACGCGAAATTGTGGGACGGGTTGAAGATGTGCTTGTCGGGCTGGATGGCCGAAAAATGGTTCGTTTCAGTGGAGTATTTGTTAATCTTCCCCACGTTTTGGCAGGACAGGTGATTCAGGAAGATTTTGATAAATTTATCGTTAAAGTTATCACAACTGATGGTTTTAACGAGGCAGAAACAAACCTTATACACAAGCGATTTGATGAGCGGCTTGGCCCGGTAAATGTAGAGATTGTTAGGGTATCTGAATTAGAACGCACTAAAGGTGGGAAGATACGAGCTGTAATCGATCGTATGAAAAGGTGACACAAACTCAGAAGTATTATAATTACGAAGAGTTGCCCGAAGTAATGTATACCAAACTGATTCTTTCTTTTATATAGACAGATTCCCAATGAAAAAGAGTTTGTTGTCTAATCGATACGAATCAGTTGATTTAAAGGTAAGGATACTGCTTTTCCTTGTGGATATCGTCGGCGGGTTCATATTTTCCGTGGCAAAGCTGTTTAATGGTGGACATGAAAAATACGATCCCGGAAAAGTAAAAAAAATAATTATCTTCAGGCTGGACGGTCTGGGGGATCTGGTCCTTTCCACCGCTGCCCTCCGAGAAATCAGGAAAGGATTTCCCCAGGCGGAGATAACACTGGTCATAGGCCCATGGACCGCCGGTATCGCAGAGTGCATTCCTTTTTATGATCGTCTCGTTGTTCACGATTGTTTTCTGTTCAGTGTTTTCCGAGGAAACAGAAAACTGCGTTTCAGGGAGGAACTGGATTTTATTAGAGCGTTGAGACAAAGTAAATATGATTTAGGGATCGACCTGAGGGGTGATTTGCTGAGCATCATCCCTTTGTTTTTGTCGGCAGTTAGGTTCCGGTTTGCACAAGACACAAGGGGGGGAGGTTTTTTGCTGACGCACTCAATCAAAGGTGAATTTAAGCACGTAAAGGATAAAACGCTTCAGCTTGTGGAGACACTCGGCGTGGCAGTAGAAGACAGAGAAACAGAGCTGGATATCCCTGAAAATGATATGAAATATATAGAAGAATATCTGGGCGAAAAAGGGATCAAGCAGGCCGATTCTGTCATCAGCATTGCCCCTTGCGCCTTGTATTACTGGAGATCATGGCCACCGGAGAAATTTGCCCGGGTTGCCGCCTTATTGGCCGAAAACTACAACTTCGTGGTAATCCTGGTAGGCAGTCGGGAAGATCGGAACATCCTGGATAAGATTGGTTCTCTGGCCGGTCCAAAGATCATCAACAGCTCCGGCGAGTTAACCCTGGGTCAGGTGGCTGCGCTGATCAACCGGTCAGTCTTGTTTATCGGGAATGACAGTGGCTTGACACACATCGCTGCCGCAGTGAAAACCCCGATGATTCAACTTTTTGGACCGGGGGAGACTGAAAAGTTCGGGTATAGAAGCGATAAAAATATCTTATTGATGAAGGGCGATTGTCCTTATCACCCCTGCGATCAGCGCACTTGTAAATACCAGGACCACTGGTGTATGGATCAGATATCGGTAGAGGATGTTATGGGGGCATTTCGAAAAATAATTTCTTTCAGGATTTCAATATGAAAAAATTATTGATCGTTTACGGTATTTGGAGCCCATACACCCATGCTCGATTTACTGTTATCGCCAAACATATCAAGGATATGGAGCTGACTGTCTTTTTCCAAAATCCGGCCGTCAGGTACAGGAAGTGGGATGCTGAGACAACTGATTCTCCCTATAAAATGGTATTTCTGAAGAATATCGGCATCCCCATTTCTGTAAATACGGCCTTTGTATGCAACATAAACTATAATATCTATCAAGAGATCAAAAGATATAACCCCGATCGTATTATTGCCGCGGGATGGAACAGTTTTGCCACCCTGGCGGCGATCGTGTATGCCAAAAAACATGGCAAGGAAATTATTTTATGGGCTGAAAGTACGATTCATGAGGATAGTTTTATCAGAAAAATTTCATTGTTATATGTTAAATTCATTCTGCGGTTTTTTGATGGTTTTATCAGCGCCGGAACAGCCTCTGAAGAATATTTGAGGTTTCTGGGGGTCAGGAAAAAGATCGAGCATTTTTATAATTCTGTCGATGTGGATCATTTCTTGACACAGGGGGAGCTTTCCCTTCAAGAAAAACGCCTGTTAAAGGAGAAGTTCGGTGTAAGAAACAGTTCCAGGGTTATTATGTTTTCAGGACGATTAGTGGCAATTAAATGTGTGGATCTGCTGATAAAGGCTTTCCTCCAGATAAGCGAGAAATTTCCGGACATTGAATTATTGATTGTCGGTTACGGACCCGAGGAACACAGGTTAAAAAAAATGGCCGAGATGAACAGCCGCATCCATTTTCTTGGTCATCGGGGAGTTGATAGTATTCCCGGGATATACGGCATTTCAGATATCTTAGTCCTGCCCTCAATCAGCGAACCCTGGGGGCTGGTTGTAAACGAGGCCATGGCATGCGGCTGTGCGATTATTGTTTCGGATAGATGTGGTTGCTGCCGGGATCTTATCCGGGACAACGGCATTGTTATTGAGGGCGGAAAGTTGGGCCCTCTGGTTGAGGCGCTTGAACATCTCTTATCGTCTGAGAGCAGACTGAAAGGGATGAAGGAAAAAAGCGTGGATATCATAAAATGTTTCAAGGTTGATTCGCTTGTGAAGCGAGTCAGTTTTTTTGGGGAATAAGAGGGTCTTAATGTTAAATTCTCGTAACTGTTCAGGTAGCCACCAAGGCACTAAGACACGAAGGATAGATATGAGTTTTTCCACTTTGTCTGAAAAGGAAGAAGGCATTGCAAGAAAAATAGTAGATGCGGCATACACCGTACATAAAATACTTGGACCGGGTTTGCTTGAGAGAGTTTATGAAGTCTGTTTCTGTCATGAGCTTTCTAAACGAGGATTAAAATATCAAAGGCAGGCAGATGTCCCCATTTACTTAGCCTTATGAAATTGACTGGTAAGCGCCCTGGTTTTCTTATTAATTTTAATGTGTCCCTCATCAAGAAGGGTATTCAAAGAATAATTATATGATCTTAGTGTCTTGGTGGCTGAATAGTCACTCCAGAATTTACCTCAAGTCTTCAGGTGCTGAGCGCATATTTTTTGCAAAACTCTCAGCAATTGGCGTAGAAGGCATGAAGGATACTGTTAGAAGGATATTTTACAGAGTTGGTAATTTACCAATATCTAGGTTAGTGGCAAGAAAATATCAAGGGAAGATCCTATTTCTAATGTACCATAGAGTTATTCAGGATTCTGATTTTATCAATCATACGGAACCTACGGAACCGCTTTCAGAATTAAGCATTTCCGTTTCTCGCTTCGACGAACAAATCAGTTATATATCAAAAAGTTGTCAACCAATATCAATCGACCAGCTTCCTTCTCTGCTATCGGATACTAATTCCCTTTCCAATATCCCGGTTGTTGTCACCTTTGATGATGGATACAAGGACAACCTGGTATATGCTCTTCCTATTTTAAAAAAGCATAAGGTTCCAGCAGTAATCTATATAACTACGTGTTTTCCTGAGGGCGACTGCTCCATTTGGTGGTTTGAGTTATGGGAAAATTATCAAGAATATGTGTTGAATTGGGAAGAGATTAAAGAATTGGATAAGGAGGAGTTAATCACAATAGGAGCCCATACACATACACATCCAAATCTTAGGAACCTCAACGAAAGCACAGTAATTAAGGAAATGATAACCAGCAAGGAGTTACTTGAAAAAAATCTAGGTCATTCGGTGGAACATTTTGCTTATCCCTACGGAACGCCGTATGAAGCAGGGCAGAGAGAATATGGCATAGCAAAAAATGTGGTTTCAAGACAGCAGTAACAACTATATGCAAGACGTTTCATGAAAATAAGTTGATGGAAAATCCGTTAGTGAGCATAATCATCCTGACGTGGAACCGCCGCCAGTATGTGCTGAAGGCCATTGATTCCGTCGTCAAACAGTCCTACCGACCCTTAGAGATAATCCTTGTGGATTCTGCCTCTACGGATGGGACTGTTCAGGCAGTTCGGGAAAGCTATCCTGAGGTGCGGATTATACGACTGCATAGGAATCTGGGCATTGTAGAGGGGCGTAATATAGCGCTGGCAAATTGCCGGGGAGATATAATCTTCTCACTGGATAATGATGCCTGGATCTGGCCCTCTACTTTGAGCCTTTGCGTTGACCGTTTGCTTAAAGAAAAAGAGCTGGGAATTATAGCCTGCCGGATTATTGAACCAGGAACGGAGCAAGATGTGGAAGACGGCCACACCTGCTTTTTTATTGAAGGAGGTTTTGCGATCAAAAAGGAAGTTCTTGATAAAGTGGAATACTTTCCCTCCGATTTCTTCAGGCAGGCTGAAGAGAGCGACATGGCCCTGAGAGTTATTGATGAGGGATACTATATTCTTCTCTATTCACAAGCCGTAGTTTATCACGAAAGAGCGTCGTTAAGTAGAAACGAGAAACTGTATATGTTTTACGGATGCCGCAACGAACTTTTTACGGTAATCAGGAGATATCCACTACTGGTCATGCCCCTGGCATGCCTCTGGAAAATCTTTATCTGGAACTGGACTGGCGCAGAGAAAAGGGCGCTTCATTTTACGCTGGCGGGATCTCTTGCCGGTATATCGAGGCTTCCCTGGCTGCTGTTAAAAAGGGAACCGGTATCCTTCAAGACGATAAGAAAACTCGTAAGTTTCAAGAGATCCTTCAGATGAGCGGTTTGCGCAGCGGCCTTACAGAAGATGTTTTCCGGGTGTGCGAACAACCCGGCCTGGCTAAGATGACGAAAGACAGGATAATCAGAAATACCCTTGCGTTATTCGTGGGAACCGCTGTGGGCAACGTGTTCTCATTCCTCCTGATGGTATATATCGCGAGGACTCTGGGAGATGTGGGAGTCGGACAGTATTCGTTCCTGTTTGCCTTCGGATATATTATAGTGATCCTGTGCAATCCCGGAATGGGATATCTCATCATCAAGGATGTGCCGGCAAATAAGGGCATTACTTCTCCATACGCCAACAATATCCTGTCCGTGAAAGCAATCCTCGCGGTTGTTTCGGCCCTCGCCGCTGTCTTGCTTCTTGTGTCCATTAAGGACGACACCCTGATTGTCCGGAGTTTCATGATAGTGGCGGTAATTTACATGATTAACTCCGTGGGATCGGTGTTTTCGAATATTCTCAACGCTAACGAGAGGATGGAACTGACAGCGTTGATTGACGCCATAGAACGCGCGGTCGCCCTCCTTGTCGGCGCTGTCCTGCTCTATATCACGCGATCGCTTCTGTACCTGGTTCTGGCCCTCCTGATTTCCAATCTGGTCAAGCAGCTATTGTATTTCACGTTTTCAAGGCGGTATTTCGTTTTAGGGCCTGGAATCGACTTCGCGCTGTGGAAAAGACTGTTTGTGCGATCCCTCCCCTTCGCGCTCAGCATATCCTTCCTGTATGTGTACCACAGGATTGACACGGTTATGCTCTCGCTGATGGTAGGCGACCGGGTAACGGGGTGGTATAACGCTGCCTATAGATTGATCGATGTTATCCACTATGTACCCCTCTTGCTGGTGGCGGCGATTCTGCCCCCCATGGCGCTATATTCCAGAGAAGACACAACGATTCTGACGGATATATTCAACCGGTCGTTCAGATACCTCGTCATGCTGGCATTTCCCATCGGTGTGGGGATGTTTCTGCTTGCGCCGAGGCTGATCCTGTTTGTTTTCGGCGGGGGTTTTGAAAATGCGGCGCCGGCCCTGCGGATATTGATATGGGCGGAGGTCCTTGCCTTTCTCAACTACCTGGGCGGCCACCTGTTGAATATGATTGACAGGCAGAAGATCTATGCGGCTATTATCGGGGCGACGGCGGTTTTCAATATCATCTTGAATCTGCTTCTTATTCCGGGTTACATCCATATCGGCGCCGCCGTGGCGACCCTGCTCTGCGAACTGCTGGTATTCGCGCTGGTCTATAACTGCATCGGGAGATATTTTTTCAGGGTTCGCCTGTGGTCTCTGGTCTGGAGGCCGGCCCTCGCCTCCGTGATTATGGGTGTCATTGTTGTGAAGATACAATTTCTGCCCGTCTGGTATATTGTAATTGCGGGGTGCGTCTGTTATTTCGCCGCCCTTCTTATTCTGAGGGGATTAAACAGACATGACAGAGACGCGCTCTATTCCGTTCTTGACGTGACAGGTCTGGGGGGCAGGAGTAAACATTAATTGGCCACGACAGAGCGTGGCCCTCCACCGTTTGGAGGGCCACGCTCTGTCGTGGCCGGAAGTATGGACCACTAAGGCAAACTCGAAAGCCACTGGTATGCGGGAGTCACCAGTATGTACTGGTCTCCGTTCGGAATCATCCGGTAACCTTCGCTTTCCCCTATAAGTTGAATCGCCGGCTTTTTCAAAACCCCCTGAAATTTCTTAAGGGCTGGAGACGGCTCAGTGTCTGAAAGTTTTGCTTCAACCAAAACAATGGGCTCACCCTCATTTGCGATAAGAAAGTCCACTTCCTGCTGTTCCTTATTCTTAATAAAATGGAGGGAGAATCTACCGTAGCCCATATCATTCCATGCCGTAACCGCTCGATACAGTTCCAAAGCCACCATATTTTCAAACCGGGCTGCCGGTTCCTTTATCCGGGGTGTATCCCAGAGATATACCTTGCGCTCTTTTTGAATTGCCCGGGCAATTCTCCGCGTCCATGGGCCAATACTGAAAGTAAGAAAAAATCTTTCAAAAACCAACAACCAGCTTTGAATAGAATTATAAGATGTTTTCAAGTCGCGAGCCAGCGAAGGTATGGAGATAGGACTTCCTGCCTTGGATGGCAATAAATAATAGAGCGTTTCCATATCCACGACGGATTTCACGCCGGTCAGATCACGAATATCCTCACGTATTAACTGTTGGGAATAGATATTTGACCATCGGCGGTAGGTCGCCATGCGCCCTGACAAGTATGGCTCAGGAAACCCGCTCAATTCAGACAGCCCCGACCATATTTCTTTCAGTTCATCGGCATGCTCCATCACTATTTGTAAGGGATTATTAAGAAAAAGGCCAATTTCTCGGTTCCTTTTTCCTAACTCGGAGATCGTAAATGGCCACAGGTGAAAGAGGAAATAGCGGCCCGCAAGTGAATCTCCTCCCTTCTGATAGAGATCCAGCCTTCCACTTCCGGAGATAAGGAATTGGTATTTATCATGAAACTGGTCGTAAACGCCTTTGAGGTAGTTTTTCCAGTCCCTGTATTTGTGGATCTCATCAAGAATAACCAGTGGGATTGATGAATCCCGGCGCTCTACAGCCTCAAAGAAAAGGGGATTTTGCATGAAGTTTGTTCTGTGTTCGGCAATGTCCCAATTAAAATAGAGATTATTTGTAAAAGAACCGGAAATAATTTGAGCAAGCGTGGTCTTTCCTGCCTGGCGTGGCCCCACAAGGAATATCATGCTTTTATCAACAGCAAGATCCTGCCAGATTTTGATATATGGCGTTCTCCTTTTCATGCCGACCATTATTCACGATAATGAAAAATAGTCAAGACAATTTTTAAATAAGCTGAAAAAAGAAAAGGCGAACAGTATGGGTCACACCTATTTTAATTGCATTTTGCCCCAATTTCTGACATATCCCAGCATGTTGCCAAGAAACATTTGCCTTATCATACCCAATATATGCCACCACGCCCTGCAGCGGGGGAACAATAGGCAGGATGTGGTCATTCCGCAAAATGCGGATGAAATGATACTGAAGATCTGGAACATCTGTCCTCTCCTAACCCTCTCCCGTCGAGGGCATAAGCGCTAACTTAAGGGGGCGGTTTTACATTCGTCATTCCGGCGAAAGCCGGAATCCAGCGAGGCGTCAGTGAATAAACAACCTGCGGTATACATTCTGGCAAGCAAAAGAAATGGTACCCTGTATATCGGTGTAACTTCGGGCCTCGTCAAGAGAATATGGGAACACAAAAACAATATGGTAGAAGGATTTACCAAGCACTACGGTGTTCATCAGCTGGTTTGGTATGAACTTCACGAGAGTATGGAATCAGCTATTGAGCGGGAGAAGCGATTGAAAGAATGGAGGAGAAAGTGGAAACTGGAATTGATTGAGAGCACGAATCCAGATTGGCAGGATTTGTATCATACGATTGTTTGACTGGATTCCGGCTTTCGCCGGAATGACGGCTTTTGCCTAAGTTAGCGCTTATGCCCACCGAGGGAGAGGGAACTATAAGGATGCCATTCATCCCCCGTTTAAAAACGGGGTATTCTGGCATGATTTCATAAACAGGTGTGACCTCTTTTACTCTTCAATTAGTTGGTGATCCTATGAGGATTCAAGGATTCAAGTGAAATGCTGAAGATTTATAAGGCAACGAAAACATTTCCCAAAGGTAAGGGCTTTGGCTTGACCTCCCAAATGAGAAGGGCAGTCCTGTCTATCCCGAGCAATATTGCAGAAGGGTACGGGAGTAAAACACTATGAAAAAGATTCTTCTGGCGCGGTGGTTTGCGCTGATTGTCATAGCCCTTGCGGCCTTTGTTGTTTACAGTAACACCTGGCGCTGCCCCTTTGTCTTTGACGACATCCACTCCATTGTAGAGAACACCGGGATCAGGGATCTGTCGAACTTTTCCTCTCCGGGCAGGTTCTTTGATTCGAGGGCAGTTGTTAATTTTACCTTTGCCCTCAATTACAAGTTCGGCAGGCTCGATGTCTTCGGCTATCATCTGGTCAACGTCCTGATACATGTACTGAACGGCTTTGTCGTGTACTTCCTGGCGCTTTCGATTTTCGATACTGATAGGCTGCTTTTCCGGCACTCACAACTCCCCATCATGGCCTTGTTTGCAGCCCTTATATTTGTCGCGCATCCTATTCAGACCCAGGCGGTCACCTATATCGTGCAGCGCTATGCCTCCCTGGCGGCCTTTTTCTATATGGGGTCGGTGCTGTTTTATCTAAAGGCGAGAATAAGGCAGGGGACAGAGGTCAGAGGACAGAGAACAGAGGTCAGAGGACAGAGAACAGAGGTCGGGGGTCAGGGGTCAGAGGTCAGAGGGGAGAAGGACCTTCAGCTTTCAGCTTTCAGCTCTATACATCCTGTCTCTTCTGTGCGGGCTGCTGGCCTTTATGAGCAAGCAGAACACGGCCAGTCTCCCCGGCGCCATCATTCTTGTCGAGTGTATGTGCTTCGGCGGCGCGGGCACGTGGAGGAAACGGGCGCGAAGGTTCCTGTGGCTGATTCCGGCCTTTATCCTGTTCGCGGCGTTTGTTCTGTACGCCATGGGCCTGTTCAGGGGCGCGGGAATCGGGGGCATGCTGGAAGACGTCTCCGATCTTGCGCGGGAGACGGAACTGATGAGCAGATGGGGCTACCTCTGCACCCAGTTCAATGTCCTGGTGATTTATATACGCCTGCTCTTTCTCCCCATCAACCAGAACCTGGATTACATATACCGCTTCAATACGGGTTTCTTTGACGGCCTTACTCCCCTTGCTTTTGCGTTTCTGGCGGGACTTGCGTTTCTGGCCGTATGGAAGAGGAAGAGCTATCCCGTCTTCACCGTGGCCCTTTTCTGGTTTTTCATCACACTTTCCGTGGAGTCCAGCATCATACCCATAAGGGACGCCCTTTTCGAACACAGACTTTACCTTCCCCTGTTCGGCTTCGCGTTTCTTGCCGCCTGGCTGCCCTTTCGGTTCCTGCCGAAGAGGCGCGTGCCGGCCGTTCTTATCTGCGCGTCCATTGTCATATCCCTGGGGACTGCGACATACCTGAGGAACAGGGTATGGAAGGACGACCTGACCCTGTGGACCGATGTCATGGCGAAGTCGCCGCAAAACCCCCGGGGATGCATGAACCTGGGGAACGCCCTTGCCTCGGAAGGACGTTATGATGAGGCCATACGGCGCCATAACTTCGTGCTGAAGTTCAACCCGGACAACGTTAAGGCCAACTACAACATGGGGGTTGCGCTGGAGAAGCGGGGCGATACCGACGGGGCCGTCCGCTATTACACGAAGACGCTGCGTATTGATCCCAGCCAGGCCGATGCGCACTACGGCCTGGGAAACATATTCCTGAAACGTGGCGATTTTGAGGGGGCGGTTTCGCATTACACCGAGGCGCTGCGGATAAAACCTGGAAACGTAAAGGCTCGCAGCAATCTGGGCGTTGCCCTGTTCCGGCTGGGTGATGTGGATGGCGCCTTCAAGCATCTGAACGAGGCCATCCGGACAGATTGGGAAAGCACAGAAGCGCGCAACAACCTCGGGGGTATCCTCGAGACGAAGGGGGATCTTGAGGGTGCGGCCCGGCGCTATTCTGAGGCGCTCGTGATAAAACCCGACAATGCCAATGCGCACGAAAACCTGTCGAGGGTTCTGGGACGTTTAGGAGATCCCGCCGTGGCGGCCCGCTGCTACCGCGAGGTGCTGCGGGCGGACCCTGAGAACAGGGATATCCATATGGATCTCGGCATCGCCCTGTCACGCCTGGGCGATCTGAAGGGCGCCGTCTTGCATTTCAGCGAAGCCGTCCGGATAGATCCGAAAGACGCCGGAGCGTACTACAACCTCGGCCTGGCCTTCTCCAAAC
>Ga0210051_1004720_pt1 | contig 13240 bp, 9 predicted proteins | sample CryGey092014_all_FD_185464 | JGI IMG/M metagenome (GOLD analysis project Ga0210051, IMG submission 185464) | Groundwater microbial communities from aquifer - Crystal Geyser CG23_combo_of_CG06-09_8/20/14_all (SPAdes) (version 2) | ecosystem: Environmental > Aquatic > Deep subsurface > Groundwater ...
GCGCTTTTGTGTTTTTTGCGAGATATGATATAATATCCTATGTATCTGTCTATTTTTAGGTTTTAGACAAATCCGGGCGGAGAAAAGCGTCCGGGAAAAAAATATGCAATACGATTTTTTGACGATTGGCGGCGCCACGGAAGACATTACGGTTTACACTCAAGACGGAATAATCATTGAGAACAAAAAGGATCTTTTGCGACCCCGTCTTTTCGCTTTTGAATACGGGGCGAAAATGAAAGTCGACAATGCTTATTCCACTTTCGGCGGCGGCGCGGCCAACGCGGCTGTCTGTTTGGCCCGGTTCGGATTTAAAGTGGCCAGCTTGGTGGCGGTCGGCGACGATATCCGCGGCCGGCAAATTCTAAAAAATTTAAAAAGTCGGCAGGTTGATTGCCGCTCGGCCCAGATTTATCCTGGAGCGCCCAGCGGTTTTTCTTTTTTGCTGGTCGGACCGGGGGGCGAACACGTGGTTTTTTCCAATCGCGCGGCCAATCAGAATCTGTCCATCGGCGTCCGGGAACAGGGTTTGATCCGGCGCGCCAAGTGGGTTTATTTGACGTCTTTATCCGGAAACTGGCAGGCCGCGCTGGCCGGAATTTTTTCCGCGCCGCCGGCTCAGATTGTCTGGGATCCGGGCCATATCCAGCTCCATAGCGGTTTAAAGGGTATTGGCAAATATTTGGCCAAAACGACGATATTAAAAATTAATCGCGATGAAGCCTTGGAGCTGATTTTATCCCAAGAAAAATTTCGCCGGACCAAACCTGCGGAATTGGCGAAAATTAAAAATTTGTTAAAGATTTTAAAATCCTTCGGTCCGCGAATTGTCGTAATTACCAGCGGCCAGCAGGGCGCGGATGCTTTTGACGGGCAGAATTTTTTCCGGCAGGATGTCATTAAGGAAAAGAAAAGGATTGACACCACGGGCGTGGGTGATGCGTTCGGCTCTTCTTTGGCCGCCGGCTTGGAATATTTTCACGGCGACTTGGACAAAGCTATGTATTTGGGCGCGAAAAATACCGCCTCGGTCATCGGCGAGCAAGGGGCGCAGAACGGCCTTTTGGATAAGACGGCTTTGGCTCGGATTGTTTTAAAATGATATTTTTATTTAAAAATAAATTTTGACGCGCGCGTCAGCAGGCTTCCGGCTTGGCCTGTGAAAAAAATCGCCAGGCAAAAGACATTAAGTTTTTCCGGGCAAGAAGTCCAAAACGACCAAGTCTAAAAAAACGCACCCGTCTGATTATTAATCAATGATTATGAAAAAAAAGAAAATTGATCGGGAAACGACCGACGTGCTTCTGGCTTCAGAAAAATTTTATCGTCCGTCGCGGAAATTCCTTGCTTCCTTGCAGATCAAAGATTATGAAAAGGTCAGGCGTCAAGCGGGCCGCGATCCGATTAAATTCTGGACGGAAGCGGCGCGGGAATTAGTCTGGTTTAAAGAATGGGAAAAGGTTTTTTCCGCAAAAAGCAAGCCTTTTTACCAGTGGTTTGTCGGCGGGCAATGCAATTTGGCTTATAACGCCTTGGATCGGCATATCGGCACGCCGGTTGAGAATAAAACGGCGATCCTTTGGGAAGATGAAACCGGCCGGACCAGGAAGTTCACTTATCGCGAAGTTTATCAGGAGGTTAATAAACTGGTGAACGGCCTTAAATCATTGGGCGTAAAAAGGGGCGATCGAGTGGCGATTTATATGCCGAATTTGCCGGAAATCGCTTTTGCCATGCTGGCTTGTTTGAAAATCGGCGCCATGCACTCGGTCGTTTACGCCGGTTTTTCCGCCCAAGCGCTCGCGGACCGGATCATGGATGCCAAAGCGAAAATCCTGATCACCGCCGACGGCAGTTTCCGCCGCGGCAAGGAGGTCATGCTCAAACCGGTGGCGGACGAAGCGGCTGTTTTGGCAAAAACCGTGAAAAAAATCGTGGTGGTGAAAAACAATAACGCCGCGGTGAATTTTAATCCGCAGCGGGATGTCTGGTACCATGACCTTACCAAAGATATGTCCGCCGAAGCCAAGTGCGCGCGCATGGACGCGGAAGATCCGGCTTTCGTGCTTTATACTTCCGGCACCACTTCCAAACCGAAAGGCGTCGTGCATGTTCATGGCGGTTATCCGGTCGGAGTACTCAGGACGATCAAATGGGTTTTTGATTTAAAAGGTGATGAAATTTTTTGGTGTACGGCTGATCCGGGCTGGATTACCGGCCACAGCTATATCATCTATGGCCCGCTTTTAGCGGGTATTACCACTCTGCAATACGAAGGTGTGCCGGATCTGCCGGCGCCGGATCGGATGTGGCAGATGGTGGAAAAATATCAAGTCAATGTCTTATACACGGCGCCGACTTTGATCCGCGCCATGATGAAATACGGCAATGACTGGCCGAAAAAATATGACATGCCGAGTCTGCGGATTTTGGGGTCGGTCGGCGAGCCGATCAATCCGGAAGCCTGGAAGTGGTATCATCGCCACATCGGCAAAGGCCGCTGTCCGATCATGGATACATGGTGGCAGACGGAAACCGGCGCGCAAATGATCACGGCTCTGCCTTGCGCGTCCTTGAAAGCCGGCGCGGCGGGCAAGCCTTTTCCGGGGATTGAGGCGGATGTGGTTGACAAGAACGGCCGGCCGGTCAAATCCGGCCAGGGCGGTTTTTTGGTCATCAAAAACCAATGGCCGTCCATGATCCGGACGATTTTCAACAACCCGGAGCGTTACAAAAAAACTTATTGGCAGGAAATCAAGGGCGTCTATTTCACCGGCGATCTGGCCTTCAAGGATAAGGACGGCTATTTCTGGATCCAGGGCCGCACCGACGATGTCTTGAAGGTCGCGGGCCATCGCATCGGCACGGCCGAGGTGGAATCCGGTTTCGTTTCGCATCCGGCCGTGGCTGAGTGCGGCGTGATCGGCGTGCCGGATCCGGTCAAGGGCGAAGTGATCAAGGCTTTTGTTATTCTGAAACAAGGCTTTTTGGGCAGTGAAGAGCTGAAAAAAGAGCTGGTCGGACAAGTGCGCAAGACCATCGGACCGGTGGCCGTGATCAAAGATGTCGCTTTTGTGGACAAATTACCCAAGACCAGGAGCGGAAAGATTATGCGCCGGGTGTTGAAAGCGCAGGAACTCGGCTTGGAAGTGGGGGATACGAGTGCGCTGGTAAGCTGAAAGATATTTTCTTGCTATGTAATTTTTTAATAAATTATTGCAATATTGAAGGCGACACTTTTTTCGTGCCGCCTTCAAAAAGTTATTTCCTTAATCAGATTTACCCATGAAAAACCTGGAAAAAATTTTCAATCCCAAAACGATCGCCGTGGTCGGCGCCTCGGACAATGAAAAAACGGTCGGACACGCCTTGATCAATAATCTCTTGAACAGCGATTTTTCCGGCACGGTTTATCCGGTCAATATCAAGCGCAAAAGCGTCCATAGCGTCAAAGCGTATAATAAAGTTAGCGAGATACCGGACAAAATTGATTTGGTTTTAATCGCCACGCCGGCCTTGACTGTGCCGGAGATCGTGGCGGATTGCGGCCAAGCCGGGGTGGCCGGCTGCCTGATTATTTCCGCCGGTTTCAAAGAAATCGGCCGGGTGGGTGAACAAAGGGCGCAAACGGTTTTGTCTTTAGCGAAAAAATACCGCTTGCGGCTGATCGGCCCGAATTGCCTCGGCTTTATCCGCCCCCAGCTTCATCTGAACGCGAGTTTCGCCGGCCGGATGGCTTTGCCCGGCAAATTAGCTTTCATATCGCAAAGCGGGGCGCTCTGCACGGCTATCCTTGACTGGTCTTTGAAAAATAATGTCGGCTTTTCCCATTTTGTGTCCATCGGCGAAATGCTGGATGTCGGTTTTGCCGACTTGATTGATTATTTCGGACAAGATCCGGAAATTTCCAGCATCTTGATTTACATGGAATCATTATCAGCGGCGCGCCGTTTCATGAGCGCGGCCCGGGCCGTTGCTCGCGGCAAGCCGATCATTGTTCTTAAAGTGGGCCGGAGTCCGGCCGGCGCCAAAGCCGCCCAATCCCATACCGGCAGTTTGGCCGGCGATGACGCGATTTTTGACGCCGCTTTTGAGCGCGCGGGCGTGGTGCGGGTTAACACGGTCCTGGACCTTTTCCATACGGCCAAGGCTCTGGCCATGCAGCCCCGGCCGGCCGGCCACCGTTTGGCCGTGGTGACTAATGCCGGCGGACCGGGCGTGATCGCCACGGACGCCCTGATCTATTCCGGCGGTCAAGTGCCGGTTTTGGATGAAAAAACCATCAGGGGACTGGATAAGACCATGCCCGCCAATTGGAGCCGGAGCAATCCGGTGGATATCTTGGGCGACGCCGATCATCGGCGCTATGAAACCGCCATGCAGGCGGTCATTAAGGATGATAATGTGGACGCCGTGCTGGCCATTTTGACCCCCCAAGCCATGACTGATCCGGCGGCGATTGCCCGTTCGCTGGTGAAAGTGGGCAGAAAATCAAAAAAAACCATCCTGGCTTCCTGGATGGGCGGCGATACCGTGGCCGAAGGCCGGACCATTTTAGAAAAAGGCAATATCCCGATTTACCGCACGCCGGAGGACGCGATCAGCTGTTTTTCCCACCTTTGCCGCTATTCGGAAAATTTGGCCTTGCTTTATGAGACGCCCGCCACCATTCCGCACGCTTTCAAGCCGCAGACGGAAAAAAACGAACAGCTGATTGCCGCGGTGGCCGGCTCCGGACGGGAAATTTTTACCGAAGCCGAAGCGAAAAAGTTCTTAGCCAATTATGAAATTCCTGTCGTCCGCCATAAAATTGCCAATTCTGCCAGCCAGGCGGCCGTGGCGGCCGCGGCACTCGGCTGGCCGGTGGCGATGAAAATTTTATCGCCGGATATCCTGCACAAGACCGATATCGGCGGCGTGGCGCTTAATATCAATAGTCAGGAGGAAGCCCGATCGGCCTATGAGCGGATCATCGCGAATGTGAAAAAGAGCTTGCCGCGCGCCCAGATCCACGGCGTTTTCATTGAGCCAATGGTCAAGAAAAGGTATGAAATTTTGATCGGCGCGAAAAAAGACCGCCTTTTCGGCCCGGCGATCATTTTCGGCCTGGGCGGGGTGGCGGTGGAGATCTTCAAAGACACGAAAGTCGGTTTGCCGCCTTTGAATATGAGCTTGGCCATGCGCCTGATTGAAAAGACAAAAATTTATCGCCTGCTCAAAGGTTATCGCGGCATGCCGGGTGTTGATTTGTCCGCTGTCCAGTTTTTACTTTATAAATTCGCTTATCTATTGATTGATTTTCCGGAAATCAAGGAAATTGACATCAATCCTTTTGCCGTGGATGAGAATGGCGGCATCGTTTTGGACGCGAAAATAATCCTGGACAAGAAATCAATCGGCCGCCAAAGCCCGCCGTACAGCCATTTGGTCATTTCGCCTTATCCGAAAGAATATATCAAAGAGATAAAAATGAAAAACGGCCAAGCGGCCTTATTGCGTCCGGTGCGGCCGGAAGATGAGGCTTTGGAAGCGGAAATGTTTTCCCATTTTTCCGCGCGCACCCAAAGACAACGTTTTTTCCGTTTGATCAAAGAGATTTCCCACGACCTGCTGGTACGCTATACGCAGATTGACTATGACCGCGAGATGGCGATTGTCGCCGAGATTGAAGAGGCGGGCCGGAAAAAAATGGCCGGCGTGGCCCGCTTGATCGCGGATCCGAATAGCGACAGCGCCGAATTCGCGGTGGTCGTGGCGGATCCCTGGCAATTTCAGGGGCTGGGAAAAAAATTCACGGATTTTATCCTGGCGATCGCCCGGCAAAAGGGCATAAAAATGGTTTGGGCGAAATTTTACCGCGATAACAAATCCATGCAGGCGATTTTTCAGAAAAGGAATTTCCGTTTCCGCGGCCAGGGGAAAACCACCACCGCCGAACTGGATTTATAATCGGCCTTGATTGATCGCGCGCTCTTCTTGGTTTTTGTAGCGTCCGCCGACTTATTTTATTATTTTGTTTTGAGCCGCCGGCCGAAAAAAGATCATGATAAAAAAATTATTCAACAGCCAAATTAATTCCGTGACAATCGCGGCCATCTTGGTGGCTTTTTTTTCTTTGCTCAGCCGTTTGCTCGGCCTTTTGCGGGATCGGATTTTCGCGAGTGAGTTCGGCGCCGGCGACACCCTGGATGTTTATTACGCCGCTTTCCGCGTTCCGGATACGATTTTCAATCTGTTGGTTTTGGGCGCGCTGTCCGCCGGTTTTATCCCGATTTTTGCCCGCCTTATTAATGATCCGCTCAGCCCGATAAAAAATTTTTTTTCCCGAGAGAAAAACCAGCCGGCGTGGCGTTTAGCCAATAATGTCATCAATCTGCTGGGTTTGTTTTTATTGCTTTTGTCCGCTTTGGGGGTCTTGGCCACCCCCTGGCTCGTAAAAATTATCGCGCCTGGTTTTGGCCCGGATAAGCAGGCGTTAGCCGCCCATCTGACCAGGATTATGTTTCTTTCCCCGCTTTTTTTGGGCCTGTCCAGCGTCTTTGGCGGAGTTCTCCAGTCTTTCAAACGTTTTTTCGTTTATGCGCTCGCTCCGGTTTTTTATAATTTGGGAATAATCGCCGGTGCGCTTTTTTTTGTTCCGGCGATCGGTCCGAGCGGTTTGGCCTGGGGCGTGGTGGCGGGCGCGCTGGCTCATCTTTTAGTGCAGATCCCGGCCGCTTGGTCCCTTGGGTACCGTTATCAGCCGATCATTGATTGGACGGACAAGAATATCCGCCAGATCGGCGCGCTGATGGGACCGCGGACTTTGAGTTTGGCCGTTACCCAGATTAATCTTTTCATTATTACGATCATCGCTTCCGTTTTGCCCGGCGGCTCGCTGGCGATTTTCAGCCTGGCGAATAATCTGCAGTCTTTTCCGGTCGGTGTTTTCGGTATTTCCTACGCGATTGCCGCTTTTCCGGCGCTTTCCGTCCTGGCTTTCAAGAAAGACGAGCTGGTCCGGCAATTTTCTTCCACTTTGCGCAATATTATGTTTTTTATCATCCCGGCCACGATTATTTTTTTATCTCTGCGGGCGCAGATTGTGAGGATTATTTTCGGCGCTGGCCAGTTTAATTGGCGGGATACGGAATTAACCATGGAAACTTTGGGTTTTTTTGCCATTTCTCTGTTCGCCCAGGCCACTTTGCCTTTGATATCCCGGGTTTTTTTCGCCCGCCACGATACCAAGACCCCTTTGTATGCCGGCCTGGCGACCACGGCTTTAAATTTGGTTTTATCTTGGTTTTTCGCCCGCCGCTGGGGCGTGGCCGGCTTGGCTTTGGCTTTTTCTTTGGCGAATATTTTTAATTTCATTTTTCTTTGGACCGCTTTGAGGCTGGAACTTGGGTTTTTGGATGAAAAACGAGTTTTGACCGCTTTGGCCAAGCTGACCGCCGCGGCCGTGGTTTTGGGCGCGGTGATCCAAGGCGTCAAAATTGTCATTTGGCCATTCATTGATATGACCCGTTTATGGGGAGTGGTCTTACAGGGCGGCGCGGCCGGTCTTTTCGGCCTGATCGCTTATGGGGTCGTAGCGGCTTTGTTGAAAAGCGAAGAATTTTTTGACTTTTGGCAAGCTTTGCGCCGCCGTTTGCCCTGGAAAAAAGTGCCAGTCAGCGACCAGGGAGAAGCCCGGGGAATTTAAACCTGAATTTTTCCGTATAATTATTTCCTAATTCCGCTTTCCGCTATTTATTGATATGAATAATTCGGCGTTTGACAGAAAGCTTTTTTTGCCGGTAAGATAAGTAAGGCGTAAAAATAAATAAGAAAATGAACGCAAGAAATAAAAATAAGAAAAATTTCTTAAGAATGCAGATTTTTTATGCTTATTGCTTTTGTTTTATTACAAACAAACCTTCTTGCCTCAGGCGCGGTCAATTTTAGTTATAGAATTTTTTTAGAATTTATTTAATAATCCGGGAAAGAAAAGTATGCTAGAAAAGATTCGAAATTTTTGTATAATCGCGCATATTGACCACGGCAAATCAACTTTGGCGGATCGGATGCTGGAAATTACCGGTACGGTTGACAAGCGGAAGATGAAAGAGCAGATTTTGGATCAGATGGATCTGGAAAGGGAAAGGGGTATTACGATCAAACTTCAGCCCGTGAATATGCTTTATCGCGGCTATGAGTTGAATCTGATTGACACGCCCGGACACGTGGATTTTTCCTATGAAGTTTCCCGCTCGCTGGCGGCCGTGGAAGGGGCGGTGCTTTTGGTTGACGCGACGCAAGGCATCCAGGCGCAAACCCTGGCGAATCTTTATTTGGCCATCAACGAAGATTTGAAAATAATCCCGGTAGTCAACAAGATCGATCTGCCGGCCGCGGACAAAGAACAGACGGCCGCCCAGATCATTAAATTGCTTGGTTGCCGGCCGGAGGAGATTATTTATAGTTCCGGCAAGACCGGCGCCGGCGTGCCGGAGATCTTGGACGCGATTATTGAGCGGGTGCCGGCGCCGGCGGTTTTGGAACCGGCGTCCGCTTTGCGCGCTTTGATTTTTGATTCTTCCTATGATGAATACCGCGGCGTCGTCGCTTTTGTGCGCGTCGTGGACGGAGCTGTCGCGCGCGGCGACAAAATCAGATTGCTCGCGGCCGGAGCGGACAGTGAAGCCATTGAAGTCGGTGTTTTTAAGCCGGCGTATTCTGCCCGGGAACGGCTGGCGGCCGGAGCGATCGGCTATATCACGACCGGTTATAAAGATGTGAGCGAGTGCCGCGTGGGCGACACGGTCGTGCTTGCCCACGGCGCGGACGCCGCGTCCTTGCAGGGTTACAGCGAGCCCAAACCGATGGTTTTCGCCGGCATTTTTCCCCGCGAGGGCAATGAATTTGAGGAATTGCGCGAAGCGATTGCCAAGCTGAAATTAAATGATGCTTCATTGACTTTTGAACCGGAACATTCCCAGGCCCTCGGTTTCGGCTACCGTTGCGGTTTTTTGGGCATATTGCACCTGGAAATTTTCCAGGAGCGTTTGAAAAGGGAGCACGGCTTGGATATCATTGTCACCACCCCGAGCGTGGCCTATGAGGTATTTTTGAAAAACGGCGAAACGGTCACGATCCGCACGCCGCAGAAATTGCCGGACCGGGAAACCATTGAAAGGATAGAAGAGCCTTGGGTCAAGCTGGATATCATCACGCCGAAAATCTATGTCGGCGCGATCATGGGCTTGACGCAAGACAAGCGGGGCGTTTATCTCAATACTGAATATTTGGAAGAACAAAAGGTGATCCTGCATTACGAAGTGCCCATGGTCGCCATTTTGACCGATTATTATGATAAGATCAAAAGCGTGAGCGCCGGGTACGGCTCCATCAACTATGAATATTCAGGAATGAAGCCGGCCGTGGTCGTCAAGATGGAAATCATGGTGGCGGAAGAAATCATTGAGTCTCTGACCACCATCGTTTATGAAGACGAAGCTTACCGCCGCGGCCGGGAAATCGTTGAGATTCTGAAAAACACCCTGCCGCGTCAGCTTTTTGTCGTTAAATTGCAAGCTGTGATCGGCGGCAAAGTCCTGGCGGCGGAAAGACTGCCGGCATTGCGTAAAGACGTGACCGCCAAGCTTTACGGCGGCGATGTCAGCCGGAAAAAGAAGCTTTTGGAAAAGCAGAAAAGGGGCAAGAAAAAAATGCTCGTGGCCGGCAAAGGATCAGTGGATATTCCGAACGATACTTTCATTAAGTTGCTTAGGCGTTAAGCCGGGCAGGGATATATTATGAAAAAGAAAACCATCCAAAGGATTATTTGGCTGGCCATCAGCGTGATGGTGATTTTCTCCATGGTTTTTTGGACTTTGGGCGCAGTGTTTTATTAAATTGATTTATGACTAAAGATTGGCAAGTCGCGTCCGCGGTGCCGCCGGCCTTAGTTGAGCTTTTTGCGGATTATCCATCTTTATTCGCTCAGCTTTTTTTTAACCGTGGAATCTTAAATCAAAACGCCGCTGTAGATTTTTTGGCCGATGATCCGCGCCGGCTGTTTTTTGATCCTTTTCTTTTCCGCGCAATGGCGGAAGCGGTCCAGCTGGCCATTGAGCACATTAAGACCGGCCATCCGATCGTGGTCTATGGCGATTACGACGCGGACGGCGTGACCGCGTCCGCTTTGCTGACGGAAATTTTGCGGACTTTGCGCGCCCGGGCCGACCATTATATCCCTGACCGGATCAGCGAAGGCTACGGTTTGAATGAGGCGGCCATTGATTATTTGGCCAAGAAAGGGACGAAATTGATTATCACGGTGGATAATGGCATTCGAAACAAATTGGAAATTGAGCGCGCTCGCGCTTTGGGTATGGATATCATTGTCACTGATCATCATTTGCCTCCTGATGAATCAAGCGACTTGCCTGATTGTTTGATCATCAATCCGCATTCGCGCGGTGAAACTTATCCGGAAAAAAAATTGGCCGGTGTGGGCGTGGCTTTCAAATTCGCCGGCGCTCTGATCCAAAAATCAACTTTAAGCGCGGAAAAAAAAGATAAGTTAATCGGCCGGCTTTTGGATTTGGTTGCCATCGGCACGATTACCGATTGCGTGAGCCTGACCGGCGAGAACCGCGCTCTGGTCAAAAGCGGCTTGGCGGTTTTGAGCCGGCAACAGCGCCCCGGCCTCAAGGCTTTGATCCGGGAAGCGGGCATCAGCGACGATAAGAAGATTGACGCCTGGCATATCGGCTTCCAGCTGGGCCCCCGTCTTAATGCCGCCGGACGTTTGGATCATGCCAATACTTCCTTCCACTTGCTTATTACCCGGGATGATCAGGAAGCGGCCAGCTTGGCCCGGACGCTTAACGCGAACAACCAGGTCCGCCAGCGTTTGACTGACGAAATCCTGGCCGCGGCTGATCAGGATTTGGATCCGGCTGAGAAGGGGAAAAACATCATTATTGCCCGCAGTCCGAATCTGAAAGACGGCGTTGAGGCTTGGAACGAAGGGGTGATCGGCTTGGCCGCCGGGCGCTTGTGCGAAAGATATTACCGGCCGGCCTTGGTGTTGACCAAAAGGGAAGCGGAGGTGAAAGGTTCCGGCCGCAGCGTGGCGGAATTGAATCTGATGGCGATGCTGGAAAAGGTGCGCGAATATCTGGCTCGCTGGGGCGGGCACGCGGCCGCTTGCGGATTCACATTGAAAAGCGATCGGCCGGAATTTGTTCAGGAGTTTATTGCCGCGGTCAAACAGGCGGCCAACGATCTTTTAGCCGGGAAAATATTTTCACCGCGACTCTTGATTGACGCCGAATTCGGTTTGGAAAATTGGACTGAAAAGATCATTGCCGACCTGGATCGCTTCGCCCCTTTCGGCGAAGATAATCCGCAGCCGAAATTTTTGAGCCGCGGCTTGCGTTTATTGGATGTCCAATTAATGGGTAATGAAAGCCAGCACATCAAATTGCGCTTAAAAAGCGAAACTTCGCCGATTTTTTCCGCTCTGGGTTTCGGCCGGAGCGAGGATTGGAAAAACTTGCCAATTGGCGGGAAAATTGATATGGTATATTATGCGCAAATCAATGAATTCAACGGCCGCCGCGAGATCCAGCTGAAAATCATTGACATCAAGCCTTCGGCGGCCTGAGGCCATAAATCGTTTTTTCATTTTGACAATTACGCCAGAATAAATCCTTATGCCAGAAAAAATCAGGTTAACAATTTTTACGGACGGCGGCGCGCGCGGCAATCCCGGTCCGGCCGGCATCGGCGCGGTGATCAAGGACGAGCAGGGACGCTTGCTGGCTTTCGTTTCCCGCTATATCGGCCGCGCCACCAATAACCAGGCCGAATACCAAGCCGTACTGGCGGCCATGGAAGAGGCGCAAAGATTTTCGCCGGCGGCCATTGATTTTTTCCTGGACAGCGAATTGGTCGCCCGCCAATTGAGCGGCGCTTACAAGGTGAAAAACAGGGAGTTGGCGCCGCTGTTCGTCAAGGTCCATAACGCCGGCCTGTCCTGCCCGAAGATTGTTTATCATCATGTCCCGCGGGAGCAGAACCGGGAGGCGGACAAGCTGGTCAATCAGGCGATTGACCAAGCTTTGAAATAATCAGGGGCGCGGAGCCCTTTGGTCGGAGCGTGCGTTTCACGCCTGCCCGACACTGACAATACCTTGGAGAGTATAAAATATAAACTAATTTTATCTGGGCGGCTAGCTCAGTTGGTTAGAGCGCACGGTTCACATCCGTGAGGTCACAAGTTCAAGTCTTGTGCCGCCCACAGAAGATATAATCGGCCCGCCGATCCGTGAGGCTAAAGATGCAAGCCCTTCCGTTTTTCATCTTTGAAAAAAATTAATAAAAAAAGCTGAAATTTATACTTGCGAACAAAAAGAGTGCGGACCGCTGAGCGGATCAGGAATAGATTATCACGCAAAAAAAGTTTATGGCCAGTGGATTATCGAAAGAGGTTTAAGTTGGGTATCATAAAAAATTTTTAGCTAGGAAAATTATTTTTTTATATATTTTTATTTTATGCAAACACCGGCGGAAAAATATCTCATTGAAAAAGTCGCTGAGCGTCTGCGCCTAAATGATAAAAGCGTTCGCCCGGTTAAGATCTTGAATATTGGCGCTGGAAAAGATAGTATCCTGGAAAAGGGCATCCAAGACAAATTCGGCGCCAGTTTCATTTGCGACCGCCTGGATGTTGTGGATTGCCGCGCGCAATATCCGGCGGTCGGCCGGTGTTTAATCGCTTCGGTGGAATCAATGCCGGAAATTGAATCCGGCGGGCATGAAATCGCCTTTGCCAATTATGTCCTTGAACATGTGGAAAATCTGCCCAAAGCCGCGGCCGAAATCGCCCGCGTGCTGGCGCCGGCCGGTTATTTCATAAGCTCTTTGCCGAATCCGATCGCGCCGGAGTTTTTACTCTCCAAATATACGCCCACCAAGTTTCATCAGCTGATCAAGGGAAAAGGCGAGGGCCGCCACGCGCATGAGACTCGGTATGCCTATGGAAATATCAAGGAATTGATCAAGATCTTCGACCAATATTTTTCCGTGGTCGAGATAAGATATTGGCCGATTCTTTACGAATATTTATATCGCTTCCCATTGGTCGGCTGGCTGGGCAAAATTTATGACGGCCTGGTAAAAATTTTAAATATCAAAATGCTGATGGGCAATGTGTGCGTGGTTTTGAAAAAAAAGTAAAATCGCGCGCATTTTGGCAAAAAAATTT
>Ga0210051_1004727_pt1 | contig 13233 bp, 10 predicted proteins | sample CryGey092014_all_FD_185464 | JGI IMG/M metagenome (GOLD analysis project Ga0210051, IMG submission 185464) | Groundwater microbial communities from aquifer - Crystal Geyser CG23_combo_of_CG06-09_8/20/14_all (SPAdes) (version 2) | ecosystem: Environmental > Aquatic > Deep subsurface > Groundwater...
CATCGCTTTAAGAACGGCAACGGTTTGGATCGGCGTGACAAGATTATGCCGCGAAAGTCCCGACCCATCCACGATGAAAATTCCTTTCGGATCGATCCCGATTGTCTTAAACCATTCTTCCTCGGCGACAATCCCGGAATCGGACCTTCCGCTATGTTTCAATTCAACACCCAGCGTCTTCTGCAACGTCTCCGCATAAAAGTTCTGGCTCACTTTGTTTACGGTTCGGACAATGTCAGACATCTTCGGGGAATCATTCACAACAAGACATGTCATTTTGGAATAATCGGGATCCTGTAAAGGCAATTCGTCGATGTCCGCGATGGAATTGACAGTGATTCCCTTCTTCTGTAAAACCGATTTGAATGTCGCGAGGAAGAATTTCGTCGGATTATCGACCGTCACCCAATCCGTCACCGTGTCAGAATCGATACTGATCGTTCCGAAAATGCGAACCTTCTCTGTACTCGGCGTGCGGTAAAAATCGTACGATGCTGCTGAATCTTTTGGAACTGTAATAATTTGATTGACGATCTGAATATAACCCGGTTCGGGATAAACGACGATCTGCGCTGTATCGCCAACGTTTTTCCCGGGAATAACCAGTAAATCCATACAATTATCGTTGAAAGACAAACCGGACGTCACCGCGCCGTAATAATACGACAGGTCGTCCCACGCCCAGCTGTAACCGATCCCGTTGTCGTCGAAAATATTATCGTCGCCGATGATACAGCCGTCGATCTTCCGAAGTCCCGCCTCTTTCAAAGCATCCGCCCAGTTTTCAAACCGCTCGACCGCATTCCCGCCGTTATCACGCCCGGAAATCGTCGGATCGCCTGAACCTTTGATATACAAATTCCCTTTCAATACTGAATCGATGATCGTTCCATCGGTGTAAACCGCAGTCTTGTATCGGTAATCCGCGCCAAGCAGTGTCAATGCCGACGACGTGGTAAACAGCTTCATGTTGCTCGCGGGCATCAGTAATTTGTGAGCGTTCCGCGAATAGATCACCTCGCCGGTTTGTAAATCCTCGATGTGGATCCCGAAGAATGCCGGACGGAAAGAGGAATCGGCGATCATCCCATCCACCTGATTCCGGAACTGCCGCAAGGCGCGATTCGACGCCTTATAGCGAATCAACGCATCATTATCCAGTATCTTCGGCGGACGTAGAACAGCGCAACCGCTGAGACCGAGAACCATCAATAAACCGAAACAAACAAATTTCCTGACCAACATAACCACTCCATTCAACTTTCAATCTCGAATAGTATCGGGACAAATTTAATCTTCTGAGCGGGTAAAGAGAACAGCAAAGTAGCTACTTGGCAAGTTTCATAACATCGTACACAGTTCTTAGTAGCACTAACTGTGTCATAACATCGTACACACTTCAGCAAAAATGATTAACCGGAATGTTATCTTTAACTGTTTCTCTGAGGTCATATTTAACGGTATCAATTGTCCTCCATTCTGATTCTTTTGTACTTTTATGATAGAATTTTAATACCTGTTTTTCGGTAAAAATCGTTGCCCAAATATATTCAAAGCTAAGGTCTTTGCTGATGTAAAATGTCTCATTGAATACATTGATCTTTCCTTCCTCATTAACCAACCTAATAAAATGTACTTTCCCTTTTGTAATTGGTAATTCGGTACATAAATCATAGTAGAAATTCTCCGGGAAAAAACGTGTGGTATAAGAGCGTAGAGATTGTTTGCTGAATTGCTCTTTTCTATATACCTGATAGTCGTTATGCTTATTTTTGAAGTTCTGCGCCTCTTTTCTCAAATGCTCTAAATCAGTAAATTTTTGAGATAACCAAAGACGTTCATTAAACCGGCTGTTAAAACTTTCTATGTGGGCATTACGCCAAGGCTCATGAAACGGGATAAAAATGATTTCAACACCAAAGTTCAAGCAAAAACGTGTGAGCTTTCCAAAGGTTCGGGGATGATAAAGACTTCCTCTGAAGCTGGCTTCGTTGTCTAATTGTAAATATTCTGAGATTCCATATTCTTTCCAATCCTCGACGATAAAGCTTATTATACTATCGGCACCCTTTGATGTATACTGGTTTAAATTAGCCTGTGAGGTGAAAACATCGATTCGATTGACAGACACCACCTTGCCATAACCGATGATGTATCTGGGCGTAACTAAATCCAGTTGGTATATCTGCCCCGGGTGTTGAACACATAGGGAAGGATAATACACCTTAGATTCTTTGGTGACTCTGTTTTTCGCGTTGTTTTGTATCAAATCGTTTCGCTTAATTACTCGATTAATTGTTGACAAATTTGGTTTTTTAGTATAGCCTGCTTTGTCCAACTCCTGGTGAATTGCAACAGCGCCATAATAGGAATATCTTGTTTCCGGAGTGCAATGAGTCATCAACTTTTTTCGTATCTCAACAATCTTGTTTTCAAGTGTTTCATCAATCTTTGCATGCTTCCTGTTTGGCTCTTTTGACGCATCTAAATACCAGTCAGATTCCCCGGTTTTGTAACGCCTTATCCATTTATAAACCCAATTTCTGGTTCGATGAAGTTTAATATGTATGTCGGTTGGATTGTTACCTTCCTTATACAAACTGATACAATGTTTACGATCTGCAATTTCATTTGAAGATGTTAGACTTTTTTTTAGACATTGTTCTTTTACCTTTTATCTGAAGTTATGCAAAGTGTGTACGATGTTATGACATAAATAGTGTGTACGATGTTATGAAACTTGCCAATTACGGTTTATTAAAACTACTACTTTCACAACCCGAAATTGCTTCTTCCATAACGGATGCAAATGGGAAGGATTTTATTGAGAAAGAAATTAAAAGGTGTAAGAGATTATTAAAAACTCAAAGCAGTCTTGATATTTATACACCGCGTGGTACTTATGTCGCCAACACTGTTCGTAGTGATGGAGCAGATGATCCATGGGATCCATGGGTTTTCGAGATAGAGGAAGCAGATGATTTTGTTAGAGAGACATATCCACAAGCTACAATTATTAGTTCTTCAACTAGAACATATAATTGTCACTCATATGCTTGGGCAAATGGATATACTAACCGCTGTTGGATAAATACGCCAAGTGATGATCTTTATATCGAAGAGCCTGACGGTGATGGAAGCTATGATTATATTGCGGAAAGCGTTGCAACAAAAGTATCTTATTCAGGTGATCATTCGGCAACTACAACTGCTACACCTAATGTTTATATATCAAAATGGGGTTCTCTCGCTCTGGTACAACATAATAAAAATTATGTGCCTGGTAGTTATAATTCGCCAAGTCTATTTCATCGAAGATCAGTTGATGTACCAGAAGATTTTTCCTCTATTGATGCTGCATTAAATAATTCTGCAGAAGGTCAAGATATGATTATAAGTACTGGTAATTATACAGTTTCAAGCGATTTATCAGCACCCGCAAATTTTCAAATTACAATCTCAGGAAATGTGATAATTAATGGTCAAAATGCTGGTTTTAAATTTACTCCAGGATCATCGACAATAATTGTTAATGGCAGTCTAAGTGTAACAGGATCGGAAGGTAATTTATTCAAGTTTATTTCAAATTCGGCGACTCCCTCTCGTTCAGATTGGGGCGGGATTTATGTTGACAACGGTGGAAGTATAAATCTCAATTATTGCGAGATTGCAGATGCTGTAGCAGGAATTCAAACAGAATCCGTAAATGAATTCTCTGTTCAAAATTCTTTCATACATCATACTAATTATCATGGAATTTTGGTTGATATTCCTTGGAGTAAAACGGCGAATATTCTCAATAATTGTATCTATGATAACATTCGTAGTGGAATAATGGTTATTCCAAGTAACGGCAATGTTAATATCAAATATAACCTGATATACAAAAATTATGATCATGGAATGTTTGTCCAGCCATATCGAGCTGATATACAGAATAATACCGTAACGAATAATTGTAACGGGATATGGGTGTGTGGCAGCTCCTCGAGTGCTTCTGAAATAGTAAAAAACAATATCGTTGTTGAAAATAACTTATCTGGATATAATAACGGACATCATGGGATATGGGTAGGATCAACGTCATATCCAGCGCCGCTGATATCCTATAACGATGTTTGGAATAATTCGGGTGGTAATTACTATAACTGCTCTGCTGGTACCGGTGATATTTCTCAAGACCCATTGTTTCTTGACAAAAATAATTATGATTACCGATTATATTGTAATTCACCATGTATTGATGCGGGTGATCCAAATTCTGCGAATGATCCCGATGGAACCCGGACGGATATAGGCGCAATGTACTATCCGCAAATGTCGGTAAGCGGCGCAATTACCGCTGATACAACCTGGTATGGCAATTACCATATCACTGGCGATGTGACTGTTAATGATGGCGTCGAATTAACTATCGATCCCGGTACTGTTGTTCGGTTTGATGAATCTAAGGAGATAACGGTATACGGCACATTGACTGCTGAGGGGACTGTAGATGACCATATCATATTTACGCGCTCCGATCCTAACAGCAGCGATTGGACTTACTGGGATAAGCTCTGCTTAAAAACCGGTTCGAGTTTTAGTTTTGATTATATTGAGATGTACGGAGCATCCTATGGTATCCAATTAGATTATACTTCCGGTTTAATACAGCGATCCTTTTTTGAAGAGAATGGCATCCCGATATATCTGTATCACTCAGACAATGTTCATATTGAAGATTGTCAGTTTTCTAATTCAAACTATGGAATTGCCTGTCTATATTCTGATGAAGCAGCTATTTATAATAACATCATTAATAACTGCTATAATTATGGCATTTATCTTTATAACTCTTCGGCATATATAAAGGGGACAACTATCGAAAATACAACAGAATATGACGGGATAATGTTATCTTCTTATAGCGATATTGATATGAATAAAGTAATTGCCTATCCGAATGCCGAATTAAATAACAGGATTGCCGATAATGAGCGATATGGTGTCAATATCACTTCTACTGCTTCGGCTGATTTGGGTTGTTTACTCTATATGCAGCCACCGTATTTAAGAGGCGGTTTTAACCAATTCGATCATGGCATTGGTGCATACGATGTGAAGAATTACAGCTCAAGTACAATTCGTGCAGAAGTCAATTGGTGGGAAGATATGACAAATTCCGGTTTAGTTGATACGTACCCCACGGCGGAAGACCAGGGGTATCAGTTATCCAAGTCAGTTGGCGATGGAGAATATGAAGAAATACAACAATTATTAACAAAAGCATATCATTTGGAAAATGTTGATAGCACCTATGCAGAGGCTATAAATGTTTTGAATCAGGCGGTGGCAATTGCCCCTGATGATTCGATCTGTTACTATATTTTGCTTGGTTTAGCCCGAAATTATAATAAATTGGATGATGAAGGAGGATTGCTAGATAACCTGGATAGATTATATAGTGAATATGGTAATCATTTAATTGGAAAAATCGCGCTGGATTATTCCGTAAAGGTATGCGCAAGTGAAAGAAACTTTTCCGAAGCGCTTAGACGATCCGAAAGAATTATTTCGATCTGGTCTGCAGATGCTAACGCAAGAGAGGCATTAGCCTGGGCACTTTTTAATCAGGCTATGATCTACATGGATATGGATACAACAGCAGTGTTAAGTAAATCATCGGTCGAAATAACTCATGATAACTTTAAAAAGATACTTACTGATTATTCGGAGACAGAGGCAGCTTGGGCGACAGCTGAATTTTTAGGGGTAGAAAAACCACTTGAAGATGTTGATGTAATTCCAGCGGCTTTTAAATTATCTCAGAATTATCCGAATCCCTTCAATCCGGTTACCACGATCAAATTTGATCTACCCCAAACGGTTCCGGTTAAATTGCAGGTTTTCGACCTGACCGGGCGACTGGTGCAGACTCTGGTTGATGAGAATAAACCCGCCGGTCATTATACTGTCGTCTGGGACGCCCAAAACGTGATCTCGGGAATTTATCTCATCCGCCTGAATGCCGGCGATTTTACAGCGGTGAAGAAATATGTGAAACTGAAGTAAGAATGGAGTGAGAATTATCTTTCTTTATGAAAACAAAATGAAGCAATTTAATTAGAAAGATATGATGAGTACGAAAAAGAAAACATGGTACTTTTATCTAATGTTAGCAGGTTTCGCAATTACCGTCAATAGTGTTCATGCACAAGAATCACAGGATAAGAACAGAAAGGGAAGGATTTTAAAATGAATCACATAAAAAAGATGCTGATTTCTGTAGTACTTTTATCTCTATTTCTTTTATCAAGCTGTGAGCCAACAGAAAATTCAGAATATATTGAACCTGAGCTTGTCTATATTGCCGATAATTTGGATGTAATTCTTGTTAATGCAGGTAAGATTTATCACAAATATGATGATTTTGATACGACTCTTTTTACCGATTTAACGCCATATTATATCAGCAAGTATGAACTGACAAATGAGGAATACTCGAAGTTTGTAGCAGACGGTGGATACAACGACCCGGAATATTGGACAGATGAAGGGTGGAAAGTCCGCTCGGATAGCAACTGGACTAAGCCAGCGTTATGGAATTCAAACCCATTAGAGGGGTGGAAAATCGTTCCTTATTCAAATAAACTCAATACCCCTGTGCATTGTATTTCCTTTTACGAAGCTGAAGCTTACTGCAAATGGTTAAGCATCAAGACAGGGAAAGATTATCACCTTCCCACGACACCTCAATGGGTGCGAGCGGCCAAGGGGCGGTATCCTGGAAATACTTATCCTTGGGGAAACGAGTTTGAGGAAGGTAAGGCTCTCTATACCGATCTTCTTGGTCCTGAATGGGGCAAAACTCTTGCTCCTGTAGATACTTACTCTCAGGGACGGTCGGAGGACGGATGTTACCACATGATAGGCAACGTTCAGGAATTTGTCTATTGTTCGGTGTTTTTCCCTGATAGCATAACTCCTGTGTGTATTCGAAGTAAAGGAGAGTTTAGCTGCTATATCAGAAGTGATTTTGGTTATACAGGTATTATGGAAACAATGACGAATGATGGATATCAGCTCATTGAAAGTAAATCATCAGTATTATCTTCCCACATGGAAAAAAAATCAAGATACTACTACATTGGAGTAAGAATTTGCTTGAACTAATAATAAAGTGAGAGGGAGTTTATTATGAATATTTCATTTTCAAGAAATAGAAAATCAAATAGTTTCTTTGTTCTTCTGTTAATTCTTATCTGCTACGGCAATGTTTGGGGGCAAACATACGAATATCCTGTGCCGCAACATGGTGATCATTTAAGAACCTTTAACGCTGAAGAACGTCATCAATTATTTCAGATTCCCGAGGAATTATTGCCTACATCAAGCACGAAAGAATTAATTAAGTTATATGTAAAAAATGATCAATATTGTGGTTTGGTCTATGCGTATAATAATAAACAGGATGCGTTCAATCGTATATATAAATTATTCAATGGATTACGTGAATTAATGAAGCGAGATGACCTAGCAAAAAGCGTATTAGCTTACTATCAAGAAATGGATCCATATGCTCTTGCACCTTCAAAGATATCAGACTCTTGGGAGCGAGGATTGTTTTTTTCCAAATTTGATTATATTGAATTATTATTATCACAGGAAGCGCTTATTGACCAATTTTCAGAAGAAGAATTAATAGATTTATTAAAAGAGTTGTTGAAGAAGCATGATCAGATAATTTCGACGGGATATTGAGCGCAAATGGACTCAAACTCACAAAGATTGGGGAATTATTTATGCCCAACTTTTAATTTATTTCAGTGAAATCTTGAAAAATTATGAATAACTTATTTCTGACTTTACACACTTCGTCTTACACTATCCAGACGGCGGCGGGGCGACGGGCGATTTAATAATAGGGCGTAAAAAATGATAAAATATATTTTAAACATCATTCCATTGTCATTCATTTTAATAGTAACTATAATCTGGTGTTCATCACCCACAGAACCGCATGAAGAAAATGAATTTTTAGGACAGATTAAATCAGATTTAAATACTGCTGTATTAAAACCTGACGGTACTGTGTGGACATGTGGACCAAATATTACAGGACAGTTAGGCATCGGTTCTCTGGAACAGAAACTTAATCTAGTTCAGATCCCAACATTAAAGGGTGTTGTTTCAATCGATTTATATGGTGGAATGGCAGTTGCATCAGATAAAGAAGGAAATATATGGTTTTGGGGAGAAAATCTATATCGTCCAGCTTTACCACCGACTCAAGTAGTAAGTCCAATAAAAATTTCATGCTTGGAAGGTGTTAAATATATAAATATATGTGGAGATTACATCCATTTACTAAAAAAGGATGGAACTGTATGGCGTATTTCACCAGATTATAACTTGCCAACAGAATTTATTAGTTCAGAAAAATTATCTGGTTTAAATGGTATCTATTCTATATCACAAACACTTGCTTTAAGATATGATGGAACAATTCGCGAAATTATCCATACTGAACCTGAATATGGAGGGTTGATTTCTGGGATTAAAGACGTAGTAGCATTGCAAAATGTTTGGAACCGCCGAACACTTATCTTAAAGAAGGATGGCACTGTATGGGCATGGGGACAAAACGGCATAGGACAATTAGGTAATGGCACTTTTGAGGCAAGCGCTATTCCAATGAAAGTGAAAGATTTAACAGATGTGATAGAAATATCTGCGAATTATGATTTCAATTTAGCGTTAAAAAATGATAGGACAGTTTGGTTTTGGGGATTTAAAGGAAATTGGGATGACAACCATACGCCGGTTGGAATAAATAGCCCAGTTAAGATAGAAAATCTGGAAGATATTGTATTAATTTATGCAGATCATCCTTGTTATCTTGTAAAAACCGATGGAAGTGTTTGGTATTATTTGCAGTCTAATAACACGCTCGAACAATTGTTATATGATCAGATTAATAGTTAGGGTGATTTCAAAGCAATAAAGCGGTTGGAAAATGACTTTTAATGAATTAATTTAAGAGAAAAACAGAGAGGAAAAGTCATGGAAAAAAGAAAGCATCTGAGTCCGCCACAAAAGGTCATCATCCTGCGAGAGCATTTCGAAAACCAGGTACCTCTAAGTCAATTGAGCGAACGTTATCAAGTTCATGTCAATCTGTTATACAAATGGAAGAAGCAGCTCTTTGAGTCAGCCTCTGATATTTTTAGCCAGGTTCAGGTGCGTGAGTCCCAGAGTCAGCAGAGTAAAATTGTTCGTTTAGAGAATCGTATCAAAGATAAAGATCAATTGATTTCTGAACTGGTAGAGGAAAATATTGCTTTAAAAAAAAGTCTGCATGGGGTGATCTAAATGCTCGTTGGGTTAAACGTAAGGCATCAGATCGTGGAATATATCGAGAAGACAAGCCCTAAAACTAAGATCAGTAAACAGACAATTCTTTCCTGGCTTGAAATTCATCCCGGTAAATATTACGCCTGGAAAAAACGTATCGGTATCGAAAATCACCACAACGGTCAACTCCCCAAAAGTCACTGGATTTTACCGCAAGAATACCAAGCTGTTGTTGTTGATGCGAAGCAGTGTTACACAGGCGGCTACAAGCGCTTTGCATATGAGATGTTGGACAATGACATCGTGGCGCTCAGTCCTTCGACCGTCTATCGGATTCTGAAAACAGAGGGACTATTACGCTCATGGGAAGTTTCCGGTGGATCACTTAAGGGAACTGGCTTTGGTCAGCCCACTCGAATTCACCAGCATTGGCATACCGACATTAAATATGTTAATTTCCACAGCGCTTTCCTATCCCTCATTTCGGTTTTTGATGGTTATTCCCGATTAAAAATCCGGCCTTTTGACGGATATAATCTTCATCATGAATTATGTACCCAGATGGAAGAATATCATGTCGAATTGACCATTCAAAGAGCGCTGGAAAAATTCCCCGGGAATTCACCAAGGCTAATATCCGATAATAGGTCCCAGTTCATCTCCGGTGATTTTAGAAAGTTCCTGAGAGAAGTTGGCCTCGATCATGTCCGCACATCCGTCAGATACCCCCAGAGCAATGGCAAAATTGAACGCTTCCACCGGACCCTGAAAGACGAATGCCTATCTAAAAAAAGCCTGATCAACCTGAACGATGCCCGCAAACAAATAGCTATCTATATCGAAAATTACAATACCAAAAGACTCCATAGCGCTTTAAATTACCTTACCCCGGAAGATTACCTCCTGGGCAGGGTTGAGTCACGTTTGAATGAAAGAAATCTTAAACTAAATCAGGCTGTCGAAAACCGTAAAAACTATGCAAAATTACACCTTAACTAAAATCGCATTTTGTCATGTTTCCTCTGAACCAATACAGAATCATCCCGTTATAAAGGAATGAGATAACAACGATACACAAATGTATATTTTACTCCAAATCAAAGACAATTTTCAAAAAACTTCCAGATATGTCCAATTTCACAAATCAAAAAGGATTAAATGTATATCTCTTATTACTTTAACCATAATCTTTGGATGTGAGAAAAATATAAGTAATTATTATGACTGTGAGATAAACGGATGGACCAAGATTAAAAGCGGTATATCAGCACGGTTATATGATGTAGATTTTGTAGATGAATATTATGGATGGGTTGTAGGAGATAGCGGTCTAATTCTTAATTCAGAAGATGGGGACGAAAAATGGGATAATCAGATAAGCCCAGTTAATGAGACTTTATTTGCGGTCGATTTTGTGGATAAGAATAACGGATGGATTTGTGGGAGGTATTCCATTTTAAAAACAATAGATGGTGGAAAAAATTGGGAGTTAAGATACAATGATGATTTAGGAAGCGGACGTTTTCGTGATATTAAATATTTAGATAAAAACACCGGTTTTGCTGTTGGAGGGAGAGGATCCTTTGGCAGCATAGGTGTTTTGCTTAAAACTGAAGATGGTGGAGAAACCTGGCAACAAGGATCGCTAAATAGATTGCCAACGCTTACGCATATTTCTATTGTTAATGAACAAAATATCTGGATATGTGGTTTTGGCGGAACAATTCTTTCAACGACAGATATTGGATTAACATGGACAAAAAGAAATCTTAACATATCTCCTTCCCCATCTCTTACAACAATTCAATTTGTGGATCAATATAATGGTTGGGTTGGAAGTCGGGATGATTGGCTGGGCTTTTTTCGTACAACTGATGGTGGCAACACCTGGATTCAAAGATCAAAGGAATCATTATCGATATTTGGTGTCCATACCTTCTTTTTCATTGATGCGTTAAATGGCTGGTTAGGTACTTTCCCTGGGGCCAGACATTATGCAATTGCTCAAACAACAGATGGCGGACAGACATGGGAATTTCTTCCAGAGGACATGAATGTTTATAACATTACTTCCTTCTGTTTTATAAATAAAGATTTGGGATGGGCAGTCGGTTTGGAATTAGTAAACACGAATGCAGAGGGAGTTATCCTTCTTTATGAAAACAAAATTATGCAAATTAATTAGGAGGTTATGATGAGTATGAAAAAGAAAACATGGTGCTTTTATCTGATATTAGCAGGTTTCGCAATGACCATCAATGGTGTTCATGCACAAGAATCACAGGATAAGAGCATGACGGAATCAGAGGATGTGGATAAGGTAAAAATAGTAAATCAGATTCCTGAAGGAATACTTCTTGACATGTCGACAGAGGAACTAATACAAGCCTATATAGAAAGCCGCTTCACAGGTTTAATATTAGCATATGATAATCCACAGGATGGTTTTAATCGTGTTTACGAAGATTTTAGCGGATTGCGTGAATTATTAAACCGTGATGATATAGGGATAAAACTGGTTACTTATTATCAAGGCATGGACCCTGGATTATACGATCCTAACTGGGAACCCTCTAGAATAGGAAAATTCACATTTAAATTTATCTTTATTGAAGTTTTAATAGCACAGGAACGCATTCTGGAGCGATTGACTCATTCAGAAGTCAAGTTGTTGTTATCAGAACTACTAAAGAAAAATGAGTTAAAAACGAGATATTGTGAAAAACATTCGATTCTCGGTTTATCGATTAACGCTTTTGCCATTACCCGGTTAATAGAGCTAAAAGGAAAACAAAGCGGATTTTCATTAGAATTCTTGCAAGAACCAGGGATGGATTATCTTCTGAAAACTGGAAGGTTGAGAAATGATAGAATATTACCTGCTCTTATTCAAAAAGCACAAGAGTTTTTACAATCTTATTAAAATAAGGAGAATATTATTATGTATTCAAAATTACAGACTATAATTTTTTGGAGCATTGTAGTATTAATTTTATTATTGAATCAACCTTTATTTTCGGGTGATATGTATGTCTATACTCCTGAAGGAAGACCAGTGCCTTCGGATATAAATCAAGAGATGAGCGCTGAGCAGATCGCCGAGTGCCATCTCTATATCCAGGAAGAATGGATAGAACCATATAATCTTAATGCGGTACGTATTGGTAATGCATCCAATACATATAATTGTCATGGCTATGCTTGGAGTCTTTCTGAAGGCAGTGAACAAGTATGGATTGGAACCTACGAAGATCCAGATGTTGAAACCTACTATTGGACAGATGATGCATGGTCAAATGATGGACAGCCATCCTATTTGAGTGCTTCAGAATCGGAAGCTACTCATGCATGGTATAATCCTGGGGACCATTCTGTTCGAAAGATTCAAAATTCTTATCCTGCAGTAATTACGGGAGGTAGAGATTATGTTTCAAAATGGGGGTATTATGGATTGTATCACCATGCAAAGGGACATGATATCTATCGGCTAAAGAGTACTACTGGATTTGACTTTAAAAAACTTAAAACAACTCACTCCGGCACTCTTTCAAATTACAACAAAACATGGATAGGCGCTGGTGGAAAGACTCATACAATTACTGGAGATGTAACAGTTCCTTCTAATAAATTCATAACGGTCGTAGGAAATGTAACAATATCAAGAAGCAGTCAAAACTTTGGTTTTAGATTCAAGTCAGGGGCATCAACAGGATTATTAGTTAAAGGTAGTTTAAATGTAGCGGGATCAGATGATAACCTATTCAAATTCGTTTCAAATTCGGCGACTCCCTCTCGTTCAGATTGGGGCGGGATTTATGTTGACAACGGTGGAAGTATAAATCTCAATTATTGCGAGATTGCAGATGCTGTAGCAGGAATTCAAACAGAATCCGTAAA
>Ga0210051_1004728_pt1 | contig 13231 bp, 8 predicted proteins | sample CryGey092014_all_FD_185464 | JGI IMG/M metagenome (GOLD analysis project Ga0210051, IMG submission 185464) | Groundwater microbial communities from aquifer - Crystal Geyser CG23_combo_of_CG06-09_8/20/14_all (SPAdes) (version 2) | ecosystem: Environmental > Aquatic > Deep subsurface > Groundwater ...
CCTCTCGTGAGATGAGGCGGATTGCCTCACTTCACAAGTTAGGGAAACAGAACCGGAGATTCAACAGATCCTATGATCAACCGGGACTCGCGGATCGGAGCGCCCATACCGCGGAGCGGTTTAGTCCATGGCCTCAATCTGACCGCCGCCGATTACGCGGTCATCACCGACCCGTGGTGAAATCCGGCCGCCGAAGACCAGGCTATGGGGTGCGCCCACCGCATGGGGCAACTGCACCCGGTCACGGTATATCGTCTGGTATTGCAATGCACGGTGGAAGAGCACATCGTCGGCTTGCACAGCGATAAACGCGCATTGGCCGAAAGTATTCTGGGCGAAGGTGGGCGGTGAAAATTCCTTCAACCGGGGGATTAATTTCCCTGATCAGGGGCGAGTGATGATGTCGGGCTGGGATCATCCATAAGGTACAATTCCCCGTCGCATTTTCACCCGTCCGTAGTTTGTTAATGTGAAACTCGCGCAGCGATTCGTTTGCCCCCTCTCCCGCCGGGGGAGGGTTGGGGAGGGGGAAACGGGCATGGCGAGTTTCGTAATCAAGGGTGGCTGTCCGCCTGCCCGTTGGAGACAACACGATGAAGCGCGTTATTGCCCTGGTTGTTTTTCTGTTTACCCCGTTTCTGGCGCAGGCATCCGTAGACAGCGTACGGCTCGACCTGACCGGGCAGTGGGTCGGTTTCGCCGCGCTTGCCCTGTTTTTTGTGGCCTATCTGGCGGTGATGGCGGAAGAATTCACCCACCTGCGCAAATCAAAACCGGTAATGCTGGCGGCAGGGCTTATCTGGGGGCTGATTGCCTGGTACTACCAGCAGCACCAGATTCCGCACGTGGTCGAAGCCGCGCTGCGCCACAATCTGGAGGAATACGCCGAGCTGATGCTGTTCCTGATCGTGGCGATGACCTACATCAACGCGATGGACGAGCGCAACGTGTTCGAGGCGCTGCGTTCCTGGCTGATCCGCAAGGCATTCAGTTACCGCACCCTGTTTTGGGTCACCGGGGTGCTGGCCTTCTTCATTTCCGCCATTGCCGACAATCTGACCACCGCCTTGCTGATGGGCGCAGTAGTGATGGCGGTGGGCAAGGACAATCCCAAATTCGTGGTGCTGGCACTGATCAACCTGGTGGTCGCCGCCAATGCCGGCGGGGCGTTCTCGCCCTTCGGCGATATCACCACGCTGATGGTGTGGCAGAAGAATATTATGACCAGTAACGGCCCGATCGACTTTTGGACTTTTTTTCACCTGTTCCTGCCGTCGCTGGTGAACTGGTTCATTCCTGCCATCGTGATGCACCTGTTCCTGCCCAATGCAAAACCGGATGGTGGCGGCAAGATGATCGAGATGAAGCGCGGCGCACTGGTGATCGCCGGCCTGTTTCTGTGCACCATCGCGCTGGCGGTCAGCTTCCACAGTGTGCTCGAACTGCCGCCGGTGATCGGTATGCTGACCGGTATGGCTGTGCTCAAGTTCTATGCCTTCCACCTGCGTATGACCACTAGCGGGCGCGCACAAAAAGAGGTCAGCGAGATAGGCAGTCCGGCGGCATTCGATATTTATCGTGAGGTGGCGCGCAGCGAATGGGATACCCTGTTCTTTTTCTACGGCGTGGTGATGTGTGTCGGCGGCCTCGGTTTCATCGGTTATCTGGGGTTGGTCTCGCAAGTGATCTACGGCGACTGGGGAGCAACCAACGCCAATATCGCCATCGGCGTGATCTCGGCGGTGGTGGACAATATTCCGGTGATGTTCGCGGTGCTCACCATGCAGCCCGACATGTCCATCGGCCAGTGGCTGCTGGTCACCCTGACCGCCGGCGTCGGCGGTTCGCTGTTGTCGATCGGCTCGGCGGCGGGGGTGGCGCTGATGGGGCAGGCGCGCGGGGTCTATACCTTCTTTGCCCACCTCAAATGGACGCCGGTCATCGCGCTCGGTTACGCCGGCAGCATCGCGACCCATCTGGCATTCAACCATTCATTGTTCTGATGGCTGCATGGCGTATCAGTGTGCTGGTGCTGTTGCTGTGCGTGGCGCAACCGGCGTTTGCCCGCGGCAGTAAAGTCGTGCTGCAAGCGCCGAAAGCGGTACGCGCCCTGCTGGATGAGCATTTCGTGCTGCCCGATACAGTGCTGCGCGAAGACAGCGAGCGCGCCGCCTTCATGCGCCGCGCCCGGCGCGAGATCCCCGAGTTGCTGGCGACCGAGGGATTTTTTTCCGCTTCCGTTAAGTTATCCAAAATCACCCGTGCGGGAGTGCTTGAGGTCGAGGTTGACAGCGGGCCGCGCACGCGGGTCAGCGCGGTCGAGATCGAATTGCGCGGCGATCTGCAAAGCGATCCCGCGCGCGCCGAAGCCCTGCGCGCAAGCTGGCTGTTGCCGCCCGGCAAGGCGTTTCGCGCGGCGGATTGGGAGCGCGCCAAAACCGAATTGCTGGCGCTGCTCGCGCGCGAGGATTTTGCCGCTGCCCGGCTGGTCAGCAGCGACGCGGAAGTGGATGTCGCGGCGGCCGGCGCGCGTCTGCGGGTAGTGCTCGATTCCGGCACGCGCTACGTGTTCGGTGCGTTGCAGATCGACGGTCTGCAACGCTACGATCCCAAACTGGTCCGGCACCGCGCCACCTTCAGGCAGGGCGCGCCTTATCGGCGCGCCCTGCTGCTGGAATACCAGGCCGCCCTGCAAAAACTGCCGCAATTCAGCTCGGTTGTGATGCGTCTCGATACGGCAACCGCTGTGCCCGCCGCAGACGGTCGTTTGCAGGCGCCGGTCAGCGTGCAGATTGTCGAGGCGCAATCGCGCAAATTGTCGTTCGGTATCGGTTACAGCACCAACAACGGGGTGCGCAACGAAGTCAATTACCAGAGTTACAACTTTCTCGACCGCGCGTGGATCCTGAACGGCGCGGTCAGTGCCGAGCACAATCGGCAAAATCTGAATGTGGGGCTGAATACGCCGCCCAACGCCGCCGGCTACGGTTTGTCCTGGCGCGCCGGGGTGGAAAAGACCCAGGTGCAGGGGTTGCGCACGCGGCGCGACAAGCTCGGGGTTACCCGCAGCCGCAGCACGGGCAAGATCGAGATTGGCACCAGTCTCGACTGGCAGCAGGAACAGCGCCGCCCACGCGGCGGCATTCCAGAAACCGACCAGGCACTGGTCATCGACTGGCACTGGCACCGGCGCGCGGTGGATGATCCGCTGGCGCCAAGCGACGGCGGGTTGACCGAATTTCGTGTCGGCGGGAGCAGCAAAGCCGTCGTGTCCGACCGCGACTTCGTGCGCGGCTACGGGCGCCATCAGTCGTGGTTTCCCCTGACCGGGAACGACGTGCTCAGTCTGCGCGCCGAAGCGGGTTATACCGCCGCCAAAACCCGCCTCGGCATTCCGCAGGAATATCTGTTCCGCGTCGGCGGCACCCAGACCGTGCGCGGTTTCGCTTTCCAGAGCCTGGGTTTTGTCGAAGGCGGCGCGGTGGTCGGCGGGCGCGTGATGAGCACGTTCAGCGCGGAAGCCACGCATTGGTTTGGCAACTGGGGAGTGGCGGCTTTCACCGATGCGGGCGGTGCGGCGGATACGTTGTCCGCGCTGAAGTTGTTTACGTCCTACGGGTTTGGCCCGCGCTGGAAAAGCCCGGTCGGGCCGCTGGCGCTGGATTGGGCGCGCGGCGAGGGCGAGCCAAGCCCGCGCCTGCATTTCGCCATCGCGGTGGCCTTCTGATGGCGTTCGCCTGGCCCCGCCTGCGTGCCGACCTGCTGGCTGTGCTGGCGGTTTTTGCCTTGCTCGCCGCGGCGGCCGGTTGGCTTCTTGGCAGCAACGGCGGCTTGCGCTGGATCACCTCGGTGGCGCAGGCGCAAAGCGGGGGAATGCTGGAAATCAGCGGGGCCGAGGGCGTGCTGTTCGACGCCTTCAGCCTGCAACGCCTGGTGGTGCGCGGCAACGGATGGCGGATCGAACTGGACGCATTGCGCGCGGAGTGGCATCCGCTGGCTCTGTTGCGCGGTGAATTGAATGTGGCGGTGTTGTCGGCACGCCAGTTGGATCTGTTGACCGTGCCCGGCGATCCCTCCGCCGGCGGCCCCGCAGCGATGCCGGCCACCTTGCGCCTGCCGCTCGCGCTGAGACTGGACGAGGTGCGGCTCGGCACGTTGCGCTGGTTCAAGCGCGAGGATGCCCCCCCCGAGCTTGTCGCGCGCGACCTGCACGGCGCCTACCGCGCGGATAAAAATAGCCATCATCTGCGCGACCTGCGGGTACGGTTCGATCAAGGGACGCTGCAGGGCGAGGTTCGTATCGGCGCGGACGCACCGTATCCGGTGCAGGCCGCCGTGGCCGCGCGGGGCGATTTGCCCTTGCCTGATCAACCGGTCGAAATGAACGCGCGCGCCGAAGTGACCGGCGACCTGGCGCGGCTGGAGGTGTATGCCGCGGCGGCGGCAGCCGGGACGCAAATCAACGCCAGCACACATTTGAATTTAACCGCACCGATGCCTTTAGGCGACACGCACATCGCGTTTGGCAATCTCGATTTGCGCGGCTGGCTGGCTGCCGCCCCCGCCACCGAATTGAGCGGTAGTCTCGATCTGGCCGGCACCGAAGACGGCGCGGTGCAGGGCAGTTTTCAATTTTCCAATGCGCGCCCGACCCCGCTTGATGCGGACGGCGTGCCACTCACCCGGGGGCGCGCGCAGTTGCGCGTGAGCGATGCGGGAAAATGGCAGTTGCGCGCGCTGGAGCTGGGATTGTTGCGCAACGGCCTGCTGCGCGGCGAAGCAAACGGACGGGGGCAGCAGGCGAATGCGCGCGTGCAAGTGCGCAATTTTGATCCGTTGATTTTGGATCGCCGCGCCCCGACCTTGAGTTTGCAGGGCGAAATGATGCTGGAAGCCGCGGTGAAACAGCAAAAAATCCATCTCGCCTTGCACGATGAACAGTGGGAGATTGCCGCCGAACTGCTGAAACAGGGGATGCGCCTGGATGTCGCGCAATTGCGTGTGCAGCACGGCAACACCGTGGTGGGCGGCAGCGGGCAGATGCAGCTTGACGCGCAGCGTCCCTTTCATCTGGATACGCGCCTGCAACATCTCAACCTGGCCGAGTTCATCGCCGTGCCGCCAACCGAATTGAATGCCGGGCTGGCGATCGACGGCACTCTTTTGCCGGAACCGGCGGGACTGCTCGATTTCGTGTTCTTCGACAGCCGCTTTGGCGGTTATCCCTTTGACGGCGATGCCCGCCTGCGCGTGTTGCCGGGACCGCGCGCGCAGGGCGACCTGAATGCGCGGCTGGGTGCCAATACACTGGCCTTGAATCTGCGCTACGGCATGACAGAGGAAGATGCGCTCGACTTTGTGCTGGAGGCGCCGCGCCTGGAGCAGTTGGGCAACGGAATGGGTGGTAGTTTGTCCGGACAGATGACGCTGCGCGGCAGCACGGATGCGCCGCTGGCCGGTTTTGTGCTTAACGCCAGCCGCCTCCAATTGCCAACCGGGTTCAGCATGGAAGCGCTGGCAGCGGGCGGCACGCTGGAGGGACAGCAGATCAAGCTGCATTTGAATGCCGAGTCGGTGCGCGACGGCGGCACATTTTCTCTGCCGCAAATTCAACTTGATCTCGACGGCACAGCCGCCCGCCATACGCTGCATGCGGAAGCCAGCCTGACCCGCTCGGCGCAGGCGCTGGGCGACTTCAACCTCGCCGCCAGCGGTGGCTGGACACGCACCGATACCTCCTGGCGCTGGCAGGGTGCGCTCGAGACGCTTGCCGCGCGCGGTGCGTTGCCGCTGCAATTGCAAGCACCGGCGGCGCTGATGGTGGCGCCGGAAGAAATCACCCTCGGCACCGCCCGGTTTGCCCTCGCGGGCGGGCGGGTGAATTTGCACGCAACGCGCTGGACGCCGCAGGACTGGCACAGCGCGGGCAGTTTGGCCAACATCGGCGTGCGCATCGCCGAAGCCGGGGTTACCCCGGAAATGATGCACGCGCTCGACACCTTGAAGTTTGGCGGGGATTGGGACATCAACGGCGGCACGGATTGGCGCGGCACTTTTGGCTTGCGGCGCGAGAGCGGCGATTGGGTGGTTAATGCGGCCAACGGGCAGCGCCTGGGCTTGCGCGATGTGCGCCTGGATGTGCAGGCGGCGGCGCAGCAACTCGATGTGCAACTGCAGGCCGGCGGCGACCCGCTTGGCGACATCGCGTTAAAGCTGGCCCTGCCCTACAGCAACCGCGACGGCTTGCCCTGGGTTGCGCCGGACGCGCCATTGCGCGGACAGGTCAGGCTGGATGTTCCCGATCTGGCCTGGCTGGGGCCGCTGTTCGACGGCAATCTGCACAGCGGCGGCAGTCTGCACCTTGAAGCCGGGTTGCTCGGTACGCGCGACGCACCGCGCCTGCAAGGAAATGCGCGCGGCAACAACTTGCGCGTGGCCTTGCTCGATCAGGGCGTCACCCTGGAGCAGGGTGAGCTGGCAGTGCGCTTCGAGCCGCAGGCGGTGGTGATCGAGCGTTTCGATTTTGTCGCGCCGTATTCGCGCAAACCCAAAGACCCGCTGTTGAGCGGATATCGCCTGCCGCGCCAGGCCGGGCATTTAAGCGCGACCGGCCGTCTATCTCTGCTCGACGATGCGGCGCAACTGTCGGTGCAGGCGGAAGGCCTGCCGCTGGCCCAGCGTGCCGACCGCTGGCTCCTGGTGTCGGGCCGGGCGCAGGCAACCAATGCGGGCAAGACGATTTTTGTCAGCGGCGAAATGGCTGCCGATGCGGGGCTGGTAACCCACTTGCCGACCAACCGCCCGCGCCTTGCCGACGATGTGCGGCTGGTCGGCCAGACGCCGCCGGAAGCATCGGCATTTTCCCGTGTGGTTGGTTTCAATCTTGAGTTGGGCGAGCATTTTTACCTGCGCGCGATGGGGTTGGAATCGCGCCTCAGCGGCGGACTGGCGATCAGCGGAGCGGCGGATGAACCGTTGCAGGCAAGCGGCACGATTGCCACCCAAAACGGCATCATCGAAGTCTACGGCCAGCGTCTGGAAGTTGAGCGCGGCATGATCAACTTCCAGGGGCCGCTGGATGATCCCGGCCTTAACATTCTCGCCCTGCGCAAGGGCTTGGCCGTGGAAGCCGGGGTCGAAGTCAGCGGCACCGCGCATCATCCGGTGACCCGGCTGGTATCCACCCCGAACGTGCCGGACGCGGAAAAACTTTCCTGGATTGCCCTCGGGCGCTTGCCCGAAAGCGGCGGTGTTGACGCTTCATTGTTGCTGGCGGCGGCGGGCAATGCCATCGGCGGCTCCTCCGGCAGCTCGATAGGGCGCACCATCGGCGTGGACGAACTATCGCTGCACCAGATCGAGACTGCCGATGCCCAACAAAGCCAGGCGGTCACTGTCGGCAAACGTCTTTCCTCGCGCGCCTATCTCAGCTACGAACAGGATTTGGCCAACAGCGGCGGCTTCGCCAAATTCAGCTACACCCTGACCCCGCGCCTCACCGTGGTCACCCGCACCGGTACCGGCATCAATTCCGGGGTCTCGGACGCGATCGACCTGTTCTACTCCTTCCGCTTTTACTGAGAACCGTTCGCGGCCTTGCCTTGCCCGGATTTATTTGCTCTAATGCCGAATCAATTTAATAATCGTTTAACAATTTAAATATACAATGATGAAACCGCAGCAGGTGGTAACGGCACTGGCAGCACTGGCGCAGCCGACGCGGCTGGCGATTCATCGCCTGCTGGTGAAGACCGGCCCGCAGGGCATGGCGGCCGGACAGATCGCCGCCAAACTGAAAATGTCTCCCGCCGCGATGTCGTTCCATTTCAAGACATTGAGCCATGCCGGCCTGCTGGAAAGCCGGCAGGAAGGGCGCTTTGTCTATTACGCGGTGAACTTCAGGGTGATGAATGCGATGACCGATTACCTGACCGAAAATTGCTGTGGCGGCGCCGGGTGCGGTCTGCCCGATAACAAATGTTGAACCGGAGGAAAAACAAATGAGCGAAAAAATTTACAACGTTTTGATTTTGTGCACCGGCAATTCGGCGCGCAGCGTGCTCGGCGAAGTGCTGTTCAACGAACTGGGCAAAGGAAAATTCAGGGCCTACAGCGCGGGCAGCCACCCGGCGGGGAAAGTCAATCCGGGCGCGCTGGAATGGATGCAACGGCAAGGCTACAGCACCGAGGGATTGCGCAGCAAAAGCTGGGACGAGTTCGCCGCGCCTGGCGCGCCGGCGTTCGATTTTGTTTTCACCGTGTGCGACAACGCCGCAGGCGAAGTGTGTCCGGTCTGGTACGGCGCGCCCGTCACTGCTCACTGGGGCATCCCCGACCCGGCGCATGTCGAGGGTGATGATGCGCGCCGTGCCGCTTTTGAAAAGGCGGCGGCGCAGTTGACGCGGCGCATCCACTTGTTCCTGCAACTGCCGATCGACAAGATGGAGCGCGCGCTCCTGAAGCAGAAACTCGACGAGATCGGGCGCATTCAAGACTGAATCGTCCCGTCATTTCCGCGCAGGCGGGAAGGACGGGCATCAGGGTTATTGCAAGTCAAAGGATGAAAGCATGAGCATCTTCGAACGTTATCTCACCCTCTGGGTTTTTCTCTGCATCATCGTCGGTGTCGCGCTGGGGCAGTTCTTTCCCGCGCCGTTCCATTGGCTGAGCGGGATGGAGGTCGCCAGCGTCAACCTGCCGGTCGGTGTGCTGATCTGGGTGATGATCATTCCCATGTTGCTGCGCATCGACTTCACCGCGCTGCATGAAGTCCGTCACCACTGGCGCGGCATCAGCGTCACCCTGTTCATCAACTGGGCGGTCAAGCCGTTCTCGATGGCGCTGCTCGGCTGGATCTTCATCCGCCACGTATTCGCACCCTACCTGCCCGCCGACCAGCTCGACAGCTATATCGCCGGGCTCATCTTGCTGGCCGCCGCACCCTGCACCGCGATGGTGTTCGTGTGGAGCCGGCTGGTAAACGGTGAACCGCTGTTCACCCTGAGCCAGGTCGCGCTGAACGATGCCATTATGGTGATCGCCTTCGCTCCCATCGTCGCGTTGCTGCTCGGCATGTCGGCGATCACCGTGCCGTGGGACACCCTGCTCACTTCGGTCGTACTCTACATCGTCATCCCTGTGGTGTTGGCGCAGATCTGGCGCAAAGTGCTGATGGCGCGTGACGGCATGGCCGCAGTACATCGCGCTTTACAAGTCCTTAACCCCATTTCCGTTGCTGCGCTGTTGCTTACCCTGGTGCTGCTGTTTGCGTTCCAGGGCAACGCCATCATCGAACAGCCACTGATCATCGTCATGCTTGCCGTGCCGATCACTATCCAGGTGTATTTCAATTCGGCGCTGGCCTACTGGCTGAACAAGCGTCTGGGCGAAACGCACTGTGTGGCCGGCCCCTCCGCCCTGATCGGCGCCAGCAACTTCTTCGAACTCGCCGTCGCCACCGCCATCAGCCTGTTCGGTTTTCAATCCGGCGCGGCACTGGCAACGGTGGTCGGTGTGCTGATCGAAGTTCCGGTGATGTTGAGCGTGGTGTATATCGTGAAGCGCAGTCGGGGTTGGTACGAGGCAGACGCACAGAGACAAGATAACTAGTGAAACACTATCGATCCGTGCATTACCTGCCTTGATGCGACATCTTGAATTCAGTCGTTTAATGCTACTGCAATTGTCTTGAAGTTCTCCAGCCCTGCCTCAAGGTTCTGGATAATTTCGTCAGCCAACACATCCGGCTCGGGCAGATTATCCAGATCGGCAAGGTTCTTGTCCTTCAACCAGAAAATATCCAGACTGGTTTTATCGCGCGCGATGATTTGCTCGTAGCTGAATTTGCGCCAGCGGCCTTCCGGGTTCGTGGCCTCGTTCCAGCTTTCTTTGCGCTCATGTCGGTTGAGCGGGTTGTAGCCGGCGATGAACTCCTGCAAATCCTCAAAGCGCAGCGGCTTCTTTTTCAGCGTGTGGTGGATGTTGGTGCGGTAATCAAAAAACCACACTTCTTTCGTCCACGGCTCACGGCTGGCGGCGTGGTTGTCGAAGAACAGCACATTCGCCTTCACGCCGTTGGCGTAAAAGATGCCGGTGGGCAGGCGCAGGATGGTGTGCAGCTCGGTGGTTTCCAGCAGCTTCTTGCGCACCGTCTCGCCCGCGCCCCCTTCAAACAGCACATTGTCAGGCACGACGACCGCCGCGCGTCCGGTGGTCTTCAACATGGTGCGGATGTGCTGCACGAAGTTGAGCTGCTTGTTGGAGGTGGTCGCCCAGAAATCCTGGCGGTTGTAGGTTAGGTCGTCCTTCTCCTGCTCGCCTTCGTCGTTGGTGAAGCTCATCGAACTCTTCTTGCCGAACGGCGGATTCGCCAGCACATAGTCGAAACGCTTGCCGCCATCCGCCACCAGCGCATCGTTGGGCGACACCATGCTGTCACCGTCGATCTCGCCGATGTTGTGCAAGAACATATTCATCAGCGCCAGGCGGCGCGTGCCCGCCACAATCTCGTTGCCATTAAACGTATCGTGCTTGAGAAAGGCTTTCTGCGTCTTGTCCATCTTGTGCTCTGCAACCAAGAAGTCATAAGCCGCCAAGAAGAAGCCGCCTGTGCCACAAGCTGGATCGGCGATAGTTTTCATTGGCTCAGGGCGCACACATTCAACCATCGCGTGAATCAAAGCGCGTGGCGTAAAGTATTGCCCCGCGCCGGACTTGGTGTCTTCCGCATTGCGCTCCAGCAAGCCCTCGTAGATGTCGCCCTTCACATCCGCGCCCATCGTCACCCACTGCGTCTCGTTCACCATGTCGATCAGGCGATACAACTTGGCCGGGTCTTGAATCTTGTTCTGCGCCTTGGTGAAAATCGTTCCCAGCATCCCCGGCTTGTTGCCCAGCTCGCGCAACAGCGTCACGTAATGCACCTCCAGCTCCGCACCGCACTTACTCCGAAGGCTCTGCCAGTTGTACTCATCAGGAATGCCCACCTTGCGGTTATACGGTGGCTGGCTGTATTCATCCGCCATCTTCAGAAAGATCAGATAAGTGAGCTGCTCCAGGTAGTCGCCATAACCCACCCCGTCGTCGCGCAACGTGGTGCAAAAACTCCAGACTTTGGAAACGATGGATGCGGTTGCGTTCATGTATTAGCCCCGAATCAGATTCATGATCAAATGAATCATCAGTTGTTTTTGTGCCGGGTCGCTCTGCGCCACTAACAGCGCAATCGCGGCCAGCGCGTTGTCGTTGATCTTCAGTTCGCCGTCAGTTTTTAGATGATGCTGGTTGCGCTGCAGGAACCAGATGAACAGAAACGCCCCGATGCGCTTGTTGCCATCCGAAAACGGATGATTTTTGATGACGAAATACAGCAGATGCGCGCCTTGTTCCTCAATGCTTGGATACACGAACTCCCCGCCGAACGATTGCAGGATGTTGCCGAGTATGCCCGCAAAACTGTCGTCCTTCTGGTTGCCGAACAACCCCGAAGCTTCACCCTTGCCGATCAAATCCGCCTTCAGTGCGGTAATGCCCGCCAGCGCTTCGTTTTCCCGAATTTCATAACGAATCGTCGTGGCAAAATCCCCCAGCGGCAGGCGCTCACTGTCGAACTGATTGAGCAGCACAAAAGTGCGGGTGTAGCCCGCAATCACACTCACCAGCCCGCGCGCCTCCGGCAGACTGGCCTGCTCGATCAGGTTTTGCTGGAACAGCGTCAGCGTGCGTTCAAGCTGACGGATATTCTCCTGCTGCACCTCCAGCCGCTGGCGGTTCAGCGCATAGCCCTGCACCAGATAGTCCTTCAGCACGCGGTTGGCCCAGATGCGGAACTGGGTACCTTCGACAGAGTTGATGCGGTATCCAACGGAAATAATGGCATCCAGGTTGTAATATTTAACCTTGTAGGTTTTGCCGTCGGCGGCAGTTGTTGCGTTTTCCGCAACAACTGAATTCACATCTAACTCCCCGGTTTCAAATATGTTTTTCAAATGTCGGGAGACTCTGGATTTGTCCCGGTTAAAAAGATCAGCAATCTGCTGCAGGCTTAGCCAGAGCGTGTCCTGCTCCAAGCGAACCTCCACCGCCGACTGGCCGTCCTCTTTCTGGTAAATCAATACTGCGCTCATGGCATCACCTTAGTATTAGGCAACTATCTGGAAATTCCGGATGGTTCAAATTTGCAATGTGCATTTTTTGCATATTGCTTTTTTGCGTTAAATTGCACCGACTATAAGGGAATACCTGATAGTTGAAAAAGATAGAGCTAACCACGCTTGCCCTTTTGGCGAACTGTTGCACTCTTTGCAACAGTTGCCCGCTCCGCCTTGATGCGCGCCAGCAGCTTTGATGCGGGTTCGTCGTGCGGGTCTTGCGGCACCAGTAGTCCTGCGAAGGCTTTTTTCAGGATGGACTGGCGCAGGGCTTCGGCTTGTTGCAAAGAGGTGGTGAGGGTGAGTTCGAGTTGATCGACTTCGGAAAGTCGAGACTCGATTTCAGCGATTATGACTTGTTGTTCTGCGGCACTACACACGGGAATAACAACGTCCTTTAGTTGCGTTGTGTTAATACGTGGCCTGCCAACTCCATGAATTAGAGATTCAAGCTGCTTGTACACATGCCTTGTTGACAAGAACAGTACAGCAAAAATGTTACTCAATGTCTCGCCAGAGAAGCGAACGCAAAAACAATCTGCCTTATTAATTGCCTTTGTAATGCTTGGTGGCACTAAAGCGACGCGAACATTTTCAATAATGAATGACGAGAAAACAATATCGCCGGTTGTTACTGAATGCCGTTTTAGCAACTCGTACTTTTCCTCTGTAACGAAGGATTCTTTATCTTCGATAAACTTCAGAGAACCTATATTCTCAAGGCGAACGACTCGTACACCGCTATCAACATAGTCACTGCTTTTAAGATTTGAGCCAAACGGGCCATCTGATATTTCTACATTCGTATTTCCAAGACGAGTCCATGCCCATCCTTCCGGCAGTTCCGGCAATTCGGCCAGCTCTTCTTTGGTTAAAGGCGGCAGGGGTTTCGGGGATTTTGGCTTCAAATCCCCCCTGCCCCCCTTTTTCAAAGGGGGGTGTGCCAAACTTGAAGAGAGGGGGGATGATGTCGCGGCGCTGGTGGGCTTCCCCCTTTGCAAAAGGGGGACTGAGGGGGATTTGTTTGTCCACTCGGCGAGTTGTTGCTGGTAGCGTTGCGCGCGCTCTTGCTGGATGCGTTT
>Ga0210051_1004733_pt1 | contig 13224 bp, 15 predicted proteins | sample CryGey092014_all_FD_185464 | JGI IMG/M metagenome (GOLD analysis project Ga0210051, IMG submission 185464) | Groundwater microbial communities from aquifer - Crystal Geyser CG23_combo_of_CG06-09_8/20/14_all (SPAdes) (version 2) | ecosystem: Environmental > Aquatic > Deep subsurface > Groundwater...
ACTGATTATTATCAAAGAAAACCGGTGATTGAAAGGATTTTTTCCATCACCTTTGCGATTAACCGCACCGGCGTCGTTTTATCTTTAATTTTGGCGATAATTGCGTTTTTGGTCGCTTTTAACCAGGTAAGATTAGCCATCTCTAGCTCCAAGGAAGAAATTTTCATCCAGCGGCTGGTCGGCGCTTCCAACTGGTTTATCAGGGGGCCATTTTTGATTCAAGGAGTAATTTCCGGTTTCTTCGCGGCTTTAGTTACTTTATTAATTTTTATTCCACTCGTTTATTTCTTAAGCCCAAAAATGGAGGTTTTTTTCCCGGGTCTGAATTTGTTCGGCTATTTCATCGGTAACTTCTTTTTAATTTTTTTAATTCAGATTTTAACCGGTATTGGAGTCGGCGTAATTTCCAGTATAATCGCCATTAGAAAGTATCTGAAAGTGTAGAATTTTGGAGGGTCGTCTAACTTGCCCCGCTTCATCCCGCCTTTGGCGGGACAAGAATTTATGCCCTTTGTTTATATTTTGAAAAATAAGAAAGATAGGTATTATACCGGTATTACTATTCTTGGACCAAGTCAAAGATTAAAAAAGCATAATAGGGGAAATGTATATTCAACAAAGTTTGGAACACCGTGGGAACTAATTTACATAGAAAATTTCAAAACTTTAGAAAAAGCTCGGAAAAGAGAAAAACAGATAAAAAGTTGGAAAGGCGGAAACGCATTTAAAAAATTTCTCTTCAAAGCTGCGGGGTCGGCTAATGGTAGGCCAGTAGACTCTGGATCTGCGAATCTTGGTTCGAATCCAAGCCCCGCAGCTTTGTAGAGAAGGTAAAATAAATTTGGCGGGGTGAAGTAGGACCGCAGATTTCCCGCCGTTGGCGGGATAAACTGGTTTACTCCGCTACGGCGGAGTCTGCGTATGAACGTTCGAATCGTTCCCCGGCAGCCAGCGAGAAGAAGCCCCCGAAAAATTAGCGGCTTCGCCGCGTTCTTAAAAACTACCAAACAACCTGTTAAAAATATCGGCTCAAACCACATTTTAGTAAAAGAAATTTTTTTGTATTTATTATAAAGGTCGAGAATTAACAAAAATTAAATAAAGAAAAAATGTTTAACAACTTAAAATCACAAAAAGGATTAGCACCAATAATTATTATTTCAATTGTTGTCGCAATTGTAGTAATAGTCGGTGGCGGAATTTATGTTTGGCAAAAAACCGAACAAGCCGAGGCCTCTCCTTCTATTACCCTTCTTTCACCGAATGGAGGCGAAACATGGGCAATCGGTTCAACGCACACTATCAAATGGACTAGTCAAAATATTCCTCCAACAGATAAGATATCTATTCACATTAGACGAGTGCCTCCACCGCCATTGCCGGAAACCGGACAAGAATTTGACCCCGTTATTTTTATCGAGCTTGAAAATACCGGAAGTGTGGATTGGACTATTTCTGATATGTATCCTGCTGGCAATTACATCATTGAAGTTAATAAGTACCCCTCAATTCCTATTACTAAAGTCGTATCTGATGAAAATGATGCGCCATTTAGAATTATTTCTTCTTCAGAACTAACTGCCGACTGGAAAACTTACCGGAATGATAATTATGGTTATCTAATAAAATATCCGAAGGACTGGAAATTTGAAGGTGAAACAGGTGTACCTCTTAGTCCTGCCTTTTCTTACCGATGGAGTGATGGTGGCTATTGCGGATTTAATATTGTGGTCACTTCTGCTGATGATTCTGGCGCTATAGCGGACCTTATAGAAAAAGGCTATAAGAAAACAGCATACTACACTTTTGGTAATGGTATTCCAAGCGTTAGACTGACCAAATCCCCGCAAGATTATATTTATTTCAACCAAAATTCGGATTATTACCGGATAGCCAAAAATGGCTCCAAAGATAGCCACGAAACGGAATGTACAGAAACATTTAATCAAATTCTTTCCACTTTTAAATTCACGAGATAGAAAGTAAAAAAAGAATTTGCCGTCGATGACTTGCCTCGAAAGAGGCAGGTTTTCTAAAAGCCGCCAAAGAAAAATTTGAAATTGTCAAAGATCACGGCGAAGCCGCTAATTTTTCGGGGGTTTCTTCTCGCTGGCTGCGGCGGCGAAATGCGTCCGAACTATTTTCAGTATACGCAGCCGTCATAGACAAAGAGTTATAATAGAACTTTAAAAAGTTAATACAAATTTAAAATGAAAGGAGAAGGAAAATGGAAAACACAGAAATGAACAGAAAAGGTTTGTTATTTAGAATTGTCATTCCGGCCTTCAAAGAAATCAATATCTTTTCCCGTATCGCCAAAACGATGAGTGCTTTAGGTCCGATTATGGTAGCAACAGTGGCAGATAAATTATCTGGCTGGCGGGTAGAGGTTATTGACGAAAACAATTACAGGAAAGGACCGCGAAACAAAGAGGGATTTGCCGACCACAAAGTTTTACAAGAGGAGAATCCTGCCGCGGTTGTCGGCTTATTTTGCGGCCTTTCCAGCACCATGGAACGAGTTTGGCAGCTCGCCGAATTTTATCGCCAAAAAGAGGTTGTTACTGTCGCCGGCGGCTGGCACGTCCGTTACCAACCCGAAGAGTCCCTTAAAAAAGGTATTGACGTCGTGGCGTATGGAGACGGCGAAAGCATTATCCAGCAACTTCTCGGAATTATAGAGCGGAAAGAATCCCTTTCCATGGTTCCCGGCATTTCTTTTTTGAAAGAAGGGCAAGTTAAAACTGTTCCGCAGGCAGGATTAGAGACACTTGACTTGAATAGCCTGCCCTTTCCGAATTTTGGCTTGCTCAGATATGCCGAATTGAAAGTTTATCCGATCGGCAGAATCCGAGGATGCAGCAGACATTGCGAATTCTGCTCTGTCCGCGGAAAACCAAATTGGGCCACCGGTCAACATCTTTTTGAAACAGTCAAATGGCTGGTGGAAAGCAGAGGAGCAAGCAGGTTTTTTATCGTTGACGACCGCCTTGAAGAAGACCGCAATGGCACTTTAGATTTTTTTGCGTTAGTTTCCGAAGAATACGGAAGCAGACTTAAGTTCACCGTCCAAATAAGACTGGAGGCGGCAAAAGATACCCTGCTTCTTGACGCTATGAAGAAAGCTGGCGTAAGAACGGTTTGCATCGGCTATGAGTCCTGCCTGAACGAAGAACTGATAGGGATGAAAAAAGGATATCTGTCTTCCGACATGGTCAAATGGACGAAAGTCTTCCATGATTTTGGATTTTTTATCCATGGAATGTTTATCTTTGGCTATCCTTTAAGGGAGGTAATTACCGTTATCAGCGCCAAAGAAAGAATGGAGAGTCTGAAAAGATTTATTCGCCAATGCCGAGTGGATACTGTTCAGGTTTTTCGACCGGTTCCTTTGGCCGGAACGGAGCTACGTTCAAGGATAGAACATGAAGGAAAACTTTTCCCGCTGGAAATAGTTCCCTGGAGTAAATATGACGGAAACTACATTTGTTATCAGCCGGATAATATGACTTTGCAGGAACTCCAAGAACTGCCGATAAAAATTATGCGGTGGTTCTATAGCTCTTTAAATCTTGCAACAATTCCCCTAAAAACCCTGATTTTCCCTTTAGATTATTTAATAAGGGGATGGCAGTGTTGGTACCGTGACTGGCGCAACGATATTACAAAATACGGCGGGCATCTTTTAATCCAACGATGGCTTAAGCATTACAAACACCAATCTTTCCTCAAAAAACTGGAAAAATTCTCGTTAAAACCTAAAAACACCAACCCGCCTCACTAGACAGAACTTTTAAAGCCCAGCGATAACATCAAACGCTGGGCTTTTTTATTTACCTTCGCCCGGCGCTTCGGGCGGACTCGCTTTTAAAAAACATTCAAAAAAGATTGTAATTCAAAAAAAATTATGATACAATTTTAGAAAATATGAAATTTTTATCGAATAAAAAAGGAGCAAATCAGCTAATCGGGATTTTTCTTCTTTCTTTTTCTGTTTTAGCTTTTGAAATAACTATTACAAGAATTCTTTCTGTGATTCTTTATTATCATTTGGCCTTCATGGTAATTTCTTTAGCTATGCTTGGTTTGGGAGCTGGAGGAGTTTATGTTTATTTTTCTAACAAGATAAAGGAAAAGGCCGATTTTTTTATCTCTCTTTTTACGCTGATTTCTTCAATATCAATTATTGTTTCATTAGTTTTAATTTTATCTTTCCCCTTTAAACCTTTTGTCTCAATAAAAACCTTTTTTGATTTTTGGTTTCTATATCTTCTTTTCGCCCTTCCTTTTTTCTTTGCCGGTCTTTCCTTTTCCCTTATTTTTTTCAAACTATCTAAACAAATCAGCAAAGTTTATTTTTTTGATTTGATTGGTGGCGGGATGGGAGCATTATTAGTTGTTCCATTATTATACATACTTGATGCGCCAACTATTGTTATTTTAATCGCTTTCTCAACGGCCCTTTCTTCATTCTTTTTTAGTTTAAGCTGTCAAAAACTCTTTAAGATAATTTCCGGTATTTTAACAATTTTTTTGTTATGTCTGGTATTTTTAAATATTCACTATCAAGTAATCAAGGTTTTTTATGTAAAAGGAGAAAAAGAAACAAATTTAATTTACCAAAAATGGTCTCCGGTAGGCAGAGTAGTCGTTTCTCCTATGAAAGAAAATACTATTCATGCTTGGGGATTAAGCCAGAATTATAAACCGGAGAAATACCCAGAACAACTTCAAATAATGATAGATGGTGCCGCGGGGACAAATTTAGAAAAAATCACTGATAATTTAGAAAAAGATTTAGGGTATTTAAAATACGATATAACTTCCATGGCTTATTATATTGCTCCCAAATCAAGATCTTTAATAATTGGTTTTGGCGGAGGAAGAGATATTCTAACCAGTCTTTTGTTTGGTTTTAAAGAAATAGAAGGCGTAGAAATAAATCCAGTAATGAAAGAAATTATATGCCAACGTTTTAAAGATTATTCTGGTAAAATTTGCGAAATGAAAAATATTAAGCTGATAACTGGCGAGGGAAGAAGTTATGTAACTCAAAGTCCCGTAAAGTACTCACTTATTCAATTATCGCTGGTTGACAGCTGGGCTGCCACTGTTGCCGGCGCTTACGCTTTGTCCGAAAATTCTCTTTATACAAAAGAGGCATTTTTAGAGTATTTTAAACATTTGGAAGAAGATGGAATGTTAACTATTTCCCGATTTGTTTTTGAGCCGCCTCAGCAAACCATAAGAGCTCTTTCTCTTTGCCGTGCCGCTTTGGAAGAAAATGGCGTACAAAATTTTGGAAGAAACATAATGATTTTTAAAACACCTGTTTTCTATAATAAAGATTTATTTGTAAGTAATTTAATGTGCAAAAAATCTGCTTTTACCGACGAAGAGATTAAAAAAGCTGAAAATATAGCCGAAGAGATGGCTTTTGATATTGTTTATACTCCCTTGAGCCAAATAGATAATTACTTTACAAAATTTATCTTAGCAACAGATGTGAGGCAATTTTATAAAAATTATCCGTTCAGAATTGAACCACCAACAGATAATGAAGGGTTCTTTTTCCACATGCTGAAATTAAAGGATTTTTGGCGAGTTTTTAAATTTAAAAATATAGAAGGCGGACAATTGCATAATTATTATTCAGTGTTTATTCTAATAACCATTCTAATTATTGCTTCTATCCTTTCCCTTCTCTTTATTTTCTTGCCCTTACTCTTTCGGAAAGCTAAATTTTTAGTTCCGAAAAAAGAAGCTTTAAGATATGTCTTGTATTTCGCATTGTTGGGTTTAGGATTTATGTTGATTGAAATTTCTTTAATTCAACGATTTAGTATATTTTTGGGCCACCCAACCTATTCTATTATCATCGCCTTATTCTCAATATTGTTATTTAGCGGTATTGGAAGTCTTTTAACCAGTAAACTGAATATGAAGATTTCAAAGATCATCTTTGCTTTGATTCTGACGGGGATAGTTTTCTTGGTTATTTCCTTCCCTTTTTTAAAAATTCAAGGGTCGTTAATTTCAAAATCTTTCTTGTCTATTCTATTTTTAGCTCCCTTGGGTTTATTTATGGGGATGCCGTTTCCTTCTGGAATCAATCTTTTGGATAAAAAGGACCGCCAACTTATTCCTTGGGCTTTTGGTATAAATTGCATAACTTCAACTATTGGTTCTGTTCTAATCCTCATTCTTTACATAAACTCTGGATTTAGAATAACATTTTTAACGGCTCTGGTTTTTTACCTTTTTGCTCTTTTTGTGATAAAAAAATTAGAATAAAATTAACAATCTTTTTGATTTTTTTAAAAGCGAGCCCGCCCTTCGGGCGGTTTTTTGTAGGCGATGAAGTTTACCTTCTTCAAAATTTGCCTTCATCACCGAGCTTCCATTTATGGAAGCGAAGGTACTTGATTGTTTTAACGAATTAATGTAAACTAGGATCAGATGACTAAAAAACAACAATTTTTATCAGAGCATAATAAATTATCTCCTTTAAACTTGCAGGCTACAACATTCTTGCTTTCGCGTTTTAAAACAGAGAAAGCATCGCTTTTTAAAGATAAGAATTGGTCAATAGATAAACTTCGCAGGCCATTCATTTTTTGGCTTACTTCTTTGACGACCGAAGAAAAAGAAGATATTAAGAATAAAGAAGTATGAAAAATTCACATAACCCAAATAAAAACAGAAACAGAACAAGGCATCGCAGATTTCTAAAAAAACACAGAAATAAATAAATCTCTATTAAGATCCTTGACATTTTTATAACAATAGATTATCATACAGATGTAAGTTTCTGTTAATTTTCCTTTCCTTACGTATTTGTTAATTATGTAAGCTTTGAAAGAGAATAAAAACAGTAGGTCGGCTTACGTATAATAAATTATTAAGGAATATTTATGGCAAAAAAATTGTTTGTCGGTGGATTATCTTACGAAACCACCGAAGCGACTTTAAAAGAGACTTTCTCTCAGGCTGGAACCGTTGAATCAGCAACTGTGATTACTGATAAAATGTCCGGTCGTTCAAAGGGATTTGGTTTCGTTGAAATGTCTTCCGAAGAAGAAGCTCAGAAAGCCACTGAAATGTTCAATGGCAAAGAGATTGACGGAAAAAACGTTACGGTAAACGAAGCTAGGCCTATGGAGGCTCGCCCTCGAAGAGACGGATTTAACCGTGGCGGAAATCGAGGATTCGGCGGAGAAAGAAGAGATCGCTGGTAAGAAATTTGAAAAAATCCCTTTAAAGGGGTTTTTTCATCTCTATCTAAAGGTCGAAAATTTTTCAAAACACCATCCCCATATCGGAGAGGGGTCGGGAGAACCCTCCGGTTCTCCCGTATAGGAAAAGATTAAAAACCGAGGGTTGTTAAGGAGCGGTGTTAGGCCGATCGCCCCAAGGCGAATCGCAATAATTCGGCCGTGCCGCGACCTAACTCGGCATTACCACTATTATGGCTAAAGAAGTTATAAAAAAAGACGGGGCAAAAGAGCCCTTTGACGCTGAAAAAATTAAAAATTCAATTTTAGGCGCCGCTCAAAGAACCGAGCTTTCAGAAGAAAGAAAAAATGAAGTAGTGGAAGAGGTGGCAGCTGCGGTGATTCAGATGGCAGAAGAGAAAGACGAAATAGCAACCTCAGAAATTAAAGCAAAAATTCTCTCAGAATTAGACATTGTTGAACCTGCTGTTTCCGAGGCTTGGAGAAAGTATGAACAAGAGAACAAATAAACCAATTTATGATGTCTTTCCGAGAAAAGCGCCCTTTTTTGGGCGCTTTTTGGTCGATGAAGTTTACCCCTTTGGGTTTGCCTTCATCTCCACCCTTCGCTTCGCTCGGGTGGTCGATGAACTTCGTTCATCTTTACCCTTCGCTTCGCTCGGGTGGTCGATGAACTTCGTTCATCTTTACCCTTCGCTTCGCTCGGGTGGTCGATGAACTTCGTTCATCTTTACCCTTCGCTTCGCTCGGGTGGTCGATGAACTTCGTTCATCTTTACCCTTCGCTTCGCTCGGGTGGTTGAAGAAAAAGTAAAAAAGGTTTAAGATTAAGGTAGTTTTAAATGTAAAGTATCTCCATGTTAATGTCAGAGCAGGATTTTGAAAAATTAGTTGAAAAAGCAGTAGTTTCTCTACCGGAGCATATTCAAAAAGCAATGGATAACTTAGCCATCGTTGTTGAAAAAAGTCCTTCGCCTTATGGTTTAAGGAAAACCGGAACAAAAATTGGCAACTCTCTTTTAGGGCTTTATCAGGGAGTTCCCAAAACCAGTTGGGGCAGGAGTTTTGGCCAGATTCTGCCGGACAAAATTACCATTTTTCAGGAACCAATTGAAAGCTTAGCTTCTTCTGTCATCCGAGCGTCAGCGAAGGGTGGAGATGAACAAAGTTCATCGACCCAAGAGATTGCCGAATTAATTAGAATTGTTGTCTGGCACGAAATTGCTCATCACTTCGGTTTCAGCGAGAAAAAAGTCAGAGAGCTGGAAAAGAAATGGCGAAAGGCGAAGAGATAAATCTCTTCTTCAGCCACCGAGTCCCGTTTACGGGACGAAGGTGGAAAAGAGGCTCGCCTCTTTGACTTCGCTACCGCTCGGGTAAATGAAAAAACCTTTTGATAAAGAATTATACAAAGATTTAGGGATTAATGAATTGATTCTTTTGGGAATATACACGATAGTTAACAATGGGGAAAAATGTACGCTTGAAAGATTAATTAAAGAAAGTTTTAATTTATTTCCGGCAGCATTTTGTTTTTCCAACAATCCTGAATGGCCGGACTCTCGGAAGCTCGACCGACCCCTTCGAACTCTAAGAAAAAGAAAATTAATTACAGGCAACCCAAAAGCATATTTTTCTCTAACAAAACTCGGCAAGAAAATTGCCATCGAAACCGCCAAAACTTTTAGGCAGAGGAAATTGTTTAAATAAGACTTGTAGAAATCAAATTTCTACAGAAATAAAATAATAATAAAAATATTGACAAGATAGCAAATTTGTGCTATCGTTTTTTCAGATCTTAAAATCTAAAAATAAGGAATGAAAGGAGGATAAAATGGCAAAAAAAGCTTTAATTGTTTTATTGTTGGTGTTTTGTTGGTTGATAAGCGAGGCAGTCAGCCGGGCAGCGGCAGAGCCAGTTGCCAAAGGCGAATGCGGTCTGCAAATCAAAAATTATTCCGGTGAGATGATTGATGTCTGAATAAACAACGTTATAATTGGCCAGGTTGAGGCCAAGTCAGAAAAAATTTTCTTCCATTGCGTAAGTTGTGAAGGCGCAAAACTGGTGATTATGGCAGCAGACCGGTCTTTGGTCAGTATTTCTTTAACTGTTAAAAACAGCCGGCGATATTGGTCAGACAAACCCCAAAAAGACAATTTCTGGACTATTCAGATTTGTTCAGATTTAACGGTGGCGATGTTACCGGCTGGAAAATGTCAGTGAAAGGAGGGCATTATGAAAATAGAAAGAAAAGGGGAAGAGTACGGCAGTTTTATAGTGGAAATTTCAGAGAGGTTTGAGGCGCAGATGCGAAAAGCGGCAAAGGAGATAGCGGCATTTGCCAAGAAAGATCCGGCGGAGGCAGAGAAGATGGTGGCTGATTATCAAGAAATGATTGAGAGTTCGGTCAGCCTGCTGTTGAGCATTATTGGTTTGGCCTTTCTTAGACCGGAAATATTGGGTTATGTTTTCAATACGTTCCAAGCCTGCCTTGAACCGCTTGCAGATCGCATGGAGCGAGAAGCTGGACTCCAGAGTTAACGGAACAGGCAAAATAATTAAGTAAGCTTTTACCTTGTACGAGGATATGAAAAGGAGGTGAGTTATGAAATTATTCAAGCTCTCTGCTAAGCGAGAGAACAGAACTGCGGTCATAATCTGTCTGATTATTATAATCGGCCTGATTATTTTCATCATCCTGGGGATTTTCGCTTTTTTAAAAGAAGCTTCCACTGCCCAGGCGTCTGATCAGTCAGGAGCCGCTCAGTCCTTCGCTCAGTACTTTAACCCCAAGACTTTAAGGGTAGTTGACGCCATCATGAAGGATCGTTCATGTGTTCAAGATGAATATTATTGGAGAATTTGGACTCACGGCTTTAACCGGATTTACAGAGGAGCCGATGGAAAAAAGTTCAAGATAATCTTGAACTGGGACGGATTTTGGTATAAGGAGAGCGGTTCTGATGTGATCAAGGAGGGGGATTGGACCACTTTGAAATGACAATTGTTCATTATCTTTTATCAAAGCCCGCGGATTATTTTTACCACGGGCTTTTTTGTTTATCCTGTTTATACTGAGCGAAGTCGAAGTAAGCCTTGCCGAAAGGCAAAAATAGGGGTAAAGTACAAGGAGGTATCCGTGGTTAAAAAATTTGCTCTTTCCAAAACTTAAAGGCAAAGGAGGGATTGCTATGGCGCAAAAAATAGTGTCAGGAGGACTGGTTTTATTGTTAGTATTAGTTTTAATCTTAATGCTCTTTGTTAGCGCGGCCGAAGGCGGGTGGTATCTTGAAGCGCAGAAAATGCAGGACGAATTCAACAGGATTGTCGGCAATGGAATTACGGTTGAGCCGGCTTATCTTCAGGAAAACATCCTGAACGTGAAGCAGATGTTCGCAAATAATGGAAGCAGTATTGAATCGCAATATTTTGTTTACGTTGATCGAAATCCGTTAAAGCAGATGATTTTTGTTTGTTTTTTTGACTCTCAAGGAAAAGACATAACTTTAATCGGCGCTGACAAAGTTTCTACTGGGAACCAGAAAAGAGGTGGCTTTTTCATCACGCCTTGCGGCATCTTTAAGAATACAGTTGAATTTTTGAATTATCGGGCATTGGGAACCAAAAATGACGAAGGTTGGCGCGGGCTTGGCGCCAAAGATAGCCGCGTTTGGGATTTTGGCTGGCAGAAAACTTATAAAAAGAATCAGGAATTTACCATCCGGCTTTTAATGCACGCCACTGACCCGGTTTTCGGAGAAAAAAGACTGGGCAAAGTGGATTCAAAAGGGTGTATCCGGATATCAGCCAGAATGAATAAATTTTTAGACCACTTTGGTCTGCTGGACAAAGAATACGAAGCCAACAAAAACAAAAAAGCAGTCACCTGGCTGCTAAAACCCGACCGGCAACCAGTGCTCTATGCCGGCAGATACTTGCTGGTTGGCGACTCAGGAAATTCAAGGATTGATTAAAGAAGCAGCTTATTTTAAGGCAAAAAGGCCGCATGTCAAAAAGCGGCCTTTTTTTGTAGGTTGAATTTTTCCAAAAACGGGGGTAAGGTTGGAGTAAGATAAATGAATATCAAGAAAACAATTTACATTATTGCCACAATGTTTCTGGGATTGCTTTTGTCGTTTTTGGCTCATGCGGCGATTGAAATCTGGTATATCAACAATCTTTTAAGTCGGGGAATTACGCCTAAAGCAAGCTCATTGACCCATAATTGTTTTTTGCCGTGATCTTTGCAGATCATTTTACTGCTAGTCGGCCTCGTGGGCGGCTATTTCCTGGGCCAAACCTGGTGGCGTCTCGTTTACATCGAACATCGGAGGGGGAACCAAGAATCGTGATAAAATAATAAGAAAATGACAAAAAAAGCACAAACAAAAAGAGGAGAAATCGTGATTTATAAAGCCGCCAAGGGGCCGGAATTAAGAGTGCGGTTAGAAAAAGAAACCGTGTGGCTGGATGCACATCAAATAGCGCTTGTTTTCGGAGTGAATCGGCCGGCTATCGTTAAACATATCAATAATATTTATAGAACCGGAGAGCTGAATAAAGGTTCTACCTGTTCCATTTTGGAACAGGTTGCCGCCGATGGAAAAGTGCGGCAGATGAATATTTATAATTTAGATATGATTATATCTGTTGGATACAGGACTAATTCCAAACGCGCCACTCAATTCCGCATTTGGGCGACCAGGACGCTCAAAAATTATCTTGTTAAGGGTTACGCGATAAATGAAAAACGGCTTTTGGAAATGCGGGAAAAATTCAACGATCTTCAGGAAGCCGTAGCATTTTTAAGGAATAAAGCCGATAGCAAACTTCTTTCAGGACAGGAGAAAGAACTGCTCAATCTTCTTGCCAATTATTCCAAAACTCTTTCTATCCTTGAGCAATACGACACCGGAAAATTATCAAAACCGAAAGGATTGAAAGCCCGGTTTATTTTAAAATACGAAAACTGCTTAAAAATTATCAGCGAGTTAAAGAAAGAATTAATTATTAAAAAAGAGGCGAGCGGCCTTTTCGGAATTGAGGTTGGCGAGAGATTTAAAAGCGTCGCGGGAAATCTTTATCAAACCTTCGGCGGCAAGGAACTTTATACGACAATTGAAGAAAAGGCGGCGCACCTGCTTTACCTTACCATCAAAGATCATCCGTTTTCCGACGGCAATAAAAGAATCGCTTCTTTTCTCTTTGTGTACTTTTTGGATAAAAATAATTTTCTTTACAAAAAGAACGGGGAAAGAAAAATTAACGACAACGCCTTAGTCGCTTTGGCGCTTCTTATTGCCGAAAGCAATCCGAAAGAAAAAGATGTTCTTGCAAAAATAATTATGAATTTAATTACTGATTAAAGTCGCGGATGATTTTTAATTATGATGAAACTTAAAGAACTGCCGAAAGTTGAGAGACCTCGAGAAAAATTAATCGCTAAAGGCCCCCAAAATTTAAAAGATGAGGAGCTTTTAGCTATTCTTTTGCGAACCGGCAGAGAGGGAAAGAATGTTTTGGAAGTGGCAAAACAAATTTTAAGAAAATATTCCAAAAAGAGATTGTTTAAACTAAAATACGAAGATTTAACAAAAATCAAAGGAATTGACTCGGCCAAAGCATGCACCATTTTAGCCGCCGTTGAATTAGTCAAAAGAGCTTTAAAAATAGGGGAGGAGACTTTACCTATTATTCGTTCAACTAAAGATGTTATCGCACAAGCGGTTTATATGCGAGATAAAGCCAGAGAGCATTTGATGGGAATTTACTTAAACGCCAGAAATGAAATGGTTTTTAAAAAACCGATTTTCATCGGCACTCTGAACGCCAATTTAGTCCATCCGCGGGAAATTTTCGCCGAGGCCCTAAAACAAAACGCCGCCTCTGTTATTTTAGTCCACAATCATCCTTCCGGCGACGCCGAGCCGTCGGAAGATGATTTGACCATCACCAAAAGAATCACCGAAGCCGGCAAAATAATGGGAAT
>Ga0210051_1004741_pt1 | contig 13207 bp, 14 predicted proteins | sample CryGey092014_all_FD_185464 | JGI IMG/M metagenome (GOLD analysis project Ga0210051, IMG submission 185464) | Groundwater microbial communities from aquifer - Crystal Geyser CG23_combo_of_CG06-09_8/20/14_all (SPAdes) (version 2) | ecosystem: Environmental > Aquatic > Deep subsurface > Groundwater...
AGACCCGCGGAAAAAAGAAAAAGAAAAAGAACAATCGCTTGATTTGGCAATTGATAGAGACCGTCTTGAACCCAGGGTAAGACCGGAAACTTTATCTGGCAAAACTTACAAGGTAAAAACAGGTTACGGCAATCTTTACATCACCGTGAATAATGACGATAACGGAATACCATTCGAAATTTTTGCTACGATCGGTAAGAGCGGCGGCTTTTTCCAAGAGCAATCCGAAGCTATCTGTCGGCTAATTTCTTTAGCCTTGCGTTCCGGCATTAAAGTGGAAGAAATTATAAGCGACCTTAAGGGCATTCGCGGACCGATGCCGACTTTGACTGCCAAGGGCACAATTCTTTCCTTGCCCGATGCTATCGGACAAATTTTGGAAGAACACGTTAAAAATAACGGCGCGAGACTTTTTGAAATCAATCCCGTGGAAGTAACCGTTAACAAAGAACAGACCAATTCGTTTCCTTCATTGAGCGGAGGACATCCTGAAATAAAAAATAAAACTATCGCTGATTACGGGTTTATGCCCGGTTGCCCTGACTGCGGCTCGCCCTTAGTTATGGCTGAAGGATGCATTAGTTGTAAAAGCTGTGGTTTCAGCAGGTGTCTATAACCAATAAATTGGCTAATCGGGCTTTTAACGTTAAACTGTAAAGGCGTGTTAAACACGTATTTTTATGGGCAATTTATCCGATTCTATAAAGAAATTAGTAGAAATTAATAAAACTGCGAGCCAAAAAAACTTGCCTCAAAGTGAGACGGAAGTGATTATTGTAGATGAGGTGGCCGCTAGAGTCGCATCATTCTATGAAAGGATAAGAGGCATCGTGGATTGGCGGGAAGAACATGTCCTCAGGAAGACCGCAATTGAGCGCGTCTTAAAAAGAAGGATGCTTTTTAAAAAGGGTTTGCTTTTGGAGAGTGATGGGGAAGACGCGTCTGAACAGTTTTTGAAAGAACTCGTGAGAGGAGGCCATTTTCCTAACGGAACAATTCCTATAAGCAAAATCGAGGAAACCAGAAATGTTATCAATAAATACGTTTTTATTTTAGAGAAGGGATTGGTTAGCGGAGGCAAGGATAAGGCAAAACTTGAAAACTGGTTTATGCAGATGGCCTCCTATGAGATTGAAATTACTCTTGATCCGCACGAAAAAGAGATCGGTCTTATTATGTTTATGACTGAAGATCTTCTGGGGCGGATAAAACTGCGCGAGGAAGACAAGAAAATCATTGGAGAAGACGAATTGAAGCTGCAGGTTCACGTTGCGGTTCATCGCGCCTTATTCAAGATGGACGATGCCGTTGTGAGTTACCACCTTTTTGAAAGGCTTTATCGTGATTGGCATACTCCTTCGGAGCCGACTCTTTTACACGTGGCTGCCCATATTTTAGAGGTTAGAGACGTTATTACGAGGACGCTGAAACATCCTTTAGCCGAAAACTTTTATAAGGCGGCAGAGCGTTACGACACGCCGTATCTTATTTTAGGAGACGTGATCTCCAAAAATCCTCAAGGTTTTGAGGAAGTTGCCGAGGTGCCGGATAAACTGGACGTTAAAATTAACGAGGCTTATAAAGCCAGGTTAGCAAGGTTAAAAGGGAGGATAAGAAGAGCCGCATTCTACAGCACGGTTTCTATTTTCCTTACTAAAGTGCTTACGGTCTTGGCTCTGGAGCTTCCGATAGACAAGTATCTGCAAGGGTCTTTCAATTATACGGCCATATCGGTAAGCGTTTTAGTCCCGCCTCTTTTGATGGTGTTTCTTATTAACACCGTGAAGGTGACTTCTAATGATAATTTTGAGAAGGTAAAAGGCGAGGTTAAGGCTTTGATAAGCGGCGGAGAAAGAAGCGCTCATTATGTTGCTTTGCCTAAAAGGCAAAGGTTCTTTGCAAAAGCTTTTTTCAAGCTTTTTTACCTGGCGAGCTTTCTCTTGTCTTTCGGTTTAATATCATGGTTCCTGTGGCGCTTTAGCTTTGGACCGTTCTCCATTATAGTTTTTCTTTTCTTTATTTCTCTCGTGGCTTTCGCCGGCACCAAAATCCAGCAACGCGGCAGGGAACTTATGATAGGAGAAGTAAAGACAGGTTTTATCTTTGGTATGCTAGATTTCTTTTTTCTTCCTGTTATTGAGGTCGGCAGATGGTCTTCTCGCCAGCTCGTTCGCTACAACGCCATAATTTTTATTTTTAATTTTCTTATTGAAACTCCTATTCAAGTTTTCGTGGAATTTTTTGAACAATGGAGGACTTTCTTAAAAGAAAAGAAAGAAGAAATTCACTAATATTTTTAGGACTTTCGGTTATCCTCGTATTAGTTGTTTTATTATTGCCCGGCGGAGCGGAGTCCGTACGTAATGATAAATTTGTTGCCGAAGTAGTTCAGAAAGACATCCTTACTAAAAAAATAACCCTCCTTTTTGTAGGAGATATTATGTTAAGCAGGGCTGTGGGCGCTATGATGGAAAAATCAGGCAATTGGGAATATCCCTTTCTAGAGACCGCTGAATTCTTGAGGAGCGCTGATCTCACCTTCGGTAATTTGGAAGGCCCCATTTCTTCTCATGGAACTAATGTAGGCAGTATTTACTCATTTAGAGCTAATCCTAAAGTTGCAGAAGGACTCGTTTACGCCGGTTTTGACGTTCTTTCTTTGGCTAATAATCATATTTGGGATTATGGCAGAGAAGCCTTTATAGATACTATCCAGATTTTGGAATCTATTGGCATAAGTCCCGTCGGCGGCGGACTTAACTATAAAAAAGCTCATGAGCCGGCGATTAAAGTCGTGGGAGACACCAAATTAGCTTATTTGGCGTATACCGGTCTTGTGCCGCCAATTTCAGGTTCTAAAGAGGCAACGCCCGCCACATCGTTTTTAGAAATTGAAACTGCCGTAGCGGACATACAAACCTCTAAGACCTTAGCGGACATAGTCATCGTTTCTTTCCATTGGGGCAATGAATACGATACCGTACCGGATGATTACCAAAAAACAATGGCGCACGCGCTTATTGACGCAGGAGCCGATTTAATTATTGGCCATCATCCGCACATCGTTCAAGGGGTGGAAAAGTATGGCAACGGATTTATAGCTTATAGCTTGGGGAATTTCGTTTTTGACCAGAATTTTTCAGAGGAAACCATGAGGGGAATAATCCTTAGAGCGATCGTGAAGGATAAGAAAATAGAAAGCGTAGAGCCGATTAAAATCAAAATCAATAATAGCTTCCAGCCGTTTCTTGCCGATTACTAAAAAAGGTTTTTCGTCCTTACCTCTGTGGGCTTACTCTGTTTAAGATACTTTGCCCCGGTTTAAGCTTTGGGGTGAACTGAAGCTCTTTCTTGCGTATCGCTTTTTTCAAATGCCAAATTGACATTCTCCACCGGCTTTACGTTTCCGGTGATGCTCACCTCTTGAGCTACCGTGCCCCTTGTTGCAACCACGAACTCATAACTCGGGCCACCGCCCCTGCCAAACAGGAAATAGGCGCCAACAATAATTATCGCGACTATTATTACAACGTAGACGGGCTTTTTAAAATGTTTTTATCATCTTTTTATATTTATATGTTTGAAAACATGCCCAAAGTCATATTAACCTTTTCTCAATGTATATCTTATATAATATAAGAAGTATGGAGCGAAGGGAAATAATTTTAATAGATAAACCCAAAGGCATGAGCTCCTTTGATATTATTCGTTTCTTAAGAAAAAAAACAGGCGCGAAACGCGGCTCCGCAGGCTGGCGTATGGGGCATTCGGGCACCTTAGATCCCTTAGCCACCGGACTTATGATTATAGGGGTTGATGCCGGAACTAAAAAGCTCAAAGAACTTATCGGATTGCCCAAAACTTATGAAGCGAGTGTTCTTTTGGGAGTAAGGACGGCAACAGGCGATTTAGAAGGAGAAATTTTAGAGAGTAAAAAGGTTACCGATTTGGATATCAAAAAAGCTAAGGAAGTTGTTGATAATTTAAAAGGGAAACTGCTTCTTAGGGTGCCAATCTACTCCGCTGTCAAGGTGAAGGGAGAAAGACTTTATAAATTGGCGCGAGCGGGCAAGCAAGTTAATCCGCCCGAGAAAGAGATGGAGGTTCTGAACGTAGTGTTTAAAAGATGTTCTAAGTCGGAAAGTTGTTATGTCTTGGAGTTAGTCCTTGAAGTTACGAGCGGCACTTACATAAGGTCTATCGCGGAGGAGATTGGGAGAAAGCTTGGTTTTCCTGCTACTTTGAGTAAATTGAGACGAACAAAAATAGGCAAGTATAAAATTGAGGACGCAGTGAAATTAGATTAAATGTTAATAAAGACAGGAAGTATACCATAGTACTGATCAGTATCATAGTATACTTACAGTTTAAAATATAAGTTTTCTATGGTAAAAGTAAACGGATGTTAGTTGATGATGTAACAATTAAAGTTTCCTCCGGCAAGGGCGGGAAAGGCGCTGTGGCTTACAATAAGAACTTGAACGCTTTGGGGCCCGCTGGCGGAAGCGGCGGAAACGGAGGCAACGTTTATGTTCACGGCGTATCTGATTTAACCGCCTTGAATCAATTTCGGTTTAAAAAGGACTTGTCATCCGAGGACGGAGGAGACGGAAGACCGCAATTCGTTGACGGTTCCGACGGCAAGGATCTTGTTTTGAAAGTTCCGATTGGCACGGTTTTGCGCAATCTGGCTACGGGGGATGTCCAGGAAATAACAAAGGTTGGCGAGCGCGTTGTAATAGCCAAAGGCGGGCATGGCGGCAAGGGTAATTTTCTTTTTCGGTCTTCCAAGAACACGAGTCCCAAACAGTTCCAAAGCGGATTGCCTGGAGAGTCTTTTGATTTAAGACTGGAGCTGAAACTCATTGCCGATGTTGGATTCGTCGGCTTGCCCAATATTGGTAAATCGAGCCTATTAAACGAATTAACTGCGGCAAGGAGCAAGGTGGCAAATTATCCGTTTACCACTCTCGAGCCGAACTTAGGAGTTTATTACGACATTATTCTGGCTGACATTCCCGGCCTTATCGAAGGCGCTTCTTCCGGCAAGGGTTTGGGAGTCAAATTTCTTCGCCACGTAGAACGCACGAGAATAATCTTCCATTTTATTTCAGCTGAGTCGGAAACTCCCGCGAACGATTATAAAGTCGTGAAAAAAGAACTTGGTAAGTACAGCAAGGCGCTTTTAGAGAAAAAAGAGTATGTGTTTTTAAGCAAAAGCGACGCCGTGTCTCCGGACATCTTAAAAAAGAGGATGTTGGCTTTGAAGAAAATAAAACTTTCTCCAATTGCGATTTCCATTTACGATTGGGACAGTATTGAAGGAGTTAAGAAAATCTTAAACGGGATAATTAAAGATAAATTATCCCAAACTTGACACAAAAATTAATCCTTAATATAATAAGTACCAGTAGATTCGAGCGCTAAAATCGTAAAGTTATGCGTTTTGCCTCGAGTTTCAAAAGGTACGAAAAAGAAAAAGAGGTAAGATGCAAGACACTACAGGCGGTTTTGAGCGCAAGATGTTCCAGGGTGACTGGAAGTGCTCCAAATGTGGAACTGCGATAACGGAACTACCGTTTGAACCAGATCCATCTAGACTCAGCCAGCTTCTCTGTCGCAATTGCCACCGTGAAAGGATGGGCAATCGAGGGGGAGGGATGAGAAATCGCTAAACAAAAGCCCCGCGCTAAACGCGGGGCTTTTAAGTTTTTACTAGTATACTATAGTGCTGATCAGTATTATAGTATACTTGATGAGTTTTAAAAAAGGGGAGTTTGCTCATAACAGTTATTACTCTGCTATATTTCTTTAGCAGATGGCGCGGTAAGAAAATCAGCTAAACAAACTAAAATCAGCCCCAAATCGGGGCTGATTTTTTATTAAAATCTCACCGGTATTCTTAAACTATCCGCGTTCTCGGGGAGCCCCGAAGGATTATCTTTCTCCAAAATTAATAAACCTTTTTTTATCGCCGGCGTCTCAAACTCCAGCGTGACTTTGAACGGCACAAATTCTTCCGTCATCCACTCTCCTTGCGCTTGGGTGATGCCGCGGGCTATCTCTTTTCCCGTTATATCCCAAATTTTCACTGGGAACGATGTCTCAAAAAACCAATTTCCTCTCGCTTCGCCTTCTACCGCAAGAGGACTCTTTACGATTTCATTCGGACGGGGAGTGGATAGGCGCACCAAATCCATTTTTTCAACTTCATTGCCGACATTTTCGGCAAACGTTTGTCCTTCCGACTTGCACTGCCGCGGATAGCTTTCCATAACGGGGTTCCCTAAAGCCGCGCAAGTTTCAAAGTCAACCGGCTTGATTTTGTCTACTATATTTTTGAAATCGGAAGTTAATTTAAACGCGGCGATTAAACTTATTATAAAAGCCAGCACTATCGCTCCGCCGACGAAAATTATTAACCATTTTATGAATTTAGTCATAATTTTATTATACATCTTGGGACTAAAAAGACCCCTTCGACATAGTTCAGGGGTCTTTTTAGTAAATTGCGTCTAGATTATTGCTGTGCGCCAGGGCTGCCCGCTTTGAGGTTTTTCTTACGCATTAATAGCTCGTAGACGGCTGATAGTCCGATGACGACATACACGGTTTGCGCTAACACGGGCGGCAGGAACTGACCAATACCCCAACCGAAAGCTTCTAATAGCCAGTTAAGACCTCCGACGATAAGAAGCGTAAAAGTAACTTTATGCATCATTGTCTCGAGGTTTGTTTATTTGCGACCTTTTAATTGAATAGCCTGATGTTATTATAACATATTAATCAATCTGAGGGCTCCGATGATTGCTTATTAAGACGGCAATAAACTAAAATTACTTTGATGCCGATAGTTATGAGCAAGAAGCTAATTTTTTCGGCTGCAGCCGTCTTAATAATCATCGGCGTTTTTATATTTCTTTTTAGGGCTCCAGGCGGGGCGGACGGCGAGACAGTGCGCTTGGTAATACCTCTTGCCGCAGAAGGAGATAGGGAAACGGTAAAAGAATCTCTGCGTTACCTTCATGAGCAGGGAGTTATCAGAAGCGAAACCGCTTTGTATTTTTTACTTGCGATTTCCAGAATGAGTAATCGCATTGAATCTGGGGCTTATATTTTGGCTAAAGGATGGAATGTTTTCAAAGTATTGGAGAAACTGAAGAATCCCGATGAAGTTTGGATAGTTATTCCGGAAGGTTTGAGGAAGGAGGAGATTGCCGAAATATTTGCCGGAAGGTTTGGTTGGAGCGACGAAGAAAGGGGAAAATGGATTACGGAATATACTGCCGCCAAGGCGGATTATGTGGAAGGGGTTTATTCCCCCGATACTTACTTGATTCCGGTGGATGACGAGCCCGCGAAAGTTGCCGAGCGGCTTTTGAACCGATTCAACGAGAAATTAGCTCCTTACACCGACGAGCTTGCTAAAGAGAACGTAAAGTGGACTACGGCATTGAAGATTGCTTCTATTGTTCAGCGGGAAGCGGCGGACAAAGACGATATGCCGCTTATTGCCGGCGTAATTTGGAATAGGTTGCTTAGCGATACGAAGTTAGATATTGACGCTACGGTGCAGTACGCGAGGGGGGATACTGGCAGCGGTTGGTGGGCGCCGATAAGGCCGGAAGATAAAAACATTGATTCGCCTTACAACACTTATTTATATAAAGGACTGCCGCCGCGCCCCATAGCTAACCCCGGCATTAATGCTATTGAGGCGGCGCTTTATCCTGAAGAAACTAAATGCTTTTATTATCTGCACGGCAACGACAGGCAGATCCACTGCGCCGTGACCTACGAGGAACACTTGGAGAATATCAATAAGTATTTGAAGTGATTATTGCCTATTGGTTATCCGAAGCCGATACTGTTACTTTTTCCATCACTACTGGAGAAAGGGGACGATCGCTTGAATCGGTTTTGGACTTGGCAATCGCGTCTGCAACTTCCTGTCCGGAGATTACTCTCCCGAAGATTGTGTATTTATTCTGCAAAGGATAGTCGGCAACCATAATAAAGAACTGACTGCCGTTTGTATTCGGTCCCGAATTAGCCATGGCAACCACGCCCTTTTTATAACCTTCTTTGTAGGAATCGGTTTGCGGATTAAGTTCGTCCTCAAAAGCGTATCCCGGGCCGCCACTTCCCATGCCAGTGGGGTCTCCCCCCTGAATCATAAATCCGTCTATGACTCTATGAAAAATCACTCCGTCATAGAATCCCTTTTGGGCAAGAGTTATGAAATTATCAACCGTCTTGGGCGCATCTGCGTCATAGGTCGCGAAACGGATTTCTCCCATATCGGTTTTAATAGTTACGATGTGGCTCATGTTTTTTATTATAGAGTCATTTACTTCGACGTTTTTTGCCTCATCTGTTGAGGAGTTTGCCGAAATATTTGCCGAAAAGTGTGTATTGTTTTCGGTTGTTTTTTTTGATACTGCCATATAAATTCCCACCGCGAGAAGCACGATAACAGCCGATATAATGTAGATTTTTTTCATATGTATTATTTTACCCCGTTACATCCAGAAAGTGTAGGCCTTTACCACGTTAGAGATTCGCTCCCGCAGGGAACGGCAGACGCCCAAGTGCGTCTTATCTCTAACGGGTTTTAGGCCGGTTACGAATGGATGTTTCCGGCATAGATTTAATTCATTGATGAAAGCTTTGTACTTTGTGGTGGGGATGTAACGGGGTTTACCACTTTTTTCGCAAGCCCCGTATAACAACTGCGATAAGACTAACTCGATTTTACCTCGTTATGGCTTCGCGGTTATAGTTCACCACAAATCCTCGATTAGTGGTTCTTCGCACAAGTTAGCCAAAAATCGCAATCGCAGTTGTATTACGGGGCAAGTTCCGCGAGGTCGAGGATGTCATCGATGCGAATCTTTTTTACGAATTCCGGAACGTGGCTTACCAATATCATCGCTCCTTCGTATTTATTGAGCGCTCCCGCTATCACGGGGAGGTGTCTGAAATTGATATGATTAGTAGGTTCGTCGAGTAAGAGAAGTCCCGGTCTTTGCAGGACGAGGCGCGCGAAAGTGACAAGGCCCTTTTGACCCTCTGAGAGATCTCCTACGGTGCTTCTTAAATTATCGGCATTTAAAAGAAAGCCGGCGGCAACGGAGCGGAGCGTCTGTTCGGAGCCGTCGCGCATTACTTCAGCGAGCGAGCGATACACAGTTTCTTTCGAGTCAAGAGTGGAGAAATCTTGCCTGTAGTAGCCCACACGGACGCCTTCCTCAACATGAGAGCTGGAAGATTTGCCTGAAGCGATGTCCTGGAGCAGGGTTGTTTTTCCTATGCCGTTTGGGCCGGAGAGGAGTAGATGACTCTTGCGTTTCAGAGAAAGTTCAATTTTCTTTTTAACGGATTTACCGTTTTGGGCAACCGAAACGGAATGTATGGAAATGATTTTTCCCGAGACGTCTTCTTGGCAGGGAATCATAAATCGCCGGATAGTTTTGTCCTCTTCGCGCATTTCCACTTTTTCTTCATCGAGTTCTTCTATTTTCTCTCTCATCTTGCGAGCTACGTCGCGCATGTGCCCGCCCTTTTGAGCAAAGAAGCCAGCCTGTTCTTTGCGGTGTTGTATGTCTTTCTCCAGGCGGACATTTTTTCTCTTTTCGCGTTTAATACGAGCGGCTATTTCTTCTACCACGTTAAAGTAATTACCGGTATACTGTTCAATTTTACGGGTAAAGATGTCGAGATAGAGCACGCCTTCCGTGAACGCGTTCAAGAATCCCGCGTCGTGGGATATCACAATGCAGGTTTTTTTATAATCGACCAGGAATTGAGTAAGACGCGCCAATCCTTCGGCATCAAGATTGTTGGTAGGTTCATCGAGGAGCAATAAATCGGGTTGTTGTATGAGGGCGGAGGCGAGAAGAAGCCGAGCTTGCTGCCCTCCCGATAGTGATCGTACTTTTTTGGCCGGTGAAACAGGAAGATGAACTATTTCAAGGGCCTCCGCGATGCGGGGGTCAACATCATACACCTTTTTGTCGAATACGCTTTCAAAAAATTCTTTTACCGTGCAATCCATCTTATCTCCCGGAATTACCTGTTTCGCGATGGCAACGCTAAGACCGTTTTGTATGGATATTAATCCGCCCTCCGGAGTTTTGGTTTTGGTTATGAGATTGAAAAGCGTGCTCTTGCCGGCTCCGTTCTGGCCCATGAGTGTGAGTTTGGTTCCTTCACGCAACGAAAAATCAGCCTCATCAATAATTGGCTTTTTGGGTCCGTAGCTGAAAGAAACTTTATTGAACCGTAATATGACGTTGTTGTTTGCCATTGTTTTCGCTTATGTTAATAAAAACCATCCCGCAGTGCTACGGGATGGCTTTTAAAGAGTCAGGCGCTTAAGCGCGCGATACGTTCGTGGCAGCCGGGCCCTTATCGCTTTGAACGACCTCAAAGGTAACGGCATCGCCGACCTTAAGTTCGTCAAACGTAACACCTTTTAATTCTTTGGAATGAAAGAAAAGATCCTTAGTTTCGCCTTCGCGGGCGATGAATCCAAATCCTTTTTCCGTAAGTTTTTTAATTGTTCCGTTCATATGATTATTATTTTTCTAGAAACTCGACCTCATCTCTTAGACTTCCTTGAGTATATCAGAAAATCAGATTTTTATCAAGCCTCGTATCGTGAACGATATTAGAACCAGAATTAAGGTGAGAGAAGGGAGTATCTATATACCAGATCTCGCTTTTATAGCAGAGGGATAGTTACTTTGCCGCGCTACCCATTACATCTTTGATGTTATATAATCTTTTATATGGCAAATCAGAAACTAATAGCTTCTATTAGAAAACTTCTAGACTCCGGTTATAGTGAAGAGCGTATAGTTCAAACTCTTGTTGATATCGGATACCCGATAGATGACGTTCACTCAGCTATTTCCGATGCCCGAAAAATTGTCAGCCACTCGGCATCTGGATCTGTAGCTAATGCGGTGGCCTCTATGAAGAATCCTGTGTTTTCGGGAAGCAACTTTGGTTTTATATCACTAATCCTTGCTGTTGCAGGACTTATTCTCGGTGCTATGGGCTTTTTTTTCCTAATCCCCATCGCAGTAATATTGGGTGTAGTTGCTCTGTATAAAAGGGCTCAGGGGTTAGGTATAGCAATCACGATAGTCATAATTATCAGCTTTGTTTTTAATTGGTACTTTTTATGGGCTAGCGGATTAGAACAACCACTGTATTTGTTCTTGGCATATTTCAATTTAGTCGGCGTGTTAGTACTTATAACTTTTGTATTTTGGAATAATTGGGGTAGAAAGAAACCAAATATCTCGGAAGCTAAATAGATTAGATAATGTTTTTCTAAGGACGGAATAGATTACTGATAAACATTAGTAATCTTTTTTTATGGCTTTTATCCGTGCTCCCGAATTAAAACCTTCGCAAACCCCGAAGGAAAACTTTCAGTTTCCTACGAGGCAAGCAATCAGATTTTGCCTTGCCAATAGCTATTTTAATAGCGGTGGTTTTAATTATCGCCGGAGGAATTTTAGCTTGGCAGTATTTTGGTGCACCGAAAGAGGAAGCAGTTGAAGATGAAACAGTCGATTGGGAGATTTATCGGAACGAAGAGTATGGATACGAGATAAAATATCCACAAGATTGGAAATTTGAAGGTGAATGGGGTGCGCCTCCCAGTCCTATGTTTACTTACCGATGGAATGATGGTGGCTATTGTAGATTTAACGTGGTAGTTACTTCTGTTGATGATTCTGGCGCTATAGCGGGCTTTATAGAAAAAGGTTATGAACAAACAACATACACTATCGATGGCATTTTAGGCATTAAACTGACAAAATCCCCACAAGATCCACAAGATTATATTTATTTCAGTAAAAATTTAGATTATTACCGGATAACTAAATTTAGCTCCAAAGATATCCACGAAATAGAGTGTATAGAGAAATTTTACCAGATCCTTTCCACTTTTAAATTTATAGGATTAGAAGGAACCAAAGAGTAAGGTGTAAGGTGGTCCTACTTGTCTATACAGTAATTGTGGATAAGTTAGATAGAATTGGCGGCGTTGAAATTTTGAATTTTAAGTTCGACCTTTGATGATTAAAATATGTATCCGCCGGCGTTTGCCCATTTTCCGCCACGGCCGTCCTTCATTCCATTGCCGGTAGAATTTTTGAGATTGTATGGTGGCGAAGTAACCACCAAATGAACCGAGCCGTCCGGTATTTCTTTCATCACATCTACGGCATTGCCACAGACGATCTTATTCAAAAAGTTTTCTGGAAATTTTGTTTTCATATCATTTCAAAAGTTGATCTATCGAAATATCCAACCCTGCGGCAATTTTTACGACCGTTTGAATTGAGGGTTTTGTTAAGACATTTGATTCAATTTTGGTCAGGGTTGTATAGGGAATATTGCACTTTCTCGCAAGAGCATCCTGTGTTAGTCCTTGCTTTGCTCGAAAGACTTTTATTTTATCCCCAATTTCCTTTTGTTTGCTTTCCATAGTATGATAGTATAAGTATGAGCGTTGAAACTAACCCTCACAACTATACTAACATGAATCTTATTTTTTCTCAATTTCTAGCCGCCGATTTTTTCAAAAAAGAAAGCCGAAGCCCGCGCGGATTCCTCCCCAGACCTCTCCTCCGCGCGGGCGAGTCCGTCGCCCCGCTTCCTTTGCCCCAGAAAAATACTGGCGGGGCGCATCATTTCAGATTTCGCTTCTTGGATTTATGTATCAGATTTGGTAAAATAATTTCAAAAGTTTGAGAGGGTTTTAATTCGGGAGCCAACAAAAAAATACCTCGTACGAGATATTTTTTGTTGTGAGCTCGTTTATATAGTACCGCTCGAACGTTTTTTATGGAATATCCGGGCTGATTTACCCCTTCACGCACCCCTTCATTCGCTTGGTCGCGGCTTGAAGGGGTAGGTTTCGCAATATTACGCTTAAACACTCGCTTCTCTCCCCTCACTCCTCGCAAAATCAAAGTCCGACTTCACTACGGAAAGGTTGCTCCGCTCCTCCCTGCTAGTCGTCGCTCCGTTTTATGATAGAATTAAACTGTCGATTATAAACTAACAAGTATAAAAGTATGAATTGCCCGGAGTGTAAAACCCAAAAATTATCGGAAAAAATGAAAATAAGCGATGTAATGATTAATTGGTGCCTCTCTTGCGGTGGACTTTGGTTTGAGCG
>Ga0210051_1004743_pt1 | contig 13206 bp, 13 predicted proteins | sample CryGey092014_all_FD_185464 | JGI IMG/M metagenome (GOLD analysis project Ga0210051, IMG submission 185464) | Groundwater microbial communities from aquifer - Crystal Geyser CG23_combo_of_CG06-09_8/20/14_all (SPAdes) (version 2) | ecosystem: Environmental > Aquatic > Deep subsurface > Groundwater...
CCCGATTCCGATGTATGAGCCCTCTATCCTCTTCCTCCTTATATCGTTTGTATATCCGCCGACTTTGCCGGTAACTTACCCCCATCACTTCCGCTGCCTCCTTGATTGTCATTGCCTTCTCCCTTACTCTGGTCATCATGACCAGGCGAGTGCGTTCCCTCTGACTCATGGCTAAAGCTCCTCCTTCCATTTTGACACCTCCTTTCGAGATGCCTATTCTTTAACACTTTTTTCGGAAAGAGGACATTTCTATCGAGTTTTCTAGAGGACATTATCAAAGAGTTTCAACACTACAACCCATCCACCATGGTGGATTGCCCCGCTAATTCTTATCTGCTAATATTATTGCAAGCCGTGCTAGGCGGGGAGCTAGCGGTGCCCTGTACCCGAAAACCGCTATAGCGGGGCTGAATCCCTGCTTGAGGTTTACAGCTTGCAGATTATCTATGTTAAGTGGCGTTGATAGTTGGGTTCTATACAACCAGACGCTACGAATCCCGCCAGGTCCGGAAGGAAGCAGCGGTAAGTAGCATTTCTGGTGTGCTATAGAGTTGCCTGGCTGGAGCTGGCTGGCAAAAGACATCTAGCAAGTTTAGGAATCGAGGGCAGGTGCACGGCTTGATAGGGAAGGTTTTCTACAAATTGCTTGGTAAACGTCAGACCTAAAAAGAGATTAGGACAGTATTTCCTTTCTGATGAGCATGTATTAAGGGATATTCTATCTGTTGCTGAGCTCAATCCTACCGATGTTGTCGTTGAGGTAGGTCCGGGGCTAGGTATACTAACAAAGGAATTGGCCAAGCAAGCTGCCAAAGTCATTGCGGTAGAGATTGATGCCAGGCTAGTCAGCATATTGACAAAAAAATTATCTTCATTTCCTAACGTCAAGATTGTCCATGGTGATATACTTAAGATTTCTCCAGAGCAACTTCTGGAAGCAGCGCGGGAATTCCTCCCCCACAATGCCGGAAGAGGGCTAAAGACCTGTCCCGGCTCCCTCCAGAGCTATAAGGTTGTGGCTAATCTCCCTTATTATATTACTTCACCTGTATTGCGTCATTTCCTTGGAGCTTCAGCGAAACCCTCAATGATGGTGGTAATGGTACAAAAAGAAGTTGGCGAGGCTATAGTTGCCGCCTCTGGCAAGATGAGCTTACTCAGTCTCAATGTTCAGTTTTATGGTAAACCCATTATCACAGCCTATGTATCAGCAGACAGTTTTTCCCCCCGGCCTAGGGTAGATTCGGTGATTTTGCGCATAAATGTTTATCCTAAGCCGCCCGTTGAGGTCTCTGATGTTGCCAGTTTTTTTCACACAATTAGCTGCGGTTTTAGCTCACGCCGGAAGCAGCTTCGAAATTCTCTAGCTCAAGCTTTAAAGATGCCACCTGATGAAGTTACTCTGCTCCTGGAAAAGGCAGGAGTGGAAGCTAAGCGACGGGCCGAGACTCTTAATCTTGAAGAATGGAAAAAAATCTGGGAAACCTTTGCCCCGTTTACTAAAGCCGAAAATGTTAACCATTTACGCGCCAGCTAAAATAAATCTTGTTCTGGAAGTATTAGGCAAATGTGATAACTACCATCGAATCTACAGCATTTTCCAGGCAATAAATTTGTGTGATATTCTTAAGTTTCAGGCAGGCGAGGAAATATCCCTTAAGTGCGCTGAGCCAGATTTGGAATGTGATAATTTAGTAGTAAAGGCTGCCGAACTTCTCAGGGAGGTTAAGGGATGTGACAAAGGAGCGCAAATCAAACTTCATAAGTATATACCATGGGGAGTTGGCTTAGGGGGAGGTAGTAGTGATGCCGCGGCAACTCTTCTAGCTCTCAATAAACTTTGGGGGCTGGAGCTATCTGATTCTGAGCTAGTTCATATAGCATCCAGGCTGGGTTCAGATGTTCCCTTCTTTATCCATGGAGGTACGGCTTTAGTAGAAGGGAAAGGGGAAAAGATAACTCCACTACTACCTTTGCCACTAACTTGGTTTGTTTTAGTAGTGCCACCATTACCCAAGATCCCAGAAAAAACGGCGCAGATGTACCGTAAACTAAATTCCCGCCATTTCACCGAGGGGCAGTTTGTGAATGCAGCCTTGTCATGCTTGAGGCAAGGACAAATCGATATCTCTTTAACCTTCAATGTTTTTGAAAACTTGGTTTTCGATGTATTTCCTGGACTTGAGGAATATAGAAGAAGATTCAAGGAAGCTGGAGCCCCGATGGTCTGTCTCACTGGGTCTGGGCCATGTCTTTTTACTATCCTTCAGGAGGAGGAAAAAGCCAGGGAATTATGTTTGCGATTGAAGAGGCAAGGACTAGATAGTCTGATAGTCAATAGTCTAAAGTCTAATGACTCAAGACTAAAGACTAATGACTAATTGACTAATGGCTAAAGACTAATGACTAACGACTCAAGACTAGTTCGGAGATGGCACAGGATAGTGCTCTATGTTGTTATCCTTATTGGTCTTAGCGTTGGTCTTTTTTATTTGGTGAGATATCTAATGGTCTACTTCAATATCTCGCCAGATAGCTTTGCCGCCCCAGTTTATGCCGTTGTTTTTGTCGCTACTTTGGCATGCAACGCTAGCATTATGGTTCCTGTAGCTATCCATACTTCCATAATGATGGCAGCGGCATCGCAATGGAATCCTCTTCTTGTAGCCCTTACAGCTAGCGTAGCCGGCACTTTAGGAGAAATAACTGGCTATTATGCTGGTTACCTGGGGAAGAAGATAATGTTCGCTGAAGGTACCCCAGGGTATGACAGGCTGGCAAGCTGGATGAAACGACATGGACCCTGGGCTATTTTTCTCATTTCTCTTCAGCCTATTCTACCAGTTGATATAGCTGGGCTTCTCTCCGGAGCTTCGAGAATACCCTTATGGAAATTTCTGCTACCTTGCTGGGCAGGGAAATTCCCTAAGTACCTTTTGTTCTGTTATTTTGGCTCCAGCCTTCTTAATCTTCTTCCTTTTTAGTTTGTAGTTTCAATAATAGGGCTAGCTTTTCCTCGTCTTCTTTGGTATTAACCTTCCCATCCAATTTTGCCTTATGCAATGTCTGGAGTATCCTTCCCAACTCTGGTCCAGGAAAAATGCCTAGTTCTTTTAGTTCTTCCCCATTAAGTAAAGTCTTGACATAGCGTAGTTTTTTTAGGAATAGTTGTAGATAACCACGGATGATTAAGGATTCCGAGGCGATAGCATTTGTCTGGATAGCCAGCGGCTCATACTCGTGTATAAAGTAATAAATCTCGCTTGGTCTCAGGGAAGATTTATCCAGGGAAGGAAGTTCAGTCTTGAGACAAAGAGTGTCACGCAATGCTTGGGATAACTTACCCGGTATATTGAGACGATGGATTAATTGTTCCAATTCCTCTGCGCTAAGTGAATAAACGAGAAGGCAAAAGTAGAGTGAAGGTAGCTGGCTGGGCTTATTTAACAAACGTGCCTTATCAAATTTCTCAGCTATCCAGCCATCGCCTTTCAGGGAAGGACATATTTTTGCTAGCACTCCAAGCTCATTAAGGCGTTTGATGGCATATTCAGGATATTTTTCTCGCAAAATTAATTCTAATTCGTGTCTTATTCGGTCACTGCTTATAGTATCCAGCATAGGGATGTTTTCTTTAAGCAATCGTGCAGTTTCCGTTTCCAAATTAAATCTCAGCCGTTGTTCGTAGCGAATAGCCCGCAAGATTCTGGTAGCGTCGTCGCTAAAGCTCCTGGAGTGCAAAATGCGAATAAGACGATGCTCCAGATCATTTCTACCATGGTAGGGGTCAATTAATTCCCCGTAACTGTTTGGCATGAGGGATATCGCCATGGCATTGATGGAGAAATCCCGACGAAAGAGATCATTCGCGATAGTGCCAGGCACAACTATGGGCAATGCTCCTGCTTTGGCATAAGTTTCACTTCGTGCCGTAGCTATGTCTATAGCAAAATCGCCGTACTTGAATTTGGCAGTGCCAAATCGTGGATGCGTAGCCAATTTTCCCATTCGTTGCCTCAGGAGAGGCGAGGTTGCAATTTGTTGCGCCAACGTCAATGCGTCGCCCTCAACTACCAGGTCGAGGTCAAAATTGCTGTAACCCAGAAGCAAATCTCGAACTACACCACCAACGAGGTAAACCTGATACCCGAACTGCTGAGCTAATTCACAGATGTTACCGACTAACTCCAAAAGGTGCGGAGGTAAATATTGTTCAACCTTCCCAGCGAGATTCATGGCAAATTCTTCCGTTAACTACCTAAAGGCAAATAATTGAACACTTACCATTATTCTATTATGGATTTTGTCGCCTGTCATTACAGCGTTTGACCCAACTCCCGATGGCAGGTATACTTTTGTCAATTTCTTTAAAGCTATGCAATTAAAATTCTGGGGGTAGCTATGTTTACAGAGAAAACCTTGAAACAGGTGCGCCAAGGCGGGAAGGAATGGGAGAAGGAAGTAGAGGAAGTCAGCAAGGAGAAGCCAGAAAGGAAGAAAAGGTTCTCCACCGTTTCCGACCTAGAAATAAAGAGGATTTATACTCCAGAAGATATTAAAGACTTAAATTTTGAGCGTGATATTGGCTACCCTGGTCTTTTCCCCTTCACTCGAGGCTGTCAACCTACTATGTATCGGGGGAGGGAATGGACTTTTCGTATGTTCTCGGGAATGGGCACCGCTGAAGATACCAATAAGAGGTGGCATCTATTACTGAAAGAGGGGGAGACAGGGCTTAGCACTGCCTTCGATTTCCCTACTTTGATGGGATACGATTCTGATTCGTCCCGGGCTATAGGTGAGATTGGAAAGTGTGGAGTGGCAATAGACACATTGCGCGACTTTGAGATTCTGACTGACAAAATTCCTCTTGGTTCCGTTACTACCTCCATGACGATTAACCCTCCTGCCCCCATACTTTGGGCAATGTATTTAGTCGTGGCGGAGAAATCAGGGGTGAACTGGGATAAGATTGGGGGGACAATCCAAAACGATATGCTGAAGGAGTTTATCGCCCAGAAAACATTAATGCTGCCACCCGAGCCCTCAATTAGAATAACGAGTGATACTGTTGAATTTGGCACCAAATATGTTCCCAGATGGAATACTATAAGCATCAGTGGCTACCATATTCGGGAGGCAGGTTCTACTGCTGTCCAGGAATTGGCTTTTACCCTGGCTGATGGAATAGCTTATGTTCAGGATGTTATTGAGAGAAAGAAACTGGATGTTGATTCTTTCACACCCCGCCTTTCTTTTTTCTTTAATTCTCATCTCGATTTCTTTGAGGAAATTGCCAAGTTCAGAGCAGCGCGAAGAATGTGGGCTAAGATTATGAGAGACAGATTTAAGGCTAAAGACCCTCGTTCTTGGTGGATGAGGTTTCATACTCAAACTGCCGGCTGTTCGCTCACTGCCCAACAGCCTTTTAACAATGTAATTAGAACTACTACTGAGGCATTGGCCGCAGTCTTGGGAGGAACGCAGTCTCTCCATACCAATTCTCTAGACGAAGTATTGGCTTTGCCCAGTGAATTTGCTGCCACTATTGCCTTACGCACCCAGCAAATTCTTGCTGAGGAAACTGGAGTAGCTAATACTATTGATCCCCTGGCTGGCTCTTATTTCGTGGAGTCTCTAACTAACCAGATAGAGGAAGAAGCCTGGAAGTATATCCGGAAAATAGATGATATGGGTGGTATGCTTGCCGCTATTGAGCAGGGCTTTCCGCAAAAAGAGATCGCCAATGCTGCCTATCATTACCAGAAACAGATAGATGAGAGTGAGAAAATTGTCGTTGGTGTGAATAAGTATGTTGTCAAAGAAGAAAATCCTCCCCAATTATTAAAGATAGATGAAGAAGTTGAACGGAAGCAAATCACCAGGTTGAAAGAAGTAAAGAGAGTAAGAGATAATCGCAAAGTAGTCCAAACTCTGAACGATCTCCGCACTGCCTCCAAGACCGATAAAAATTTGATGCCTTATGTGATAGAAGCAGTGAAGGAAAACGCCACCGAGCAGGAAATCTGTGATGTATGGAGGGAAGTCTTTGGAGAATATCATGACCCAGGATTCTATTGAGAAAGCGAATAGTTCAGAAAGAAAGCTAAGGATCTTGATTGCTAAGCCCGGGCTCGATGGACATGACCGAGGAGCAAAGGTTGTAGCTCGGGCTTATCGGGATGCTGGATTTGAAGTGGTATATACCGGCTTACATCAGACGCCAGAGCAGATTGTCAGCGCTGCTTTACAGGAGGACGTTGACTTGATTGGGCTAAGCTGTCTCTCTGGAGCTCACATGACATTGTTTAAACGAGTGCTTGATTTACTAAAAGAACGCAAAACGGAAATCCCCGTGATTGTAGGCGGCATCATTCCCGAAGATGATATTCCCAAACTTAAAGAAATGGGGATCAATGAAGTATTCTTGCCAGGTACACCCCTTAAGAGTATAGTAGCCTGGACAAGAAAAAACATAACACCTCGCTATTGAGTTGAGAAAAATAGTGGCCCGAGTAAGAAAGCCTAGGGATGCTTGACATAGTTTACCTGCAAGACTAAAATATTGGCGCTTTTAGATATGGCTGATGTAAAGATTGGTCCCGGTGAGAGCTTTGAAAACCTGCTACGTAGGTTTAATAAACAGGTGCAGCAAGACCGTATCTTAGCCGAGGTGCGCCGACGTAAATTCTACGAAAAGCCTAGCGCCGAGAGGAAGAGAAAAGAGTCGCTGAAAAGGTGCAAGAGTTTTAGATAATCTAGTGGCGCTGAAAGACAAAATACAGGAAAACCTTTGGGCAGCAACTAAGCGTCAGGAAAAAACTTATGTTGCAATATTACGTTTGCTGCTCGCTGATATAAAGAATATCGAAATCGCTGAACACAAGCCTGTTGACGACACTAAGGTGGCCGAAATCATTAATAAGCAGATAAGGCGCCACCGAGAAAGCATCGAGGCATTTAAACAAGGGAACCGTAGCGACCTTGTATCTCAGGAAGAGGCAGAGCTAAAAATTCTTATGGAATTTCTGCCAAAGCAGATGAGCCACGATGAGATTGTAGCTGCAGCACATCAGGCAATTGAGATAGTTGGAGCCAAAAGTCCAAATGACAAAGGTAAAGTTATGTCTCAGCTTATGCCTCAGCTTAAAGGGAAGGCTGACGGAAGAGAAGCCAGCGATATTGTTTCGCAATTGCTGGCTACTATCTAAGGTTTTCAGTCACTTTTCAGCAATATGCCAATTTTCAGGTTATTGTTCTACGATCTGACTTCTGTCTATTTTGAAGGTCATGGGCCAGGGGAAGATGAGTAAATGACCTTTCTGGCATGAAGGGTTCGTTTTCCGTGAATTTGTCCAGGGATTCAATTCGTATTGCCATCATCAGGCATGGGCGAACTGAATGGAATGAAGGGGAGGGAGAAAGATTTCGCGGACGAGCTGAGATAGACCTAAATGAACTTGGTTTAAGGCAAGCTAAAGCAACTGCTGCTAGCCTATCTCACTGGAAGATAGATGCAATATACTCCAGTCCTTTGAAAAGAGCACTCGTTACCGCTCAAATCCTGGCTTCACCTTTTGGTCTTGAGGTTAGACCTTTGCCTGGTCTTATTGATATTGACTACGGAATCTGGCAAGGTCTTTCACTAGAACAATCCAAAGCTCAAGATAATCAGCTTTACCAGCTCTGGCAACAAAGCCCTCATTTGGTTACTTTTCCCAAAGGGGAAAGTCTGGCTCAAGTAAGAATGAGAGCTGTCGCAGCTATAAACCATCTTTTAGCTAAGCACGCTGGTGAAACCGTTGTCCTTGTATCCCATAAAGTGGTTTGCAAGGTTTTGCTCTGCTATTTCTTGGGTCTGGATAATTCCCACTTCTGGCAAATTGAGCAGGATACCGCAGCAATTAGTGTTGTGGAATTAAGAGATAATATCTTCGTCCTGAAGCTACTCAATGATACCTGCCACACGTCCCTCGCCAGATAAGGGGTGGAGTGGATGAGGGCCTCCCCACAAGATAGGAGGCCCTCCCATCAACCCCCCTTATTTGTCAAGGGACGCTAGCTCCCGCTAATCAAGGATAGAAACTCGGAGCGGGTAGCTATCTTACTGCGGAAAGTTCCTCTTACTGCCGAGGTCACCACATTGGCTCCAGGTTTTTTAATTCCCCTCATGGTCATGCACAAGTGCTCAGCACGAACAACCACTGCCACGCCATCAGGATGTAAGGCTTCAAAAATGGCATCAGCAATCTGTCTCGTCATCCTTTCCTGAAGCTGGGGGCGTCTTGCGCAAATCTCTACCACTCTGGCTAACTTGCTTACCCCGACAACCCTCCCATCCTCACTCGGGATATATCCCACATGAGCTACGCCATAGAAAGGCAAGAGGTGATGCTCACACATGGAGTAAAAAGGAATATCGCGTAAAACTATCATTTCATGATGTCCTTCCTCAAAGCCAATCATCAGCTCATTTTTAGGGTCAACATCAATGCCGGAGAAAAGCTCAGCGTACATTTCAGCAATCCTCTGCGGGGTATCTCTTAAACTTTCTCGGGAGGGGTTCTCACCAATAGCTTCGATAATAGAGATTGCTGCCAGCCTGATTTTCTCTTTATCAATCATTTTTCTATAACCTCCCTTTGCTAAGAATTAATCAATTTCCCGACGATCCCTTCACAGAGCACAGATATATCTTCAGTAGAAAGGTAATCAGAAATGGTGCTGTCAAACATTATATTCCCTCTGGGAGCAAACTCACTATCACCGCGCCATAAAACTGTGGTTATAGGTACTTTGGGGAAAGCTTTAATGCTTACGGCTACGTCACCATAATTTGCTTTACAGCCTCCCAATTTTTCCGCAGCCCCTATTAGCAATTCAGGTTCTTTGCCAAAGCGCCGCAAAAGAGGCGTTACGGTTCTCTGGGAAAATGCCGTGAAATAGCTAGCACCTCCCGGCAGTTGCCTAAAGCTGATTAACTTATTACTCGTGGGGGTACCCTTTGCCGAAATCAGATAATGAAGTATTAGTATCTTATCTTTTAGTGGAATTTCCTCCTCGCCTCCTTGTCCATGTGAGATTGCTTCAGGGCTTTGCCCTTCGCAATGACGGAGCCTATCCCTCAATGAAATTTCCATACTGGGAATGGTGATGACATACGATTGGTTTAAATATTCGACAATCACCTTGTCGGGATCCACGTATTGTGCACCGCTATTGAGGCATTGTTGCGTTATGTTCATGCTTGCCAATTTCTCACAGGCAAGTTTGTAAGGAAGCTCGTAAGCTTGTTCTTGAGAACTACACATTGGTTTTATAACCAGCCTTTTCTAGTATTTTTTTCACGGACAAAGAAGCAGGCGAATTCTCTGGTAACTCCAATAAAGACTTCCCTTTTAGGTTATATTCTCTCACCGCAGGGTCATAATCTATTTTCCCCAAGTAGGTCTCCCCCGTATCTCGTAAATACTCTTCTGTTTGTTCATTAAACCTATAATTACCTACCAGATAAAAGTGTTTATAGCTAATCTTTACCCCTTTAGCAACGTATTTAATCCTTTCTATATGCTTTGTGGATTTCTCAGAAGGGTCTAGTATTACAAATAAATCATCTATGTCCGGCGTTATTTTCCGGTTTAAATGTTCCAACCCGGCAGGAGAATCCACCACTACTTCCTCATAGTCTTGAGCCAATTCAGGGATGACACTCTTGATTATGTCGTCGGCGTCACAATAACAACCCACAGTTAACTTTTTCCCCAGTGATATGAGAGCGAATTTTCCACCTTTGTATAAACAATCGCCACCTTTGATCATGTGTCCCAGTAAATCGGAAAGAGGTTTATGACCCGTCTGTCCAGAGCGCTTGTTTTCTTCAATAATATCATAGAGTGCGTCTGACACAGTCTTTTTCCCCTCTTTTCCCATATCAACACCGAGCATATCAGCTAGACTTTCATCGGGGTCAAGGTCAATAAGCAAAATAGAATGGGAATCAACATATCTTGTGAATAAGGCAACGAAAGTTGACTTCCCTGTTCCTCCTCTCCCGGTAGAAACAATTATCTTGCCCACGATTCTTAAACCAATCTTGCCTTGGCTAAAATCTTTTTGATAGATAAACAAGCAGGAGAATCCTCAGGTAGCTCCAGCAATGATTTACCTTTCAGGTTATACTCTTCCACGTTGGCATCATAGTCTATCTTTCCCAAATAAGTTTCACCTGTCTCCGGTAAATGCCCTTCTGACTCTCGATCAAACATATAATTTGCCACGAGGTAAAGGTGATTATAGTGAATCTCTACTGCCTTGGTAATTTCCTTGACCCTTTCGATGTGTTTTAGGGATTTTTCAGAGGGATCTAATATGACAAATAGATCATCTATGTCTGAAATTATGTTCCGGTTCAAATGTTCCAACCCTGCCGGTGAGTCTATTACCACATTTGTATAGTTCTTAGCTAGCTGGGAAATAGTTTTTCTAAGTAGATGGTCAGGAAAGCAATAACAGCCTTCAAGATCCTTTGTTCCTAAAGTAATCAGGTCGAATTTGTCACCCTCATATAAGCAATCACTCCATATCAACGACTTAAAGCGATCTTCCACTGTTATTAGAGGGCTCCCACCGGTTTTCCTTTCACCAACAGCATCATAAAGCGCTTCAACAACAGTCTTCTTTCCCTCTTCGTGGAAGTCTATTCCCAGCATATCAGCTAAACTAAGGTCAGGGTCGAGGTCAATAAGCAATGACGGAGGGTTCAGATATCGGCTCATTAAAGCGACAAAAGTTGATTTTCCTGCCCCACCCCTTCCTGTGGAAACAATTTTCCTTGGCATCTTATCCTTTTGATGGCGGAAGCTTAGTAACTGGCGATAACTTTACCACGGCATTATATTCTGGAGGACAAAGATCAAGGCAAGTGCCACATTTGGAACATTTAGTCTGGTCAATAACCTTCACTTCTCCTTTCCCGCCTTTAATCGCTTCGGTGGGGCAGGTTAGAACACAATGCTCACATGCCCTATCACACTTATCGGGGAGGATATAATAGACAATAAGATCCTTACACACCAACGCCGGGCAACGCTTTTCTAAGATGTGAGTTTTGTATTCATCTCCAAAGTAGCGCATAGTGGTAAGGAGAGGATTAGGAGCTGTCGCTCCCAACCCACAAAGCGAGCCCATTTTGATATCCTCAGCCAATTGCCTCAGGAGATTAAGATCTTCCATCTTGGCTTTCCCGCTGGTAATATCTTTTAAAATGCCAAGCATTTGCAAAGTCCCCAGACGACACATGGTGCACTTACCACAGGATTCCTTAGCGACAAAGTCGAGGAAAAAATATGCCGTATCAACGGCACAGTCATCCTCATCCATAAAAATCATCCCACCCGAACCCATCATGGAGCCAGCTTCACGCAAGGAGTCAAAATCAATCGGAGTGTCGAGCCGGCTTTCGGGAAGACAACCGCCGGAGGGACCGCCAATTTGCACCGCTTTAAATTGCCTCCTGTTACGCATACCACCAGCAATATCATAAACGATTTCGCGTAAAGTTGTTCCCATGGACACCTCGGTAAGACCAGCATTGTTAACCTTGCCTGCCAGGGTAAATACTGCTGTACCCTTGCTCCTCTCGGTGCCAATTGAGGTAAACCAATCTGCTCCTCGCTCAATTATCAAAGGAACATAAGAAAAGGTTTTCACATTATTTAACAAAGTAGGTTTATCCCATAGCCCAGCCTCCACAGGATAAGGTGGTCTTGGTCTGGGTTCGCCTCTCCTTCCCTCAACAGCCGCTATTAATGCTGTCTCTTCACCGGAGACAAAAGCACCAGCACCCTTTGCTAACTCAATGTGAAAGCTAAAGCCACTGCCTAGAATATCGTCTCCCAGGAGACCTGTTTCTTCTGCCTGCCTCAAAGCAATCTGCACACGCTCAATAGCTAAAGGATATTCAGCACGAACGTAAACATAACCCTGCCTGGCACCAATGGCGTAGCCAGCGATAACCATCCCTTCGATGACTTGCTGTGGGTCGCTCTCCAAGATAGCTCGATCTATGAATGCACCGGGGTCCCCTTCGTCTCCATTGCATATTACATACTTTGGTGTGCCTTTAGCCTTGCGGCATAGCTGCCATTTTCGTCCGGTAGGAAATCCGGCACCACCTCGTCCTCGAAGCCCCGACCTCTTTACCTCCTGGACTATTTCCTCAGGTGCTATCCTTAATGCCTTTTCTAAACCATGATAGCCGCCATTGGCGATATAGTGATCTATATTTTGGGGGTCAATATAGCCGCAGCGGCGCAATATCAGACGAAGCTCGTGTTCAAACCTGGGAAGCTCAGGGATATAGGGAGCTTCTTCCTTGCCTCCTTCGAGAATTCCCAGAGCAAGCTCGAGGCAAGGATCATCGCCCGCAATATAACCCTCTACAAGGCGGGGGACAAGCTCTGGGGTTACATTGTGATAGGCAATTGCTTGAGAGCCGGGCTTGGATATAATGACCAGAGGCTCAGCATAGCATAACCCTATACAGCCGACCTGGATGACCGGAGTCTGGATACTTCGTCGTACCAATTCATTGTTAAAAGCATCAATTACATCCAAGGCACCCGCTGCCCTACCACAAGTAGCGGCGCCAATAAGGATGTAGGCCTTGTTTTGAAAGTCTTCCCAGTTTAATTCTGCCTTATTTTTAATTTCCCGGAAAGCCAAGCCCATCTTTATTGTAGATTACCACTTAAAGCTGACCGACGCCAGGTAAAATAAAACTAGCACATGTAGGCCATTTATTCAAACCTCCTTGCTTTTCAGTTCTCTGGAAGCGAGTCAAATAAAGCTACAGGAGGTAGCGGGTGCCTCTCAATAAATATTTACCCCCTTCTAGCATCCTTTACAAAATTTTCACGCTAAAAAGTGTAGACCCACTTTCTAAACCGCTTGACATGTTAAAGAAGCAAATGTTAATATAATTATGAGCATATGCTCATAATATAGGAGAAAAGATGTCGAGACCGCTGAAGTGCCGTCGAGTTGCTTTCCTGCCAGACGTAACCTATTTCAAGCCGGCGGGTATACCGTTAAGAGCTCTTGAAGAGGTACGCCTCTCTGTGGAGGAGGCTGAGGCAATACGATTGAAAGATCTTGAGGGACTGGAACAGGAGGAGGGTGCTGAGAAGATGAATGTCTCTCGTCCAA
>Ga0210051_1004748_pt1 | contig 13199 bp, 12 predicted proteins | sample CryGey092014_all_FD_185464 | JGI IMG/M metagenome (GOLD analysis project Ga0210051, IMG submission 185464) | Groundwater microbial communities from aquifer - Crystal Geyser CG23_combo_of_CG06-09_8/20/14_all (SPAdes) (version 2) | ecosystem: Environmental > Aquatic > Deep subsurface > Groundwater...
TTTGTCCACGTTCTGTAGACGTTTGTGCCCTGATTTGTTAAAATGACGGAAAGGGCTGTTGGCTCAGCTGGTCAGAGCGCCTCATTGACATTGAGGAGGTCACAGGTTCGAATCCTGTATAGCCCACTAGTTTTAGCCGGCTTGGGTGGCCGTATAGCGGTCGGAGGAAAGCAAAAATTTGGAACCGGATTTTTTGAACTTATTCCAATAATAATTTCTCTTCTTTGATTTTTTGTTCCAAGCAGCCAGCCAAAGTGAAGATTCGTGTATTTGCTCACGAAGAGTAGTAATTAGTTTTCTTAACCTGATAAAGAAGTTTACGTGATAAGTTCCTACCAAAGGAGCTTCCTGCATCGCGGAAATCTCTGCCTCTTTTGCTTCAGAGGCTAGCTCCGCGGTTGATTTAGCCAATTTTTTAATTTCTTCTTGTAAGTTATTTACTTGGTTTTGGGTTTCTCGTTGTTCACGGGTAAAAAGGACTTTTTCCTCTCTCCGGATAGTTTCCAGATTTGAGACCTGTGAGCGGTATCTTTTTTCTAACTCTGTTTCCCTTTTAAACGGTTCAAAACCATTGGGAGAAGACTCGGCGGGAGAGGAGGTTTTTGAGAAAGGAGAAAGACTGTTAAAAATGTCTTGAGCTCCCTTTTTAACAAGGTCGTCTTTTATGGTGGCAGAGGTATCTGACCCGAGGTCACGGAAAGCCTCCAAGAACGAATCTCTTGGGCTGGTTCTTTTATTTTGGTTGCCTGATTTGAAATTCTTCATAAGCGATCCTTATTATGGGATACTGCTCAATCTTTACAACAAATTACTTAAAAAGTCAAGGGTTTTTTGTTGTCTTAGCATCGACGCCAAGAAATATTTCTGTGATTCCAAGGCTTTTTTTTCCTTTTCATCTTTGGCGGTGGCAATTGCTTTGTCAATTTCTTCAGGAGCAACAGCAATTTTTTCCGCTTCCGCAATGGCACCCAAAATGAGCTGAAAGGAAAGTGTTTTTTCTGCCTGACTTTTATATTCTTGTTTAAGAGATTCGATTGTCTTTCCTGTTGAAGCAAGGTATTGATCGATAGTTAAACCAAGACGTTGAGTTTGTTCTAAGAGTTCGGCCAGCTTGCGATTGATTTCGGTGTCAAGCAAAGGATCGCCTATTTCTAGTTTAATATTATCTAAAAGATACTTAATGATCCTATCTAACTTCTCGTCTTTTTTCATCGCCGGATTTTCGGAAGATTCTTTTTTTTCATCTTGGTGAATTCCTTTTTCTGGAGTCCAAATAGAATCTGCCGTTTTTTGCTTCTTGAGTTCATCTTTATAATTTCCTAATTTAACCTCCGGTTCTTCGCAAGAGGTAAATTTGATTTGCCAATTTTCTTTTTCTTGGGCAGAGATAAGTTCTATTTTCGGGGAAACAACGGGTTTTAAACCGAGAATTGAGATTGCTTTCGAATAAAGATCAGGAACAATTTCTTGCAGCGTTAGTTCGAGTAGTCTACTTTGGGAGAATGTCTCAGCAATTAGGTTTTCTGGGGCCTTTCCTTTTCGGAAACCCTTTATTTCCATGGTTTCCCCTGCCTTAGCAAAGGCCTGTCTGCGGGCCTTTTCAATTTCTGACCAAGGAATGGTAGCCAAAACCTCAAAAGTCTTCTTGGGAAGCCAAGTCAAATTAAAACTGTTTGTGTTTTTATCAGGCATATTACCCTCGGTGTTGTGTCCCATGAAACCCTACTTTACTAATATTCACTTTGTTAAACAAAGGGGCTTGTTTTTGGCGCAACTGCTTTTGTTTTAACCAATCCATTGGTTGTTTGGCAGCTGGCGGCTGGGCAGTAGCGGATTTTTGTCCTTTCATACCCATATTTTAACATATTTTTAAGCTTGATGCTTCGATTATTCACTCAGCATCAATCTCTTCGAGCCTGAGCGATAGAGGCCTCAGAGCCGAAGGCCTGAGTTTATCGAAGGGTTGACAAAAGTTTCGAAAAATGAAAACATTGTTAAAGGCATTTAGTTTTGTAAGTACATTATCTTGATTATGACGAGAAAACTGATACTGTGTTTCCTATTTTTTACTGTTTCACCCTTCGCCTTATTGCTCTCGATTTATTTTTTAAGCTTGTTTGGTGATGGAAGAGTCTTGGGAGAGGCAGTTTCTCTCTCTTCTCTTGCCATGTCCTATTCAGGCCAGGTTTTAGCTTCTTCAACCGAAAATATTGGGGTAATTGCCCCGACCGTTATTGCCAAAGATTCTACTTCAATATTGATCGAGAAATATCTAAAACATTACCAATCTCCCCTCTTACCATACAAGGACAAGATTCTAGAAGCTTCAGAAAAATATGGTGTTCAGCCCCAGTTAATAGTGGCAATTGCCCAGCAAGAATCAAATTTGGGGAAGAAAACGCCGGAAAATTGTTATAATGCTTGGGGTTGGGGTATCCATGCCCAAGGAACAAAATGTTTCGCCAGCTGGGAGGAGGCGGTTGAAATTGTGATAAAAGGAATTGCCAGAGACTATTGCGCTAAAGGATATTGTAGCGATCCTTGCGTAATGATGGAAAAATATACCCCCAGGTCAAACGGTTCATGGTGCGCGGGAGTAAAACAATTTTTAGCGGAGTTAGAGACTGGGGATTTCTAAAGAATGAACGATGAGTATCCCCTATGATTTGTTTGATTATCCGAGCTTTTGGGAAAAACGAAGCTTCGAAGATAAATGTGAGCGAATTGCCCTAAAACACTTTCTTGCGCTGGTCGATAAAAAAAGCACCCTTGTCGATATTGGTGGAGGATTTGGTAGGCTGGCGAGCGTTTATACTCCCTTATTTGAATCTTGCACTATTTTAGAACCTTCGGAAAAACAGATCGAAGTCGGCAAAAAATTTAATACTTCACCTAACCTGTCTTTTAAGGAAGGCTCTCTCCCCCGCTTACCTTTTTCCTCAAATTCTTTTGAGGTTGTCTTGATGGTTAGAGTTTTGCACCACTTCGAATCATCATTACCACCAATAAAAGAAATAAAAAGAATACTTCAACCGGGTGGATATCTTATTTTAGAAGTAGCTAATAAAATTCATATGTTGGCAAGACTCAGAGCATTTTTTCGGGGCGATAGGTCTTTTTTTAAAAATCTTGAGCCTGTTGACAGAAGAAGTCCAAGAAGTATTGAGAAAAAGAAAATTACCTTTGTTGATCATCATCCAAAAAAAGTCCTCTCTGATCTTGAAAGTTCGGGATTTTCCATCCTTGAAGTATATTCTGTGTCAAACTTTCGTAGTCAATTCTTGAAGAAAATTATTCCTGAAAAAATTCTTCTTTTTATGGAAGATAAATTACAGAAGCCATTCGGTAAATTATTTTTTGGCCCCTCCATTTTTATATTGGCAAAGAAATCTTGATAGTTTGTGTAATATTACATTGCGCCATTTCTTTTCGCTATAAGCTCGTTTAAATCCGTGTAACTAGCAGGGGACTTGACAATTATAAGATACTATGCTATATTCTCTCCAGATCCTGTGGTAAGCACTTTCTGGCCTACTGCGGGATTTTTTTATTCCTCGTACTCCTGGGTATCTCGATTGGCCTTGATTTACGCAGATTTAAGCCCTATTCCACCTTTCTTTATCCTCAATCTCATATTTGACGGGCACGCTGATTTACGCTGATGTTTCGTGATAAAATTGGTTATTGGCCAGAGTGCTGAAATGGTATACAGGCACGGCTTAGGACCGTGTGTCGAAAGGCATGGGAGTTCGAGTCTCCCCTCTGGCACAAAAAGTGCAGGCTTGTCCCGCTAAGCGGGGTTCAAATCCTGTCCCTGGCACACAAAGGAGTTTATCCTGAGTAAAGTAGAAGGAAGACCTCTCTGAAGGTTGTATCACACTACGAGTGTGAAGGTTAGTTATTCGTACCTTAGTGCTTCGATTGGGGAAAGTTTACTCGCGCGGCGGGCGGGAGTGACGCCAAAGACAATACCCACCAACGAGGAAACACCGAAAGCCAAAAGTATGGAACCTGCGGTCACCTTAGCCGGGAAAAACTTGTCGATAAGTTGTGTGATTGTCGAGCCGAGGATAATTCCCACCAGCCCCCCGAGACAAGCTAAAATGACCGCTTCAAACAAGAACTGAAGCAAGATAGCGTTGGGAGTAGCCCCAACTGCTTTGCGCAGACCGATTTCCCTTGTTCTTTCCGTGACAGTAACGAGCATGATATTCATAATTCCAATCCCTCCGACAAGGAGCGAAATAGCCGCTATTCCGGAAAGAGCAATAGTTAACGTACCCAAAACGGCATTGATGCTGGAAAGAATTTGACTTTGATCGATAACCGAAAACGAATCTTTATCGAACTTCTCCAGCATGATTTTTTCAGCCTCTTTTTTTAAATCTTCGATTTGATCCTTGGACTTTGCTTGGATAAGAATGCTCTGAATCTTTGTATTCCCGGCAAAATCAAATCCAGTTTGCAGCGGAACGTATATTGCCTTGTCTATATGACCGCCGCCGATGCTTCCGCCCTTTTTTTCCGCCACACCGATAACCTTAATATTTTTGCTGTTGACAATAATGGTCTTATTAAGCGGGTTTTCGTTTTTAAAAAGTTCTTCGGCGATTTGTGAGCCCAATACCGCCACAGAAGCATTTTTGCTTTCGCCTTCTTTTGTAAACCAAGTACCTTTGCCCTCTTTTGGAGTAGTATTGCTTACTTTCCCATATTCATAGCTGGCGGCAACTATCGTAATCTCTTCTTCCCTGTTGCGGTATTTTGCTTTGCCGGAAAGTTCTATAGCAGGGATAATCGCCCCCGCTTCTTTAAGATTTCTCTTTAGTTTTTGGACGTCTTTTTGGTCAAATGAGGTGGATAAAAATCCCGCTCCGGAACTACTCGAAAATCCCCCGCTCTCGCTAAACATCTTTCCCGGCATGACATAAATAAGATTTGAGCCAAGTGATTCAAATTGATTTGCGATATAAAGTTTCAGACCGTTGCCGATGGCGGTCAGTAAAATGACCGAGGTGACACCAATAATAATTCCCAGCGAGGTTAAAATTGTTCGACCTTTATTCCTAAGAATCGAACGAATGCTGGTTTTGATCAGTTCGGAAAAAGTCGGTTTAAGCATTCTTTTTTTGGGTAATTTTACCGTCTTTAACAATTAAAATCATATCTGCGTCTCTGGCTAACTCTTGATCATGAGTGACTAAAACTACCGTTCTTTTTTCTTTACGATTAAGTTGATGTAGTAAGTCCATAATTTCTCTTCCGGAACGACTGTCTAGATTTCCGGTGGGTTCGTCGGCGAGAATAATTTTGGGATTATTAACCAGTGCCCTGGCGATAGCGACTCTTTGTTGCTCTCCGCCGGATAATTGTGAAGGAAAATTCTTGGCTTTGTCTTCCAGATTAACCTTTTTTAGCATCTCTAAGGCCAGTTTTTCTCTCAGAGACAAGTGAACGTCCGAATATAAAAGTGGCAACATGACGTTTTCTAAGGATGAGGTTTTGGGCAGTAAGTTGAATTGTTGAAAAACGAAACCAAGAATTTTGTTTCTTATTGTCGAGAGTTGGGCCTCGTCTAGTTTAGAAATATTCTTTCCTTCCAGTAATACTTCGCCAGCGGTTGGGTTATCTAAAAGGCCAATAATGTGCATTAAGGTTGATTTTCCACTTCCCGAAGGGCCGGTGATAGAGACAAAAACACCACTGTTTATATTTAAGGAAATGTCTTTTAAGGCATCAAATTTCGACGCCCCTGACGCGTAAGATTTAGTAATGTTTTTGAGTTGAAGAAGAAACATTTTGCCACGCTTTGATTCTAATAAATAATGGTTTCACCCTCTTTCAGCCCATCAGTGATTTCGACATCGGTATCATTCTCCAGTCCGGTCTTAACAACCCTTCTCTCAATTTTACTTTTTTCTGTTCTTAGGTAAACAAATTTTTCATCCTTTTCTTCAAAAACTGCTTCTACTGGGACAGTCTGAACGTCTTTGACTTCCGCCAGTTTTATTTTGGCATCTCCGTTCATCCCTACTTTATATTTTAAATCACTGTTGGGAAGATCGAGCTCAAATTTGATTTGATAAACAGTAGATGTTTGTCCTTGAATTGGCGTAAAGGCAATATAATTTATTTTTGATTCGATTTCTTGGTCGGGAAAGCTGTCAAGAGCAATTAGAGTAGATTGGCCAACTTTTACTTTGGTGACGTCTTCTTCGTCAATCTCGGAGCGAAGGTAAATACTCGAAGGATCGGCAATAGTAAACGTTGCCCCTGAGGGAATAATGTTTACCCCCGGATAAGGTTGGTCAAGGCTGGTGACAATCCCGTTAATCGGACTAACAATCGTCGCATATTTCACTGTTAAATCGGCCAGTTCGACGTCGAGGACTGAGTTTTCTAGGGAAAATTGCGTTCTCTCCAGAATTCTTTTAATTTCATCGGTTATGAGATAATCTTCCTTGGTTTGCTTATATTTGTCCTGAGTATCTTCAAAATTCCAACGATTGGTTAAATAATCATTCATCGTCTTTTGAAATTGCTTTTGTAACGCAGTTTTATCAAGAGAAGCAATTGCCTGCCATTTTTTAACTTTATCCCCTTCTTTCACCCCCACCCAAGCCAATTTTCCCGAGGTTTGAAACTGAAGAACGGCAAAGGTTTCAGTATCGACCTTTCCCGCAAGAGTAAGATATTGGGTGATATCCCCTTTTTGGACTTTGGCCACCTTGGCCTTTTTAGGATTGATTTTCAATAGGGCTCTCTGGCGTTGGCTGCGAATTCGTGAGTACCCTCCCAAAAGTACAAGCAAGACTAGCCCGATGATCACAATAAGCTTTTTACTCGGAATTTTTATAGAAATTTTCATAGACAAGTGTAGGATTGTAGCATTTTATAGGTCAAAAGTCTAGGGCTTGACTATCTTCCTCTTGAATTTTGTCCCGAAAACTGTTTAACTAAAAACATGAAGAAAGCTGCCCTCTTTTTTACCCTTCTTTTTTTCCTCTTCTTCGCTAAAACAGCTTCTGCCGCCGATAAATCAAATGACGAACTCTATCAAGAACTCCTACAAAATTACCGTCGTTATCAAGGGTTGGTAGAACCATTCAATATCCAAAGAAGTCGCCACCTCACCTACCAATCAGTGGCTACCCAAGCTGATTTTTTAGATGCGGCGAAAAATCTTGCTTCTGCGGAGGTTGAGGCAATTATCTCCTACACTTCTTTTATAAGAACCTATCTTGCTCAAGCAACCCAGATTTTAAATTATAAAGAAAACTATCTTTATGTAATGCTTGATGATGAACTGGTTTATCTTTCTTCGGCAAAAAGCAATGTAGGCTCTCTTTCTTCTTTGTCAGACACCCAATCTTTTCTGGACGAGCTTTCATCACATTATAAAAAAATTAGTCAGATTGGCTATCAAGTAAAGTCTTTGGTTGAGATCGGTTCGGCAGAAAAGACGCTTGAAAATATTAAAATTGAAACCGGTAAAATAGAAAACCTTCTTGGGGAGATAAAGGAAGAAGATGCTAAAATTTATGCTGCCAAAGAGAAATTTTCTTCCCTGAAAAAAGAATTGCAAACAGTCGAAGAATTAATCAATAAAGCAGGGAATAAATTAAAAAATACCTCCAAAGACTCTAATTTCGAAGGGATATCGAAGGGAATCAGGGAGTCGGTTGATCAGTCAATAACTGCGTTCGGTTCGATAGTTTCCGGTTACCAAAACATTGTTAGTAGTTTAAAGTAAGATCGTGATAAAAAAGTTTTTAATGATTTTTTTGACCGTTGCCTTTATTTCTGGTGTAGTGATTCTTATTCTTTTCTTTCAAAAGAGATTGCCGGAGACAAGCATCAATTTACCTTTTCCGAAAAGTTCTCCAACACCAACTATTGTCTTATCTGGGCCCGCCCTTACGATTGCTCCCCAACTCCCTGGTTTAAATGATGATTTAACTGCGATAGAACAAGATCTGGAAAAAATGAGAAAAGAAGATACTCGCCTTATTCCTCCATCCTTCATTTTCAATCTCGGTCTAAAATGAGGTGATGTATAATCTAGTTTAATGGAACTTTCTCCTCTGGCAGATAGGTTGAGGCCGAAGGATTTTGCGGATTTTTTCGGTCAAGAACATCTTGTTGGGCCAAATGGGATTCTCAAAAGATTGGTCGATAAAGATGAGTTACCTTCTATTATTTTCTGGGGCCCGCCGGGTTGTGGAAAAACAACTCTTGCCCGGATAATCGCCCGTAAAACAAAAAGTGAATTTATTCATTTTTCAGCTGTTTCTTCGGGGATTGATGATGTTAAGAAAGTTGTTAAGCAAGCCGGTGAAAGAAAAAAATTATATAGCCAAAAGACCATTCTTTTTATAGACGAAATTCACCGCTTCAACAAACTTCAACAGGATGCATTTTTGCCGGCGGTTGAAGACGGGACAATTACTTTGATTGGAGCGACAACAGAAAACCCCTCCTTTGAAGTAATCGGTCCTCTACTTTCCCGATGTAGAGTTTTTGTGCTCACTTTGCTTACTCCAAGTGAATTGAGTAAAATTATTGATCGAGCACTAAAAGAACTCAAATTAAAGATTGACGATAAGGCAAAAGAATTTTTACTGGACTCGTCCAACGGAGACGGCCGAATCGCTATTAACGTTCTCGAGATTGCTTCTAAATTGGCTAAAAAAACCATCAAACTGAAAGATATCGAAGAGGCCATGCAAAGGAAAACATTACTTTATGATAAAGCCGGCGAAGAACATTACAACACTATTTCAGCTTTTATTAAAAGTATGCGCGCCTCGGATCCGGATGCCGCTTTATACTATCTTGCTCGAATGGTTAATGCCGGCGAAGATCCGCTTTTTATTGCCCGCCGCATGGTGGTTTTTGCTTCTGAAGATATTGGTATGGCTCAACCGACTGCCCTAGTCGTTGCCAACGACGTTTTTCGGGCTTGTGAGACCATTGGCTATCCCGAGTGTCAGGAAAATCTTGCCCACGGGGCGGTTTATCTGGCATTGGCCAAAAAGGACCGCTCGGCTGTAGATGCCTATTTTAAGGCCCTCAAAGACGTCAAGAAGCTCGGGAACTTGCCGATACCCCTTGAGATACGCAACGCCCCTACCAAGCTCATGAAAGAGCTTGGTTATGGTAAGGGCTATGAGCCTTATCATAACAAGATCAAAAGCTTCCTCCCCGACAAGCTCAAAGGTAAAAAATACTTCTGAGAGCAGGTTGTTTTTAAGATAAAATTACTGTTGTGATTGTTTTAGTTCTTTATTAAAAAGAGAAAAACAAGAGGTGGAGTGGCTTGGCTTTTGGCCAGCTAATGTGCAGGGGAAACCCTCCACCTCTTGTGACTTAGGTACTAGTGCCAAGGCTCGCCGTGTTCATATTGTCCCTCATTTTGAAGGCGTTTCTGGTAGAAGTAGGGGATAATCTCCAGCATTGGAGGCTTTCCTTGTCCTTCTTTGAGAAACTCCACAACAGCTCTCCAGAATCCAACAAGTGGAGCCTGAAAACCGGTCTGGTAGAACGCGATACGCACAGGTTTGTTGAGTCGATAGATATCAGCCAGCTTTCGTAGTGTTATCTGATAACACAGCTCATCAACCTCGGCGCTGGTCATCCCGGGTTGAGATACTTCGATGTTTCTGAACCAATACTGGTGAATCAGCGAATCCATCTCTGGGTGGCGCATGCTGATCATACCGATTCTCATTGGTTTTTGCTCACACAAAGCTTTCATTTCCTCACTGTCCCGCAGTTTGAGATAGAACAAGGGAAATGGACGAGCTTGAGAACCGTCGGTGTAGACAATGTTTATCGCCACATCCTGGTTATCCACCTTTTTAGGATTCTCGTAAACCATGGAGTGTAGTGCTTTGGTGATGATCATGTGTGGAACTTCGCTTAGATTCACTCCATTTGCCTGCCCTCGACGTGCGGATTGAACAGCTCGCCAGATATGCTTTATTACTATATCGTCGAAGGGGAGATTCCCGTAGTCATTGATCCAGTCTGGGACAAACTGCCCGGTGAAAGCCTGAGTAAGTTGTTCTAAGGCAACTTGAACATTTGGCTGACCCAGAGTTTGCCTTGCATGCTTATTCTGCACCGCAATCACTACCTGATCCTTGCTGTATGCGGAGTGAAGAAACTTTGCGATTTGCTGGAACGCCTTGATTTGCTCAGTTAGAGTTCTCGCGTTACCGACATATGCCTTCATGTGTTCTGGCATCCAGAAAATTGGAAGCAAACGCATATTCCTCACTTTTCCCTGCATGTTATTCCACAACTCAGCCAGGATAGGAAACACAGTCGGATCGATCGTCACAGACTGGTATCCACCCGCGGAAAGTGCTTGGTGTGCTAGAAACTGCAGGCGATCACAAACGAGGTGATAGCGAGCGCGGACGTTGTGTTTGTTAACCCCACGAGACAACTCATCCTCGTCATACACTGCTTGCTCAGTCAACTGAGAAAGTGTTAGTCTGCCGATTTTAAGTTCTCGCGGAATTGCTACCAGTCTAATTTCTGTTGTGTTGAAATCAAACCGGATTTCAGCAGCAACAACTGTTTTGCGCTTTTCTCCACTGCCAATATCATGCCGCATTGTCTCGCATTCACGAAGTCGGCCCATGACGTCCCGATCCAAAAGCGCAACGCTTTCGGGGCAAACCATGAGGGTGACTCCTATTTCAGCGAGTTGCGTTCGATGATTTTCGAGAACGGATTCTTCCAATTCCAACACGTTTCGCGGCACGAGCAAGAAGAAGTGGTTAAACTTGTCAGTATAAGCCTCCTTCATTGTTTGAAGCGCCGCAAGATCTTGGGCAAAGTAATACTCAAAGTCTGCCCAATCGCGTGCACGGACCATGACCACCAGATGTTCACCGGCCTGAATCACCAAGTTGCGATTAGCGGTCCACGGAATCGGAGTTTCCTCCTCTGTCTTATAGACCTTTGCAAAAAAGCGTGAGTCAAAGCCGATTGAGATACGCCGGTCGTTTTCCTCGAGATCGACAACACCACCATCCTCACCCACGACCTCTTTGAGCTTCAAGGTGCGGTCAAGCATTCCACCGAGAACCACATCTCGGGTACGCAAAACCACATCCTGATACAGGAAATATTCCTCTGGTGTAACTTTGCCCAAAAGAATATGCTCAGGGAACTCAGACCCAAGCAGTATGGTTTCCATCTCCTCCTTGGTGTAGGTAAGATGATGAACCATGTAGCAAACGCGTTCAGGAGAAACTTTGTCTGCCAAAGATAGCTCCATCACGCGCTCTCGTGCTTGAGGACTAAATTCCGTCAAGGCCAGATAGAGATGTCTTGCCTCCTTTGGAGTGATGACTCCGCTGTGAACATGATCTTCCTTTAGGAGTACGCCGTACTCGTCAGCCATATCGACAATCTCTATAGGTACAGTTCCTCCTTCTACATTTTCAGTGAAGCGAATACCCATTGAAGAACCGGTCTTGTAGGCTTGGGAAAGGATGTAGATAGCTGCGAACTTTGTGCCGCTACGACCCGGAATCGCTGTTGGGTCATAAGTTAGGCACACATCTACCTCTATTATATTATCCTTCTCTTGTAGCTTAGCCACTACCCATGCCAAGATAACATCCCTTACGGCAAATCTGACCGGACGCCAGTCCTTGTCTCTGGGATGTTTACCTCTTGAAACGAAATCTCGATCATACCACTTCAGATGTTCTTCAAGTGCATTCCGTAATGTGGCCATTGCAATCTCCTTATGCTTGGGGTAACTACCCTCTTTGTCTCAACCGTTACTTCTTGCTCTTGCTATAGTCAACGTCTCGTTCTTGCTCTCCCGTATCAAAATTGTACGATTCCGTACGATCATCCCAATAATGAGTAGTTATTGTTGTTCCATCTGGGTGGATGTGTAGATGAGAGGAGGGCGGACAAGTATTCTTAGTAGCGGCAATGCCAACAAGCAGAGTTACCACCCACGAGGAAAACAGATTGCATTATTTAAACTTTTCGTGGGGAAATTCTCCCGGAGGCGTTTTGGGTATCGCTTCCCATTCTTTTATAAACTGCTTTCTATCGGTATGATATAGAATAATGTTTTTTTTAGTATCCTCATATATACTTAAAGGTTTTTCTCCTTTTTCTCCTTTATAGTAATCCAAATCCGCCACCCATGTCATCAAATAGCCCAGCGAGGGATCTCTTTTGTTCACCTCATGACAATCTCCATAGTAATAAAGTAAAGCTCCGGCAATACCGCCTATTTTTTTGTCATCAATCTTTCCCTCAACATAGTCTTTAACCGCCAAATCAAAAATTACTTTTACTTTTTCGTAAGGAATAGACGGGCTGATTTTCTTTTCGGTGATAGGATCCTCTACTTCATCGAATCCTGCTATCTTTGCATAATCATTAATCCATGAATTAGACATACTCATTTTTCTTCTTCCTCATATTTCTCTTAAGTTTAAACGTTTGAACAATAAAAATCAAGCTCGTTGTTAAAAAGGTGCACATCAGGATTGAATCCTGATGTGCTGGCTTGATGCCGACCAAGGCAATTACCAGTCCTAATCTTCTTCATCCTTTGTCGTTATCACTGAATTTTCGTTCAAAATCTGTCGACTGGTCAATAACCATATGCAAATTGCCTATGTAGTTACCTTGGCGGTTGACATCGTACGAGATTCTGACGTTATCCTCCTTGCTGTAGTAGGTGTAATGATAGGTGCCAGTTTTTTTATCGTATTGCGCTTTTATGCCATTCACTCCGAAATCCTCCGGAACAGGGAAACTCTTTGACCCACTCACGGGAGCTTCCTTATCTTGGGCACGCAGTTCCCGCTCCAGTTTCTCAATTGCTTTTTGAAAACCTCTACGGTCCCTAAAATGGCCGAACTGTTTGGCAAGTGCTTCTTTTGCCTGGCGCTCTGTCAGTTTTCCTTGAAGACAAGCTTGAATTGTTTCGTCTGCTTGCTTTTCCTGCCTTGCCTGATACTCCTTTGCTGTCCGATTAATGGATTTGAAATCTTTCAGGTTCCCGTCCTTTGCGCATCCCATTGTGTCCTCTCCTTTTCTCTCTAGTACCTAAGTTGTCAAAGTGCGACGAAAAACCATTTAAGTTCGCTTTTGAACCTGCGGGTTTTTCATCCCTTGTGAAATCGTTGCCTTAAGACAGGCCGCTCAGT
>Ga0210051_1004750_pt1 | contig 13196 bp, 15 predicted proteins | sample CryGey092014_all_FD_185464 | JGI IMG/M metagenome (GOLD analysis project Ga0210051, IMG submission 185464) | Groundwater microbial communities from aquifer - Crystal Geyser CG23_combo_of_CG06-09_8/20/14_all (SPAdes) (version 2) | ecosystem: Environmental > Aquatic > Deep subsurface > Groundwater...
AGCGGTTTTGTCCAACAACTCTTGGGCCGGCACCAGTATAACTGACTGAGCCGCAATTTGTGCACATTAATACCGTGCTACCATTGGGGAGCGACTGAATAACTTGATACCTATGAGGGCAAGCTTTAGAAGACCGGAATTTACCACTCGGTCTTTGCTTTTTAAATCTTTGACGAGCGGAATTAACCGGATCAGCCGCTGCATTAATTATTCCAGCAACTCTTCTAACTTCTCTGGGGTCTAGTTGAATTCCTTTGCTTAAATCTGGTTCCAATAATTCTTGCGTTGATTTTCCATCAGGATGAATAGAAATTCTAGCTCGTCTGATTCCACCAATTCCATGTTTTGGCATCTTTTTACCTCCTTCGCGGATGTACAGATGATTAGCTACGAAACGGGAATGCCGGAAAGCCAAGCGGAAATTATCACAAAAGTACCGCCAACACCAACACCTGAAAGTGCGAGAGAACTGGCAAACAATAATGCTCTGGTTAGTATCCGACCGGTCGAGTTGTCTTTGATGAATTTGAAGTAGAATAGTAAAAAGCCGACAATACCTGAAATTAGTGATACTGGATACATTGAGATTGAATAACTTGACATTATGGGATAACTAAAACCAAGGGTGAAAAAGGCAGTAGCGGCGCAGACAATCATTGCACCACCCCACACAACAGCTAAAAACCTTAAGCTAGTACTCCACAAGCCAGTAATTTGCGGTTTCAGCGCCCATCTTATTGATAGATAACCGATGAACAAGTATGAGAATAGCGTGAAAAGATAGACTATTAAAAATATCCATTCACGTTCAGTCATTTGTCTGTTTCCTTTTTGTCAGGATGTTAATGTGCAATATTGATTATATTATAGCTTAATGGCGGTTAATTTTCAAGCAAAAACCAATTAATTTTGGTATAATATCAGAAAATAGAAAAACATAATAAGTTAAATGAATGAATCAATTTTAAAACAATTGGAGAAATTGCCGCAGGCGTCGGGCGTCTATTTTTTTCGAGACCAAAAAGCGCAGATGTTATATATTGGCAAAGCGCAAAATTTAAAAAAACGAGTCTATTCTTATTTTCAGAATGCTTGCGATTTGAGGCCCCGGCTGGCAAAAATGATCCAGCAAGTAATCAAAATTGATTTTATTATCACGGATTCAGAAATTGAAGCGTTACTGTTGGAAGCGGAGATGATTAAAAGATACCAGCCGAAATATAATGTGGCGCTAAAAGACGATAAAAGCTATTTATATTTGGGAATTACTCGAGGCGAAGATTTTCCAAGAGTATTTTTTGCCCGGAAAGGCGACCTGGAAAAAATACCCGCCTCGAAGAGGCGAGGTCTCGCCTCGGGCGGAAAAGCTGACTATTTTGGTCCATATACTTCGGCTGATTTGTTGAGAAAAGCCGTTAGATTTTTGCGCAAAATTTTTCCTTTTCGCACTTGTCGCCAGTTGCCTAAAAAAACCTGCCTTTGGTATCATTTAGGTCGCTGCCAAGGTCCTTGCGTGGGTAAGATTTCTAAAGCTGAATACCAGCAAGTCATTCGACAATTAAAATTATTTTTAAAAGGCAAGAAAAAGAAGGTAGAAAAAAAAATTGAAAAAGATATGAAGGCAGCTGCTAAGCAAAAAAATTTTGAGACAGCGGCGATTTTAAGAGACCGGCTGTTTGCTTTAAAGCATTTGAAAAATGTTTGGCTGGCAACGGTTGAAGAAAAGTTTAAAATTCCCAAAAGGATTGAATGCTATGATATTTCTAATATAATGGGAAGTGCGGCGACGGGATCGGCAGTAGTTTTTGAAGGCGGCCAACCAGATAAAACTCAATATCGGAAATTTAAGATTTGTCACGTTAAAAAAATCTCTGATTATCAGATGCTGGCTGAAGTCTTGGAACGCCGGTTCAAGCACCCAGAATGGCCTTTGCCGAATTTAATAATTATTGACGGCGGCGTTGGCCAACTCAATATTGCCCGGAAAATTGTTTTAGAGAAAACCAATTTAAATATTCCCATTATTGCCATTGCCAAAGGACGCGATCGATCCGCCAGGCGGCAGAAGGATCAATTATTTTTTGCCGGCAAAAAAATACTGACTGATAAAAAATTAATTCAACGTATTCGAGACGAAGCCCATCGTTTCGCTATTAAATATCATCGTTACCTTCGATCAAAAGGAATGTTGGGGAAATAATGAATAGTCCAAAAATTGTGGTAATTGGCGGCGGAACTGGTTTGGCCTCGCTATTAAGAGGTTTGAAGGGCTATTCTGATAATATTTCGGCAGTAGTTTGCATGACTGACGATGGTAAAAGTTCGGGTAAATTGCGTCGAGATTTGCAAATGCTGCCGCCCGGCGATATTAGACAATGTTTAGCCGCCCTGTCTTCCCAAGAAACTTTGCTTTTGGAATTATTTAATTATCGCTTTAAAAAAGGTCGAGGTTTATCTGGTCATTCATTGGGAAATTTAATTTTGGCTGGTTTAACCGAAATATCGGGCGATTTTAAAAAAGCAATCAAATTAATGAGCCAGATTTTAGATATTAAAGGCAAGGTTTTGCCAGTGACTTTAGATCACGTTCAATTGGGAGCAGAACTTGCGAAAGGACATAAAATTTTTGGCGAATCAAATATGCCTTTGGCTGGCCACAAATATCGGATTCAAAAAGTTTATTACTGGCCGGCGGAAGCTCGGGTGAATAATGAGGCAGTAACCGCTATCAGTCAGGCTGACTTTATTATTATTGGGCCGGGCAGTTTATACACCAGCATTATCCCTAATTTACTATTTAAAGAGATTGCCAAAAAATTAGCCGAATCTGATGCTCTGAAAGTTTTTGTTTGCAATGTTTCCACTGAAAGAGGTGAAACTGAAGGATATGGCGTTGGCGATCATATTGATGCTTTAATTTTTCATTCTAACCCAAAAATTTTGGACCTTTGTTTGGTTAATAATAAAATATTAAAAACTACTGCTAAAGAAGGAAAATTAGGTGAAGTTAAAAATATCACCACCTCAAAAGATAAAATTGGGGATTGTCGAATTAAAAAAGCTAATATTATTGATCTGGAAAATCCGCTATACCACGATAGTTATAAATTAGCTCGCGAGTTGATGAAAATCTATTGGGATATTCTGTAGGTTTTGGTATAATAAAATCAGTTAACAGTTAACAATTAGCAATGAACGATTAAGATCAGAATCTATTTTCTATTTACTGTTATTTTTTGATTGTTTATTGTTGATTGAAATGGAGGGAATGTGGAATATGACGATATTTTGGAAATTACTGACTCAACTTTTGATTATGAAGTATTGGATACCAAGAATTCTTCACTGGTTTATTTTTTGACTCGTTGGTCATCGGATTGCCGGGAACGCCTGGAGATGCTTTTAGAATATTTTAATGAGTTCAAGGACAAAATTCGGGTTTTTACCGTTGACGTTGATAAAAGTCAAAGAATTGTCGGCAGATATGGGATCAGATCAGTGCCGACAATTATAATGTTTAGATTGGGCGAAGAGGCCGAGAGATTTTCCGGAGATTTTGACCCGGTTGAAATTCAGGATTATCTGGCCGAATTTTGTGCTAAAAAACCCACAAAGAGCCAAAAGATTGGAATGTTAAAAGTGATTGGAAAGAAACGAAAGAAGTCAATGAAAACTCAGGTTCAAGTCAAAAAAAGACAGAAAACAAAAAAGATCAATAAGACTAAAAAACCGATAATTAGAAAAAAGCTTCGAAATAGAAAGCATAATAAATGAAAAGAAAAAAGATTGCGGTGGCTAACTGGAAAATGAATCTTAACCAGCCGGAGGCCTTAAAATTGGCTTTGGCAATAAAAGACAGCTTATTGAGTTTGAGTTTGACGGAAATCGTGATTTGTCCGCCGGCACTTTATCTTTCCGAAATCTCGAAAATTTTTTCCAGCACTGCCATAAAAATTGGCAGCCAAAATGTTTATTGGGAAAAAGAAGGAGCTTATACTGGTGAAATTTCAGCCGCGATGTTAGTAGGAATCGTTGATTATGTAATTTGCGGTCATTCTGAAAGACGAGAATATTTTGCCGAGACCAATGATCAGGTAAATAAAAAAGCTAAAGCAGTTTTGGCTGAAGGTTTGGCGCCGATAATTTGTGTTGGGGAGGATATCGATGCTTGGCGAAAAGGCAAGATTGATGTGGTTTTAGATCAGGTTAAGGAATCGGTAGGCAAAATGGATCCGGAAAAAGTTGAGAAAGCAGTAATTGCCTATGAACCAGTTTGGGCGATTGGTTCAGGAAATCTGGCAACTGCCGATTATGCTAATAAAATTTGTCTGCAGATTAGACAATTATTAGGCGGAATTTATTCTCGTGATATTGCCGCCAAAATGAGAATTTTATACGGCGGTAGCGTTAAAGGAGATAATGCGGCGGAATTTGTCGAGCAATCTGAAATTGATGGTTTGTTAGTGGGCGGAGCCAGCTTGAAAGCTGAAGCATTTATTGATATAGTAAAAAGAATTAATAAAATAAAATAGCAACGATTAAGAGGAGTTGGTATGAAATTTCAAAAATGGCATTTTGGTCTAATAGTGTTGGTTGCAATTTTTTTGCTTGTCGGATTGGTTTGGTATTTTAATCCTTTGTCCAATAATGGGAATGATCAATCAGCGACGACAGAAGATCAAGGACAAGTAGCTGGCCAAAGTACAAATTCCGATAATGCTGTTAAGATTTCAGAGCCGCTTTTTTTCTATTCTGATACTTGTCCGCATTGCCAAAAAATGAAACCGATCGTTGAAGAACTGCAAAAAGAAGGATGTCAGATTAAATGGGTTGATGCGAGCGCCAGCCAAAATCAGGAATTGAATAATCAATATCAAATTACCGGTGTCCCGGCTTTTATTAGACCCGATGGTGAAAAATTAATTGGTGAACAAGATAAGGCGACGCTGGCAAATTTTTTGAAAGATTATAAAAAATAGAGAAAATTCGAAATTAGATATTAGAAATTAGGATTTTCTCCGAAGGGAGTCTGATGTGTTTAGCAACACCAGTAAAAGTTGAAAAAATTACGGGAAATAATGCAATAGTGGAAGGCGGCAAGAAAGTCGATATTTCTTTGGTGCCGGATTTAGCGGCCGGTGATTTTTTATTAGTTCATGCTAATTTAGCCATTAACAAAATATCAAAAAAAGAAGCTGGGCAAATTTTAGAATTAGCCAAAAGTTGCCATCATTATGAAGAAATCAAAACCAGTTAGAGCAAAAAACTCTCGAAAAAAGGTGGCAAGCAAGATGATCATACCAACTCTGTCCGCTGAAGCGGTTCGGGCTTTGGCAAGAGCGACATTAGGAGGACCGGATTGTTTTCATGAAATTGAAGTTCGGGATTTACTCACAGCTACAGAGGATTACAAATTGACTGATTTGGCAAAGTACTTTCATTATGGACCAGATACTTTTTTGGCTACTTATGCTATATTGAATAAGCGATTTAATTTGGGACCAGATGATATTGCTCAAGCTTATTGTATTGATCATCTGCCAATGGTGCAAGTAGCCAACAAGATTTTTCAGGAACGGGGTTTTCACGATCCTTATTTTGATTGTATGCGCGAACGGAGTTTTGAATTAACTGAAAGAAATTTTGGCCAATATCTCTTCGGTTGTTTAGGAAGGATTGGCAAAATCAAAGAAATCACTCGGATAAGGAAGAAATCAAGTCGAGCTAAAATTGATTCTGAGGCATGTTATTTACATGGTTGGGTTCCTGTCGCTCTGGAGAATGTAATAGTTCCGGCCGGAGTTAAGGGGGGCCAGCGAGTAGCAATCCATTTTGCTTCAGGATTTTCAGTAGCCTCTGATGAAATAACTGAAAAAATCATCAGAGAACAAAGCAGAACAATTCTTCCACTTCATTTTAATGATCCAATTCGGAAAATTGATTTTGCCAATATCTTTGGTCAAGATTTAGCCAGTTGGACCGAGGAACAATTAACGCCGGATAATAAAGAAGATTGATTTAAAATTAATTATCAAGGGGTAAAATCAAAACCACCCGCAAATGGTTTTTGCACAAGACCTTTTGTGGGTGATATTTTTTATTGGATGAAATTAATTGAATTATTTAATGAACTGAGCAAGTTAAACAAGGATCATAAGCTCTGATTAAAGTTTCAATTTTTTCTGCTAATTTTTGTCGGTTTAGCCCACGGGAAGTTTCCAGGATTTTTTGGGCGTCGGATTCTAAATTTGACAAACTTTGACCAGTCGGAGTAATAATATTAGCTTTGGCGATTTTCCCTTGGTCAGAAATTTCATAATAATGGTATAATGTGCCGCGAGGAGCTTCGCATGCTCCCACGCCTTGACCAGTCATGACTTTGTGGGGTTCGGGTTGGCAGTTGAGTTTGGTTTTTTGCAGTTGGTCGATCAATTTGATTGATTCTTCAATAAAGTGCATAATTTCTATAGCTTGGGCTAAAATATTATAGTAAGTATTATATTTGACAATTTCAAGATTTGATTTTTTCATTTTGGCTTGGGTTCTAAGATTAAGATTTTCGGCATTGATAATTGTTCTGGCCATCGCTCCCACCATAATGTTTTTTTTGCCCAAAAAGGCGACTTTGGCCGTGGAGTCGGACATAATTTTTTCCGTGAGTTTGGTTTGAAAATCTCGGGCTGGAAAAGTTTGTTGCTGGTCAGAATTGACTATGCCATCATAAATTGCATATTCGTTGGCTGATTTTAAAGCCAGATAAACTGTTGGCCAGCCTGCCGGCGAGGCGGGGTTTTTAAACTCTGGATATTTAATTTGGGAAAATAAATCAATAGCATATTCGGCTTCATCGAAAGTTTGTTCTAAGTCAAAACGCAGATCAGATAATTGGTCATAAGTCACCGGAACAGAAAAGCCGCCAATTACCGGATTGATAGGATGGATTGAACGGCCGCCGATTACGGTTAAAATTTTATCGGCCACCCTTTTAAGATTTAGAGCAATGTGAAATTCGGTCGGATATTTTTCTGCCAAGTTCTCGCCTTCTGCCAATTTTAAATGATCTGGTAAAACTAAGAAGAATAGATGTAAATTGTGGCTTTGGATAATTTGGGCTGCCAGCATTAATTTTCTAAGTAAAATAGTTTCCGGTGATGGTTCTACCCGTAAAGCTTTTTCTAATGCCTTGATTGCGGTTAAATAATGAACAGTTGGACAAACGCCGCAAATTCGCGAAACAATAAACGGAATCTGATCTGGATCTTTTTCTAAAACCAAACCTTCAAATAATCTTTCGCCCTCGGACACTTCAAACATTACTTCTTCATTTTTAAAATTAATATGAAGAACGCCATGGCCTTCGATTTTGTTGATATAGTCATTATAAAGTTGGGTCATTTACTCCTCTGATTGAATTACAAAATGTTAAAATCAATTAAATAATTTTGAATTTTGAGTTTTCATTTTGAGTTTTGATCTTCAAATTTTGAACTTAAACTATCATATTCTTCGGTATTGCGCCAGGTTATTGCCAATCGGTCAGAAATTTGCTGATCAGTCATTTTAAGTTCAGAAAATTTATTTTTTAAGGCGACAGTATTGGCATCTTTGATTGGCCCCAAACAGCCAAAACAGGGAAAGCCAAAAGTCGGACAAATAGCATTGCAACCAGCCGCAGTTACCGGTCCCATACAAGGTTTTCCTTCCAACATTAAGCATTTGTTGTGTTTGGCTTTACAGGGCAGACAGACCGGGTAGGTTTTGGTTTGAGGAATTTTTTCCGCCAGAATTGCGGCTAAAAACTTTTCAATTTCTGAAGGGTTTGCCGGACAGCCCGAAATAACAAAGTCAATGTTAATGTAATGAGCGATTGGTTTGGCAGCAATTGAACTGGCAGTTTTACGACCAGGATAAATTTGCTGAAAAACTTTTTCTCTTTTATCTGGATCAATTAGAGCCGGGATGCCGCCGGTGGCTGCACAAGTGCCTAAGGCGATAACATATTTGGCCTTATTTCTGATTTTTTTAAGCAATTCGATTTCTTCCGGTTTAATCGGTGTGCCTTCGACAAAAGCATAATCAATATTGGTCCAATCTTCTTTATTAGATATTAGCCGCCAATTTGAAATTTCTACCCGTTCCGACAAATCAGGGAATTTTTCTTTTAAATTTAAAAATTCCAGTTCACATCCTTCGCAATCGGTTAAGTCGAAAATCGCAATTTTGGGTTTCATTTTTATTCCTTATCCATACTTTTAATTTTGACATTATTATAAATTTTTCTCTACCTCATCATATCTAAAAACTGGACCATCAAGACAAGCATAATGTTTGCCAATGGTGCAATGCTGACATTTGCCAATTCCGCATTTCATCCGAGTTTCGGCTGTGACATAAATTTGTTCTGATTTAATTCTACTCTCGGCTAATTTTTGACTGACAAATTGATACATTAAAGGTGGACCGGCCATTGCTACAATGGTTTTTTCAGGATTAGTCTGAACCTTAATACACAACTCAGTTACCATACCAGTATCACCCGACCATTGGCTATCTTTTTCTTCGACGCAAGGCAGAAAATTAATTCTTTTCTGCCACTGCAAGTATCGTTTTTTTAATAATAATTCGGCTGGATTTTTGGCGCCATAAAGCAAATAAGTTTTGCCGAAGCGGCGCCGGCGGCTAATAATAAATTTGATTAACGAGGCGATCGGAGCAATTCCCGTGCCGCCAGCCACTAAAATAAGATCTTTTTTAAACAGTTTATTGGTAGGAAAGCCATTTCCGTAAGGGCCGCGAAATTCAACCAGATCATTAGTTTTTAATTTGTCCAAAGCCGAAGTAACTAAGCCGACTTTTCTAATTAATAATTGGAAAGTGTTGGTTTTGGCTGGATCGGAACAGGGGGCAAAAGGTGCTTCACCGACGCCGGGAACTGATAGCATAATAAATTGGCCGGCTGAAAAATGAAATTTGCTACTGGCGGCAAAACCAGACTGAATTTTAAAAGTATAAAGCTTAATTTGATCGGTTAGCTTTTCAATTTGGCTGATTTTTATTTTTTGGGATTGGTATAAATTTTCATTATTAGGATTATTTTTTCTTTTGGCCATTTTTCCTCTTGGTTTTGGCTGATTCGATGATTAGTTCTTCCAGAACTTCTCGAAAATTAATTTTGGCTGGGCATTGGGCAATACAGCGGCCGCAACCAACACAACCCGGATGGCCGTATTCAGCTGGCATGCGGACAAATTTGTGGTGATACCAATTATAAATTCGGTCGCGCAATTTGGTTTTGGTGTTTCCGGCGGCGGTCTGGAAAAAATCTGGCAAAAAGCAAGCGTCCCAGCGGCGATAGCGGCATTTTTGTTGGCCATCTAAACTGATTTCATCAGAGGTCTCAAAACAATAACAGAGCGGGCAAACATAAGAACAAACTCCGCAGCCCAGGCAAGTTTCGGCAACTTTGTCCCAGATTTTGCTATCTTTATTTTTTTCGATCAATTTGGAAGTTTTGGGAGAAAAAATTATATCTTTTTCCCGGTTTTTGGTGCGTTTGATTTTCCAGCTGGAATCTTCAAAAAAGGGCAATTCAACCAACCATTGTCCTAAGTTTGAGCCAACCGAGACAATAAAGAAGTTTTTCATCTGGCTTAAAAATAAATCATAGCCGCCGGCCAAGTCAAAGGGAAAATAATGGTCAAAATGCTGGGGAGTTCGCTGATGTTCTATCCCTATAATAATAGTTTTTTTACGGCGAGATAAGTAGTAATAATCTTGATTAGGCGCTGACATTACTTGGTCTAAAATATTAATTGCCTGAATATCATAGTCATGGACGCCGAATAAGACCTGAGGTGGAAGTTCTGAGATTTGTGATTTAAGATTTGAGGATTTAGATTTATTATAGTTGAACATTAATTGTTTGGGTGGCAGGAGAGCAACTTTGGTGGGCGGCAAAACGGTGGTTGGGTAATCCAAAGCGACTTTTCGCGCTTGCGATGGTTTGCCTAAATGGGGATTGATGAGTTCAAAGACAAATTCGTCGCCTTTTTGAATTGGAGCAATCACCAGATAATTTTTTTCCAGAAAATCTAATAGTTTGGCAATTTGAGAACGACGAATAATTTTAGCCAAAATCCCCCCTTTTTTAAAAGCTCAAAATCTAAAGTCCAAATGTCAAATGAAATCCAAAATCTAAAATTTTAAAAATTTAATTATTTGGTATTTATTTGAAATTTGAATTTTGTCATTTGGATTTTCTTATTTCTATTATATCAGAAAAGTTTGGGAAATAAAAAAGGACCGATTTATATACCGCCAGCACAAAGTGCTGTTATTGGACGATGCCCAATAGGTCCCGCGGTTTGGTTAATGGTTTAAGTTGGGGTGGTTAATGGTTTAAAACACTTGGCGGGAAATTGAGGTTTCTTTGGGCTTTTCTCCCTTACTTTTAGTTCTTTAAATTCTAATGCCCAGTCGCCATCGCCTAAATACCAGATACGTACGATAGTAAGTTGTTGATCAATTTCAACCAAGTAAGCATTATCAAGGCACCTAACAGATTCTTCGATGCAAATCACTTGGTCGTCAGGTTTAAACGGCGGTTCGTTACCATCCAATTTAGACAGAATAACGCCTCGTAAATATTGAGCTTCTTGCCAATCGCATCCCGCCCCAGCGTCTGTGATTAAACCTTGTGCCGCCGGAGCCGCCTTGCAACATCTTTCAATGAGTTCATCCAAAAGTTCCAGATTTGTCGTCTCATACGCCCATTTTGAGGTCGTAGTTCTCATCTCCTTGTCTCGATTCTCGAGTGTTTATTCTATGATTAGCTTTATAGAAGTAAACGTCATTTAGTGAATTTGACCACGTTAACATAAGCTGTCACAATAATTCCGATAACAAATAGTAGAAACCCCAGATTATAGATAGTTTTGGTTCGGTCATATCTATCCAAATTTCCTCGCAGGATAATATCTGAGAATTTCACTGGCGCCGATACCACCGGAAATCCATAATGCAAGGCGTAGATCCAGCTCGCCAGCATTGTTCCAATCCCAAGACAAATTCCAAGAATTCCACCGATTGAACAATTATCCATTTTCCATTCCTCCTTGCGGTTATTCCTATTCGTGGTTGTTTTTCGAGATGTTAATGTCCAAAAATCGAAACTAAAACTGAGTGGTTTGGCAGTAATTTGATTAGTTGGATTATATAAAATTATTAATAATTTGTCAACGTCTTGGTCGGGTTTTGATTTTTGGAAGATTTTTATTATAAAATGAATTATAGTAAAATAAAATCAGACATAGGAGAATTATGAAAGCTATCCAGCAGTTACAATTTGCAGACAAAAAAGTAATCGTCAGGGTTGATTTTAACGTGCCAGTCAATCCGCCATCCGCCGACCGGCGGAGCGGAAGCAAAATTGGTGATGATTTTCGGATTCGGGCGGCTCTGCCGACAATTGAATACCTGTTAAAAAATAGGGCAGAGCAGCTAATTTTAATTTCTCATTTGGGACGGCCCGAGGGAAAGAAAATTTCCCAAATGTCGCTGGCGCCAGTGGCGACTAAATTAGCCAGTTTATTGAAAATCAGAGCCAAGTCCAAAGAAATTGATTATAATGGATTTCCAGCATTTGAAATCTCTGAGAAAATTATCTTGTTAGAAAATATTAGATTTTATCCAGAGGAAGCCATGCCTGCCGGCAGGCAGGAGGAAAATAATCCTAAATTTGCTCAAAAATTAGCCAGTTTGGCCAACTCGCCTAATGGAGAAGCAGGGCTTTTCGTTTTTGACGCCTTTAGTTCAGCTCATCGGAATTCGGCATCCTGTACTGGCATAGCTAAGATTTTATCATCAGCCGCCGGTTTATTAGTTCAAAAAGAAGTTAACGAGCTGACTCAATTAATCATTAATCCAGAAAAGCCATTTGTTTTAGTTTTGGGCGGAGCGAAAATTGCTGATAAATTACCGGTAATTAAAAATCTTTACGGCAAAATTGATACCTTAATTGTCGGCGGTGGAATTGCCAATAATTTTTTGACGGCTCGCGATATTGAAATTGGTAAATCGATTTGTGAGGAAGGTTTAAAAAAAGAATCTGCCCAAATTATGACGATGTTGCTGGACGATCCAGCCAAAGATATTTTTATTCCTCAAGATGTGATAGTTTCCCAGAGTCGAGAAAAAGCGGTTAAAATGAGAACAATTTTGCGTTCCAAAGTGGCCAAAGATGATATTATAGTTGACATTGGTCCAAAAACGATTAAAATGGTAGAGGCAAAGATTAAAAAAGCTCAAACGATTTTCTGGAACGGCACTTTGGGAATTTGTGAGCAGCCGAAATTTGCCAAAGGGACAAAACTATTAGCTAAAAGTATTACTGACAGCCAGGCGAAAAGCATTTTGGCGGGCGGCGACACCGTGGCAGCGGTTGATGGATTTGGTTTATTGGATAAATTTGACTTTGTTTCAACTGGTGGCGGGGCGGCATTAGAATTTTTAGCTGGCAAAAGATTGCCGGTGTTAGAAGTATTAGAATAATATTAATATAATTTGTTCGATATCTAATTTAGAAAAATGCCGTCGATTTTCCCAGCGAGAAAATCGCGGCTCGTCCTCAGCCTCGCTCTCTCCTTCGCTTTGCTCAGTCGAACCATGCCCGCTTGGCTTTGAAATGTTTTCATAAATTAGATATCTCACGATTTTAAAAGATAGTGGAGCAGTATGAAAACCCAATTAGAAAGATTACCCAATAGTCGGGTGAAATTGAAGATTGAACTTTCCGAAGATGAGTTTGCCCAATATTACCAGCGGGTGTTTTTAAGATTGTCGAGCCAAACTGATGTCAAAGGATTTCGGCCAGGAAAAGCGCCCGAAGATTTAATTAGAAATAAAATCGGCGAGGATAAAATTTTTCAAGAGGCCTTGGAAATGTGTCTGCCGGCGACTTTTTTTGAAGCGGTTAAAAAGGAGAAATTACAGCCAGTGGCTGATCCTGATATTAAAGTGGAAAAATATAATAATGATCAGCCATTAGTTTATACTGCAGAGATCGATATTTTGCCAGATTTCAAATTGCCGGATTATAGAAAATTCAAAATTCAAAATTCAAAAATCAAAATTAGTGAAAAAGAAGTTCAAGATTCAATGAAGGGTTTGCAAAAGGCCTATGCTACTTACGAGGATAA
>Ga0210051_1004751_pt1 | contig 13196 bp, 14 predicted proteins | sample CryGey092014_all_FD_185464 | JGI IMG/M metagenome (GOLD analysis project Ga0210051, IMG submission 185464) | Groundwater microbial communities from aquifer - Crystal Geyser CG23_combo_of_CG06-09_8/20/14_all (SPAdes) (version 2) | ecosystem: Environmental > Aquatic > Deep subsurface > Groundwater...
AACTCCTCCATATCTTTTGTTATCAAAAGATTCTAAACAATCAAAGCTATTATACTATTATACTCAGGAATCTTCAAACTTTCCCAAAAAAATGTCGCTTTCCACTTCTATAATTTTTATTCCTCATTTATTCCAATGACTTAGAAACACCCTCAATAAAAAACTCAGGAAACTCCAGATTCAATTGATATTGACTTTTTTTATAAATGGCTATATATACAATAACACTCCACTGGATTTAATTGGCAGACTAAAAACTGGATGGAGGAAGGGAGATTCATGAAGGCATTAATAGGGAAACGGCTCCTTTTGTTGGTGTTCTTATTTCTATCATTATCGATAACCAGTTGTTTCTGGACAAAAGAGAGGAAGATTAATACCGTTGAGGGGTTGTTTAATCAAGCTTTTACTTATTATCAAGATGAAAAATACAGAAAAGCACGGGAGGCATTTGAGGAACTGAGAGACAATTACCCTTTAAGTAAATATTCCATTGTAGCAGAGCTGAGGATAGCCGACTCCTATTATCACGAAAAGGAATACAGTGAGGCCATAGCTCATTATGAAGATTTCAGAAAACTCCATCCCACCAATCCCGTTATCTCTTACGTCATATATCAGATCGGTATGTCTTATTTTAAACAGATTCTATCCATAGACCGGGATCAAACATTCACTGAAAACGCTGTCAAACAATTTGAATATCTTATCTCCAGGTATCCTTCCTCCACTTATGCAAGCTCAGCTCAGAAGATGCTGGAAATATGTAAAGAGAAACTTGCTCAGCATGAGTTTTATGTGGGGCATCTCTATTTTAAAAGAGAGAAGTACATCTCAGCTCTCTATAGGTTCAATGGAATTTTGGAAAATTTCCCTAAATCCAGCATTAAAGACAAGGTATACCTCTATATCGGAGAGTCCTATCTGTCGCTGGAGGAGAAGGAAAAAGCAAAGACTGCGCTTACTCATCTGGTAGAAAACTATCCCAAGAGTGAGCACTACAGTAAAGCTCAGAAGCTTTTAGCAAAACTCAGGTAGAGGCAGTTTTCTTAACTATCTCATAAATGCTCTCCAGTGCTTTATCAAGATCTTTCAAGTTGTTTCCCCCGGCCTGAGCCATATCTGGTCTGCCGCCACCACTTCCACCAACCATTCTGGCAATATCTTTTATTATCTTGCCTGCATCAAATCTATTGGTAATATCTTTTGTAACCACAAGAACTAACATGATATCTTTATCCTTTTGCCCGGCCAGGAGGATGATTCCTGATGTCAACCGGCATCTCAATTTATCAGCTAACTCCCTTAAGCCTTTTGGGTTATCTATATTTACCTTTGCAGATAATATGTTAATCCCTTCAACCTCCTTAATCAGATCTAACAGATCTTCTGATTGCCTGCTTGCAAATCTGCCTTGAAGAGACTCTACCTCCTTCTCCAGATTTTTGTTATACCGGAGCAGCTTCTCTACTTTGTCTACTGTCTCATCCTTCTTGGCTTTCAGGATTAATCCAATCTCTTCTAATATATCTTCTTCCTTGTTTATGTGCCTTAATGCCTCCTCGCCTGTTAATGCCTCTATCCTCCTCACCCCAGCGGCAATACCGGATTCGTTGATTATTTTAAAAATACCAATATCCCCTGTGCGTCTTGTATGGGTACCCCCACAGAGCTCTTTGCTATAACCAGGTATTTCCACAACCCTGACTTCATTGCCGTATTTTTCCCCAAAAAGGGCTATGGCTCCGCTTTCTAAAGCCCTTGTAACCGGCATCACGTGGGTTTCAATCTCTATGTTTTCCCTAATCTTTTGATTGACCAGTTCCTCTACCATAAGGAGTTCTCTACTGGTTATCTGAGAGAAATAGGTAAAATCAAATCGGAGCCTTTCAGAAGCAACAAGGGATCCTGATTGTTTAACATGGTCACCCAGCACCTCCCTCAGGGCAGAGTGGAGCAAGTGGGTCGCTGTATGGTTGTTGGCAATTTTTTGTCGTTTATCTTTGCTGAGGCGAAAAGACACATTGTCATCCTTTTTAATAGAACCCTTTTTGATTTCACCTCTATGAACAATCAAATTTGGCAGGGGCCTTAAGGTATCCTCTACCTCAAAAAAAAGGGTATCGTTTATGATGGCCCCGGTATCTCCAATCTGGCCTCCTGATTCCCCATAAAAAGGGGTGTGTTTTGTCACAACTTCAATATAATCTCCCTCACAAGCGGATTCCACTTCCTTGCCATCCTTAATAATGGCCATTACGGAGTCTGATATGTCAATACCCTCGTTTTCATACCCGGAAAAGGAAGATTCAATCTTATCCTTGACAAGCCTTTTATATATCTCAGAAACACCTTCTTCACCCGACCCTTTCCATGATTCTTTTGCCCTCTGCCTCTGTTCATTCATGGCCTTTTGAAACCCTTTTTCATCAATGGTAAACCCTTCGTATTTCACGACGTCATGTGCCAGATCTACCGGGAATCCATAGGTATCGTGTAGTTTAAAAAGCAGATGGCCTGGAATTTGTTTTTTCTTACTGTCCTTTAGTCTTTCCATCTCTTCATTCAATATGGCAAGACCACTATTCAGGGTCTGGGAGAAACGTTCTTCTTCATTATGGACGATTTTGGCTATATAATTCCTTGCATCTGCAAGTTCAGGATAGGCTTCCCGCATAACATCCACCACAGTACCTGAGACTTTATACAAGAAGGGTTTATCCAGACCCAGTATCTTTCCATGACGGGCAGCTCTCCTCATAATACGCCTAAGCACATATCCTCTGCCCTCATTGGAAGGCAGCACCCCGTCCCCTATGAGGAAGGTTATAGCCCGGCTATGATCTACTATCACCTTTATGGAGACACTATCTCTCTCATTATCATCATACTTTTTCTCGGAAATCTCCTCTACAAAGCCAATCAATACCTTAAACAGGTCAGTATCATAGTTGGTCTTTACCCCCTGGACAACAGCGCTTATCCTCTCCAGTCCCATGCCTGTATCAATGCTGGGCTTGGGAAGAGGGGTCAAGACTCCATCTGAATTCCGGTCAAATTGCATGAATACCAAATTCCATAGCTCTAAGAATCTATCACAATCACACCCCACCTTACATGTGGATTTTCCACATCCTACTCCCTTTCCCTGATCTATCAGAATCTCTGAACAAGGACCACAGGGGCCCGTCTCTCCCATTGCCCAGAAGTTATCTTCTTCTCCCATTCTGATAATCTTACTATCTGGTGCTCCAATCCTATCTCTCCAGATATCAAAAGCCTCATTATCATCCTTAAACACGGTAATCCACATCTTATCTTCAGGGAGATCCAATTCCTTGGTCAGAAACTCCCAACTCATATAAATGGCCTCTTCCTTAAAATAATCACCAAAAGAAAAGTTGCCCAACATCTCAAAGAAGGTATGATGACGCGCAGTTACCCCCACATTTTCCAGATCATTGTGTTTGCCCCCTGCCCGAACACATTTTTGAGATGTTGCAGCTCGAGCGTACTCTCTTTTCTCTTCCCCCAAAAATACCCCTTTAAACTGAACCATACCTGCGTTGGTAAAGATTAGAGTTGGGTCCTGTTTAGGGATTAATGAGGAGCTGCCGACTATCGCATGTCCTTTTTTCTCAAAGTACTTCAAAAATCTTTGTCGTATTTCACTGCCAGTCATTACCGATCCCCAAAGGTGAATTCCCTTTTAACAAAAATATTATTTTCCAATCAGTAAAACTTCTTCAGAATGATTTGTATGTAATATTCTTACTTTTTTCCTTTAGCATATAGACAACACTCCAGGTGCCGCCAAAGGCACCAAGAGCATTGATTTAACTATATCATAATTTTATCCAATCGGCTCAATATTCAATATCCAACTACACCCATAATATTCTCTTTTATTATCTTTTAGTTCAGAAATCCAATCGAATCCACCTTCTTCCGCATGCCTTATTTCAATATATTCCTTTAATTCCTCGAATGTCTCAAAGCTTTGAACGAAGTCATTAGTCTCATGCAAGAAAAACATAATATAACCTCCCTTGAGTAATTTTGCAATGACACTTATTGTTGGTAGACACGCATAGTAGTCTTTAGATATCTTAACACATATGAAAAGGAAAATAACCAAAAAGTTCGGTGATCGCGTTAGAGAGCTTCGTTCTGCCAGAGAGATAACCCAAGAGGGTTTGGCGGAACGAAGCGGATTAAGTCGCCAGTATATTGGTGATATAGAACGGGGCGTGAGAAATATTTCATTAATAAATATAGAAAAATTGCAAAGGCTTTTAGCATTAGCCTTTCTGAACTTCTTAATTTCAAATGACATCTCTTAGGGTAGGACTTGAGTCTTCCAGCATTATGCCTTTGGTTGCAATAACACCACTTACACAGAGCTGTTACGAAACCATATTGAATAGATTTTCTCATTATTCACTCATCGCCCATGAAGATTCCATCAACGAACTAAAAACTATCTTTAATTTTAGGGCTAACACTTTTTATTCAAACCCAATAAACCGTTTAGAAAAAATAAAGGATTTGCCTCGTTTTGATGGTGTTTCACTAAAAGGTTCCGCAATAAAATTACTTCTCGATGGCCAAGCAGGTGGATGGATTGGCAATAAAAATAGTCGAGTGCAAGCATTCTTCTTTTCTGATGTCATTGATAGTATTAATGATGAAATTGATGACCCTGATGAATTTTGTAATAAGGTAACAATGAAAATGAAGCAGAAAATAGAGTCATTTGATAATTTTCTTACACCTATTAATGGACTCCTTTCTATTGAAAGCAAGAATATTCTATCATACTGGGGACATCATAACGTATCCTCTACATTACTCTCCGAATCAAAGAACATCAGCATACGGATATTACCTAATTGTGAGACTTCTGAAATGTTTGAACGTTTGCCATCAGCCATTAGACGAGACTCTTATCATTACCATATGCTAAAAAAGGAAAAAGTTGACGTTATCCTTGTTGGTGATGCCAATTACAAGAAAAATATTTGCTCTTGCCAGACTTGTATGAAATATGATTGTGAAATAGTAATATTGACCGATACTAGGCGTAAAGAACTTCTTAATTTAATTTAAATTTCCTGCTAAAATTGCAGTTTCTAAAACAATAGGTTGTTTTGTAGCTGGATGGCGAAAAGGGTTTTTCTCAGCCCAGTATTCCCAGATATTCTTCATCTGAACCCCGCCATTTAATTCCTTCATCGTTTTATAATTAAATTTTGTTCTCCCTGATGAATCTTTCTTTGCCCATAGCATAGTCTCAGTAACAGCCCTGAAGCACGAACCTTTAAAGTTTGGCGGAGCGTTCCTCTTGTGGAGGATTATATCATTAAGTATTTTGAACCCTAAGTCTTGCAGTACAACATTTATAACGCCAATACTATGATAAGTCCCTGTGACCCAGAGAGTAGCCCCTTTTTTAAGTATGCGTTGAGCTTCTTTGAGCCATGTATAATGAAACTCAAATTGATAATTAATGGATTTAGAATAAGCCCATGTTGCTTTTTGAGTGTCAAACGTATCCGCATGTCCGTCATTACGTTTTATAACCAATCCTGATTGATTGCCAAAGTAAGGCGGGTCAGCAAAAATCATATCAATACAAGTATCAGGCGCTTTTTTCAGTATAGATAGAGAGTCACCATGAAAAAGTTTAATCTCTTTGTCAGGGTTATAATAAAAGGGTTGAAGCTTTCCTTGTTGGTATTCTGCTTCATGTTCAGCGCAAAACATTTTATCTATTTTACTAAAAACGAAGGGTGATTCATACATTTTAGTTTTTAGTCTTTTTCTAGGGCATCATATTTAATCCAGCTTTATTACATTAATTCCCATCCGTCCCTAATTCTACAACATTATCAACAGCGTGTCGGTGAACAGAGTAACTTAGAAAGGTATGTCATCCTCAGTATCAAACCTCTTGGGATCGCAGTTGGGAGATACCTTGAGGACTAAATCCTTATTCTGAAAGGTCTGGAGTTCAAGCATGGCTATTTACTCGTTTTTTCTTCCTTTATGATTTTCATTTCGATAAGTCTCTGTTTTTCATGTTCTATCTCTGCTTTCAGGACCTCAGGGTCAGGCAGTTGCAATTTATATTTTGAGGCAAATATCCTGTTACTCATTCCGCCCAGTGCGTACTCAACGACGGTCTTCTTTTTGTCAGCACAGAGTATCAAGCCTACCGGGTCATTTTCTTCGGGAAGCTTCTCCCTGTCTTTCAAATAATTCACATAAAGGTTCATCTGTCCAGCATCAGCATGCGTAAATTCACCAATTTTCAAATCTATGGCAACAAGACATCTAAGGATTCGATGATAGAGAAGCAGGTCAAGGCGGTAATGGCTTCCCTCAAGTGTTATTCTCTTTTGCCTTGCAACAAAGGTGAAGCCGAGTCCCAATTCAAGAAGAAAATGTTCAAGATGCTTAATTAGCGCCTCTTCGAGTTGAGATTCTGAATATTCATCCTTCAATCCAAGGAATTCAAGAATATAAGGGTCTTTGATTTCATCTTCGGGTTTAAGGGTGATAGGTTTTTCGTGGGCCTTGGCAATAACCGCCATCTTGCGTTTTGACAAAGCGGTCCTTTCATAAAGCATGGACTGAATCTGCCTGTCGAGTTGCCTTACTGACCAGTTTCCCCGGATGCATTCTGCTTCATAGAACTCTCTTTTAAATGGTTCATCAAGACGCATAAAAAGACAATAGTGTGACCATGAGAGGGGGAATTGTGCACACAACGCGTGCGAAATCTCAGATTGGATGGACAGCGAATGATTTTTTTGTTTAGAGTCTAATTCGCTACACAGTGTGTAGCCTTTTTTAGATTTCCTAGATAACGTCTGGGATTTTGATGACGCGTGAGATTCTTCGGACAGTGTCTGAAATATTTCTGATAATTCGGCAGATGGCGTCTGACCTTTCTTATCCTTTGAAGATTCTTCAGACACTGTCTGAAGAATCTTTTGTGGAGGGTAAGTAAGATAAAACTGGCGCATTAGATTCAAATTTACATAGCCAAAGCCTTTACCAAATCTTTTGGTTAAATCAACAGATAATTTTTTAAGGAGCGTTTCTCCATACTCCGCCCTTTCCTTCCCCTTCTGCTCATATTCAACAATTCTTCTGCCCATAAGCCAGTAAGTGGCTACCAGTGCAGTATTCACATACCGCACCGCCGCCTTCCGCCCCTGCTCAATCAGAGAGGCAAGGTCGGTGATGAGGGTGGAATAGTTTTGTGTCTTAATGACTTTTTTCATTTCCTGTAAAAACCTAAGCTTAAAAAGTCTGACGGTCAAACATGGTTTTTTTTCCTTTGTATTCTTGCCTTGCTCTATAAAAAAACGAAGAGTCTTTATCGAATTGTTCTACTAACCAATTAATAAAGGCATTGCTATACTGTGGTGAGGCAAATTTCGACTTGTAGTAATAATCAGGTTTGGCATCTACCTTGTAAACCTTTCGAGCTGATTGGATATCGTATGGAGTAATAGTTTTTCTACCGCTAAGTCGCTGGTTTATCAACTGCACCACTTCCTTCTGTCTATGCGGGTGGGTTGTGTCAGGGCTTTTAGGGACTTCAACAATAAGAGCATTTTTGCCACCTGCTCCCGAGCTTAAAACGATGTCTGCCTTATTCGGATTTTTAACAATTGCCAGCTTGAGGTTGATAGGGATATAAAATGCCTCTTTTCCTATTGTAAAAGACTGTACCTTATCACGAACCGAAATTTGAAAGTTGGACCACCATCTTAATGTATCTTTCGATAACTTCCGTTTAATAATTGGGCTATCGAAAGTGTGAAGATTTGGATCTATATCATATACAAGTGCCATCATTCCTAAGGGCACTCGTTTGGAACTTGATAGTATAGGAATTTCCTTTTAACAAGAATAGTGTGCCGTGGATAGGGTAACTTATCCCGTTAGAAAAAGATTTTCTAACGGGACTTAGAAAACTTAGAAAGGTATATCATCCTCAGTATCAAAACTCGCATCCTGTTTAGGACCCCCCTCAAAATCCTTCTTGGGTCTATCCTGGCCAGCAGGGCTTCCTAACATCTGCATGTTGGAAGCGACAACTTCGGTTGCCCATCTCTTGTTGCCCTCTTTATCTTCCCATGAACGGGTCTGCAACTCGCCTTCAATATAAACCTGCTTGCCTTTTGACAGGTACTCCCCGCATATCTCTCCCAGTCTTCTCCATGCTACGATACGGTGCCACTCTGTCTTCTCTTCCTTTTCTCCCTGTTGATTGGACCATTTCTTAGTGGTGGCTATGCGGAAAGTAGCTACAGCCGTTCCATCGCTGGTATATCTTACTTCCGGGTCTGCCCCCAATCTACCGATTAGTATTACCTTATTTACTGACATGGCTCCCTCCCTGCTCCTGCCTAAAATGGAAAAAACTTGACAAAGGTAAGAATTTAATTAGGATATTTGTAACATAATTATGTCTAAATTCCAAAGATTTTATTGAGACTTTTGCAAAACATAACTTTAGGCACTTTAGCTCACTTCACACTTCGATTCTTGGGTCAAAAAATTACCCTTCGCCTCTCCTTCAGAACCCGTAGTTGAAGCTAGAATTGAAAATATCATAAGAAGCGGAGGGAATCCCTTCCTTGATTATCAATTACCATCGGCCATTATAACATTGAAACAGGGAATAGGGCGGTTTATTAGAAATAAAAAAGACAGAGGAGTTCTCTCTATATTGGATAATCGTATATTAACGAGAGAATATGGGGAAATGTTTATCAACAGTTTGCCCAATTATCCCATAACAAACAATTTTGATGACATCAAAATATTTTTCAATTAGCTTGACTTTGCCGATAGTATCATTATATATAAGTAAAAGCCGTGCCTACTTACTATACAATTTGCTGTACGTCAGATTTTGCAGACAATCCCCATATACACTGAGATTAAACGGAGAGAAGCATGGATTATGATATAAAAAGAGAGGATGTTGAGATTCCAAACACCCTGCCATTATTGCCTGTCAGAGACGTCGTCATATTTTCATACATGATTCTGCCATTGTTTGTAGGCAGAGAGGGATCCATTAAGGCCGTTGATGAGGCACTATCAAAAGACCGTTTGATATTCTTAGCTACTCAGAAGGATCCGACGGTTGAGGATCCGAAACCCGAGGGTATCTATTCTGTGGGAACGGTAGCTACAGTTATGAGAATGTTAAAGCTCCCCGACGGAAGGGTGAAGATTCTGGTTCAGGGTTTAATGAGAGGGCGCATAATTGAGTACACACAACAGAAACCTTGTTACATAGTGAATATCGAGAAGATCAAGGAACCTATTATGCCTGAACTGCCCCTGGAGGCAGAAGCCTTGATGCGAAGCGTTAAGGAACACAGCGAGAAGGTGCTTTCCTTAAGAGGCTTGTTGTCTTCAGATGTTCTAATGGTCCTTAATGATATTGAGGACCCTGGAAGACTGGCAGATTTGGTGGGTTCAAACCTGAACTTGAAGATTGAGGAAGCTCAGCAAGTCCTGGAGATCTTTAACCCTATTGATCGCCTTATAAAGGTTAATGAGCTTTTAAGTAAAGAAGTAGAGCTCTCAAGCATGCAGGCAAAGATACAGTCCCAGGCTAAAGAAGAAATGACCAAGACCCAGCGAGATTACTTCCTTAGGGAACAGCTTCGGGCAATCAAGAATGAACTGGGGGATGCGGATGAAAGGACAAAAGAAACAATAGACCTCAAGAAGAAGATCAAAAAGGCAAAGATGCCTAAAGAGGTTGAGAAAGAAGCCAACAAACAATTGGACAGACTGGAACAGATGCACCCTGATGCAGCAGAGGCATCTATAGTTAGAACCTATCTTGATTGGTTAGTGGAGCTTCCCTGGAAGGTAAATACCAAAGACAACCTCGACATAAAGGCTGCTAAAAAAGTACTGGATGAGGATCATTATAATTTAGAAAAGGTTAAAGAAAGGATACTGGAATACCTGGGTGTTCGCAAACTGAGCAAAAAGAAGAAAGGGCCTATCCTTTGCTTTGTTGGTCCACCAGGAGTGGGAAAAACATCACTGGGGAAATCCATTGCCAGGGCATTAGGGCGGAAGTTTACAAGGATATCCCTTGGTGGTGTTAGGGACGAAGCAGAGATTAGAGGCCACAGAAGGACCTATGTAGGAGCGTTGCCAGGACGGATAATTCAGAGCATTAAACAGGCAGGATCAAATAATCCGGTTTTCGTGATGGATGAAATAGATAAAGTGGGGGCCGATTTCCGGGGAGATCCATCTGCCGCCCTTTTAGAAGTTTTGGATCCCGAGCAGAACTCTGCTTTTAGTGACCACTACCTGAATGTCCCTTTTGACCTTTCAAATGTTATGTTCATTACCACTGCAAATCTCGTAGACCCAATTATCCCTGCTTTGAAAGACCGAATGGAGGTCATTACTCTCTCAGGGTACACAGAAGAAGAAAAACTAAAGATAGCCCTAAAGTTCTTACTTCCTCGACAGTTAGAGGAAAATGGAATTACAGAAAAAGACATGAAGATATCGAATGAAGCCATATTGCAGATGATTTCCCACTATACTCATGAAGCCGGACTAAGAAACCTTGAACGGGAGATTGCAGGTGTATGCAGAAAAGTAGCCCGAAGGATTGCTGAAGGGAAAAAAGGGGGTTCCAAGGTTAATAGAGGGAACTTGCACAAATACCTGGGCACACCTAGATACCTGCCTGAAGAGGAGCAATCGATCAGTGAGGCCGGAGTTGCAACTGGTCTTGCCTGGACGCAGGCAGGTGGGGAAATCTTGCATATAGAAGCATCTACCATGAAAGGAAAAGGAAATTTAATCCTTACCGGGCAACTTGGGGATGTAATGAAAGAATCTGCACAGGCTGCTATGAGCTATGCCCGTTCAAAGGCAAAAGAGCTGAATTTAGATGAAGATTTTTATAAGAACCAGGACGCCCATATCCATATTCCAGCAGGGGCTATCCCCAAAGACGGCCCATCAGCAGGGATAACCATGGCTACCGCCTTAATCTCTGCCCTTTCAAAAACCCCTGTCGACAAGGATATAGCTATGACTGGTGAGATAACCCTGAGAGGAAGGGTGCTTCCAATTGGAGGGCTGAAAGAGAAGGCTTTAGCTGCGTTGCGGGCAAAGATTGGAACTGTAATTATCCCAGAGAGAAACAAGAAAGACCTGGATGATATCCCTAACTACATTAAAAAGAAGATCAATTTTGTATTCGCTAAAAAGATGGATGAGGTATTAAAGGCAGCACTTCTAAAGGGAAGTAGAGTTGAAAATAAAAGAGGTGGGAGAATTCGGGCTGATAGAGAGAATAAAAACTAAGCTCGCTTTTCCCCATCAAGATATCATTAAAGGTATAGGCGATGATGCCTGTGCTATTGAGACCCAAAAAGGAAGATTACTGCTCTCCACCATTGATGCCCTTATTGAAGATGTTCATTTTGACCTCAGGTTTACCTCTGCCTATAATTTGGGGAAGAAGTCCCTAGCAGTGAATATCAGCGATATCGCTGCTATGGGAGGAACCCCAAGGTTCTTCCTGGTCTCCCTGGGCATCCCATCAAAGATATCGGTAGAATTTATCGATGAATTTGTAACTGGCCTCCATGAGACCGCTAATTCCTTCCAAACCTATGTCGTCGGCGGCGACACCTCTTTTTCTCCTGAAAAGCTCAATATTAACATTACTCTATTGGGAGAAGCCTTCCCTAGTGATGTAATCTATCGTGATAATGCCCATGTTGGGGATCAAGTATTTGTAACGGGAACGCTGGGAGATTCTGCTCTGGGGCTTGAAATTCTTATGAACAGAAAAGGACTGTCCAGGGTTGAAGAAAGATTTAAGGATTTAGTAGAAAGGCACTGTAATCCCACTCCACGGGTAGCCGAGGGCAGGTTGATTGCAGAGAACCGCATTGCCTCTGCCATGATTGATATTAGCGACGGCATTATCTCTGATCTGGGGCATATCTGTGAACAGAGCAAAGTTGGGGCAAAAATCTGGTTAGATAAACTCCCTACTTCGGAAGCCTTTCAAAAGCACTCCCATGAGTTTACCGACAGGCCAATGGATCTAGCCCTCGGTGGTGGAGAGGACTATGAGCTTCTATTCACTGTCGATAGAGGTAATGTGGATTTGCTTAACAGGATGAAAAATAGATTTAAGACTAAGGTTACCCATATTGGAGAGGTTGTTGAGCCGAATGAGGGGATCGCAGTTTTAGATAATTGTGGAAAGAGATATGTAGTTGGAAAAAAAGGCTTTGATCATTTTTTGTAAATACATACAAAAATTTATATTGCTATCGTAATTTTCATCCTTTCCCCTCCAGAATCCTCATTTCATCTTCTGCCAGTCCATAGAGGTTATAAACCATCTGGCCAATTTTCTTTTCCATCGCAGATGTGTCAACCTCTTTAAATTCCCCCTTAGAAAAGGGGGATGAAGGGGGTTGTTTTTTGGCGGCAAGGATTTGGGGGCGAGTAGTTATGCAAACTGAAGTTTCTTCTCCATTGGTTTAAGAACATTTTTAAACATAAGAGAGGCTTTGAACAGTTCAACGCCTATAAGATTGCCGCTGCTGTCAAGTTCCATATTTACGCCAGGAGATATCTCTACAACTTCAGCTTCTTCTCCCTCTTTTGCAAGGTAAAGGATATCCTCTTCTTCATCATAAAAAACCTTGAAATCGTCCATTAGATTTTCCTCCATCTTCCTGATTGAATGCGATTTTCTTTTTGCCCTTCCTTCAAAGGATGTATGGTTAATAGCTTAACATCTATATCTTCATGTCTATATGCTACCATTACATCCCGTTCTTTACCATATAATATTGCTTTTTTTACTGCAATTGTATGCCCAGTTTCAGTGTCCGTAAATCTTTCCTCCGCATCTTCATAAATTCTTTTTGGCAGATCGTATTCAATCTTTCTCATAGCAATCCTTGCCTCAATGTGCTTTGAATATTTAATTTGCATTGTTTATAATGGACCCCAAAATTTGGACAGTGTGTTAAGTTACACTTGGGAGCAAAATTGAGGAGGACCAAGTGGAGAATTTAAGGAGAAAACACACACCGTCATTTAAGGCTAAAGTTGCCTTGGAAGCAATCAAGGAGCAAAAGACATCGGCAGAG
>Ga0210051_1004753_pt1 | contig 13189 bp, 5 predicted proteins | sample CryGey092014_all_FD_185464 | JGI IMG/M metagenome (GOLD analysis project Ga0210051, IMG submission 185464) | Groundwater microbial communities from aquifer - Crystal Geyser CG23_combo_of_CG06-09_8/20/14_all (SPAdes) (version 2) | ecosystem: Environmental > Aquatic > Deep subsurface > Groundwater ...
TTATAAAGCATGCATTGGCCAGATTTCCTCTGGAGATGGCCCTTCTGGTTATGTTCAAGTAAGAGTAAACCCTAAAGTAGTTTTAACTGTTTTGCAAAAAGAGCAAAGCCTTATTACCTTGCGGCCAGACGGAAGACTTGGTGGCACTTCTACAGTACTGCCACAATCTGAAGTCCAAAGAAGACTTAACTGGGTAATGGGTATGGGTTGTAATGAAGGATCAACAGACGCCACAAGAGATTGGAAGTATAGAGGATTTTACCAACAAATAGGATACTATGGAGTTTGGCAGCTTGCCTGGAATGCTAAAAGGGCTAGCTTAGGTTATTCTAATTTTCAAGTAGGGCAGACCATGTATTTTGATGGAGTAAAAGTCACTTTTGAAAACGGTGCTACAGCAGCTTTATATCGTTATACCCCTCATGTTGGTGAAGGTGGAGGCGGTCCAGAAGGTCAGGGCGGAAATTATGCTTTTTGGCGAATTTATAATTTCTGGTTTGGATGGCAGGATGCAGCAATCGAAAGAATAGCAGGCTATGATCGTTTCCATACCGCAGTTGCTATTTCTCAGAAGATGTTTGCGGGTAATATAGAGAATGTGATTTTAGCAACTGGGTGGGAGTATGCTGATGCCTTGGTTGGAGCCTCTTTTGCCGCTAAGAAAAATGCTCCTCTACTTTTGACGTATAAAGATAACATACCTGTCTCAACTTATAATGAGATTTCTAGACTTAATCCTAAAAACATTTATGTCTTAGGAGAAGAAGGTGCAGTATCAAATACTGTGATTTCCAAACTTGCACCTTTAAATAAAAACGTAGAAAGAATAGGAGGGAAGGATAGGTATGAGACTAATACCTTAATTAACAACCTAATTTATCCTGATAAAAGCAGTATTAAGATGGTATTTATAGTAACAGGTGAGGATTTTCCCGATGCATTGGGCGCCACAGGTCCTGCCTATAAAGAATCTTCCCCAATTGTACTTGCCCAAAAAGACAGTATTTCTTCCGCTTCTGAAAATTATCTAAAAAGTTTATCTTCTTTAGAAAAAATCTATATTGTTGGTGGAGAAGGTGTAATTTCTAAGAGAGTAGAAGAAGATTTAAAAAAATATGCAAGTACTGTAAATCGACTTAATAGATCAAATAGATATGCAACCTGTGCAAGCCTTGCAGAGAGATTTTATGCAGATCCTAAAAAAGTGATTGTCGTATCTGGTGAGAATTTCCCTGATGTTCTAGCAGCAGGACCCTTATCTATTAAAGAGGATATTCCTATTATTTTGTCTTTAGAGACAAGTTTTCCAAAAGAATCAGCAGATTATTTAAAAGATAGTACCCGAATTTCTTCTTCTGATATTGGTACGATTTACCTAATTGGCGGATCTGGTGCTGTTTCTAATGTAGCAAAAATGCAGATACTTGGTGCGATATAGAGCCTTTGATATTCTGCTTTAAGATCTAAATCTAGTTCGAATACCCTTAGAAAGTTAGAAGAGGGTATTTTAGAATTAAGAGTTAAAAATCCCAAATCTCAAACAATATCCAAATTCCAATTTCTTAAATTCAAAACTAATTGTTTAGAATATTAAGGTTTTGGTAATTGGTGCTTGTTTGAGATTTGATGCTTGATATTTGAAATTTTTCGAAACGGACAGTGTTTGGTACTTAGAATTTTAAACCCCTAACCCCCTAACTACGCTGTAACAAAAATTTTTATCTTTCGTTAGAATTAATAAGAGACGACAAATGTTTAATCTCTTTCGTTCTAAGAAAAAAGCCGAAAAAGATAGTCTAAAAAAGCAAGAAAAGAGAACTATATTTCTTGTTAGGAAAATAAAAAATGGAGATACTGATGCCTTTTCAGAGCTTTATGATATTTATATAAATCCTATTTATAAATATGTTTTTCTACGAATATCCGATCCAGAAGAAGTACAAGATCTTTGTCAAAAGATTTTCTTGAAAGTCTGGAATGGACGGGAAAGTTTTAAGGAAGATCAAAAAGGATTTTTCTTTACCTCTTGGGTTTTTAGAATCACTCGCAATGTAATTATTGATCATTACCGTACCAAGAAGACAAATAAGATAAGTTTAGATGTTAAAGAGAATTTTGCAAAAGTTTCTTTAGTACATAAGGTAGATAATGAAGGTATAAAAAATTTAGAAAGAAAATCGTTAAATAAAACACTAATAAGTGCTGTTAGAAAGCTCCCAGAATCCGAACGTCAAATTATTGTTCTAAAATTTATTGAAGGTTTTAACAATAAAGAGATTTCAGAAATTTCTGAGAAGAGCCAAGGGGCAATAAGAGTTTTGCAATTTAGAGCATTAAAAAAGTTATCACAGCTACTTTCTAATAAGTTATAGAAATTCTATCTACTCGGGTAGGGTAAGTCCTCTTCGACTAGCCCGGGCGATCCTAGAAAAAGATTATTATATTAACCGTTATCTTAAGTCCTCACGAGGCCAGACCCGTAGTACGGGTCCAGTCAGAGAGGACTTACCTTACCCCTATTTTGAGACCTGCTAAATTATAGAAAAATGGATTTGAAAAATGACAAGAAAAAATTTATTTTAAAGGAAGAGATTATAGAAGGAGAAGAAAACTACCAATATCTTATTAAAAACCTTTCTTTTCTTTCTGGTTTAGATATAGATTTTTTTGCAGAGGAGAAAATTAAAAGAAAAGTATTTTTAAGAATTGAAGGTGCGAAGGTACCTTTTATTCAAAGTCAAAGATTGCTAGAGAACTTTAAGGCATTTTTCTCTTTCTGGAAGGTTTTAAGATATAGTTTTGCTATCCTTATTTTCTGTGCTATAAGTAGTGGGGTGGTCTTTGCATCTTTGGAAAGCCTACCTAGCGAGCCTTTATATCCTATTAAAAGAGCGTTTGAAAAAACACAGCTTGCTCTGGCTTTCAGTGATGCTAAGAAAGCTGAGGTTTATTTAGAGATTGCCAAAAAAAGGTTAAATGAAATTGATAGAATTTTAGCAACTTCTACAAACGACGAAGAGGCGGAGGCAATGCTTGCTATTGCTCTAAAAGATTATAAAGAAAACATTGGCAAGGTAGTTCAAATTGCAATGGCCAGTAAAGATCCTGATTTATTGAGAAGTTGTGGTATTTCAATCAGTGAAAACGAACTTGTTCTTTCTGGTATTGCTAAGGGAGCATCTGACAGTACAAAAAATGAACTGGAAAAAACAGATAAAGTTACCAAAGATAGTCAAAACCAAATCTCAATTCTTAAAGAAGATCCTTCTTATAAAGCTTTTGAAGAAATAGAGAGTTTAGAGAAACTAATTTTCAGTTTAAAAGAGAAGATGTCTTCAGGCAAGACACCACTTTCTAAAGTTGATCAAAAAATCTTAGAACAAGATCTTGAGAGTTGCAAAACCAGTCTTAAGAGAGCAGAAGCACTTTATCAAGAAAAGTCATTTAATAAAGTTCTGTCTTTATGTAAAGAGGCAAGTAATCTCGCTAGAGATTGTAATACATATTTAGAGCTCACTTTTTTATATCAAGAGAAAAAGAGAACGCTAAGAGAGAAAACAGGTTATACACTAGAATTTAGCTTTGAAAATCAAGTGAATGTTCAAGAAGTAGAACAGTATCTTAAAGCTGCGAAGATTGATTTAGACTTAGTACCAGCTTTCTTAGGCAAAAAAGATTTTGCAAAAGCCGAAAGTATTATTGGAAAAGTAGATAGCCAAATTGAAAAAGCAGACTCTTTGCTTTATCAGCTTGCGAAATCTTGTCTTGACCAACGAATATCTAAAATTAAAAATCTTGCAAATATCTTAGAATCCTGTATTCAAAAAAGCGGAAACCAACATCTTGATAACGGGAAAGACCTTGAGACTTATTGTTCTGATATTAAAGAAGTTTTAGATAGAGTTCAGGTTTTTTATAATAAAGGTCAGTATTTCGAAGCTTTAGATTATATTAGTGTTCATTTGGGTGAACTTTCGAAGCTTCAGAGTATGATTGAGAATTCACTTTCTAGTTTATAGAATAGTTGGAATCTTGAGCTCTTCTTTTAACCTCACCTAGCCTCTCCTTGTGAAGGAGAGGAACACTACCACCTCACTTCTAAAACAAGTACAGAAAACCTAAACATAACTATTAGTTCCAAAGTCCCTAATTCCTGATTCTAAAATTCCTGATTCACTTACATTCGTGCAGGTATTTGTAACCCATTCGTCCGCCGCAGGCGGATTCGCATAATTCGTATTGCTTTACACTTTACACTTTACACTTTTAACTTCCTTGTAACAGATTTATTTTTAGTTCGTTTATAACTATAGACAAAGGATCGTTATTAAAAAACCTTTGATTTTATATTACTTTACGCTTTGTACTTTTCGCTTTGCACTTCCATTGTGGATAAACTGTGCTTTTGACGCTTCTTATAGTTATGGTAGAATAGAAAAAGATTTTAATCTCTCCTTTATCTAGTTAAGAAAGTCTCGGGGAGCACTGCTTGTTTTCGATAAACCTTACCCGTAATTCGTGATTCTTGTCTGTTTTCTACAAATAAGGTTAATGTTTAATAATTTTTTTGAATATTTGTTTTAGTCTCTATACTAATATTTTAAGCCTATGAAAGGAGGTGAGAAAAATAAGGTTTGAAAGCTTCTATTCTTTATCTCTTTAAAAAAAGAGAAGAAGTTTCTTTAGATTTGTTTCAAAGCCTTAAGAAGCCAAGAAATAAACCTAAATTTTAAATCTTAAAAAATTTATGAGTACAAATTTATCTTCTAATTCTATCCTTAAAATGAAAGGGGGTGTAAAAATGATAAAAAAATTCCTCTATAGTTTTGTAACGTTAGGAATGGTGTTAGGCTTGGCCACACCATTATTTGTAGTTTCTGCTGATACTGCTACTCCTGCTGCTGATGTTACAACTCGTTTTGCTGGTTTAAATCGTTACGAGACAGGTGTTAAAGTATCTGAGCATATGTATCCAGGTGGTGCATCAAATGTAGCCCTAGCAACTGGAGAAGTTTTCCCTGATGGTCTAGGAGGAGGTGTCCTTGCTCATAAGAAATCAGGACCTTTACTTTTAACTCCATCAAGCTCTCTTCACAGTGCTACTTCTTCAGAAATTGGTGATCTAAATCCTTCTACTGCCTATATCTTAGGTGGTACTGGTGCTATTTCTACTAGTGTAGAAAGTCAAGTGGGAGCTCTTGGTCCAACCACTGATAGGGTATTTGGTGCTGATCGTTTTGCAACTTCTGTAGAAGCTGCAAAAGAAGCAGTTGGTACAAATCCTAGTGTTGCATTTATAGCAACTGGAATGGATTATCCAGACGCTTTATCAGCTAGTGCTGTCGCAGAATACTTTGATGCGGCTTTGCTTCTTGTCCAAAAAGATAGTGTACCATCAACTGTTGCTAGTTACTTAAACAATGCAAGTGCTCTTAGCACTATCTATGTAATTGGTGGTACAGGTGTTGTTTCTAATTCAGTTAAAACTCAACTAGAAACATATGCCTCTGTAACAAGAGTCTCAGGATCAGATCGTTATGCAACTAGTGCTGCAGTAGCCGCACTTATTTCAAACCCTGATACTATTATAGTTGTAAGTGGCGAGGGCTTTGCAGATGCTTTAGTTGCTGGTCCTCTTGCTGGCAAATATGGTGCACCAATACTTTTGACTCAAAAAGGTGCTTTGCCATCAAGTGTAAACACTTATATTCAAGGTGAGAGTATTAATGCTGGTTATCTTGTTGGTGGTACAGGAGTAATTTCTTCTTCAACTGAAACTGCTATTGATACAGCAATAGGCGGTGCTACTCCTCCTCCAACCTCTGGTATAGACGTAGGTCTCAATACAAATACCCCTGGTATTAGTACTGTTGCGAAAGGCGCAACTAATGTTTCAATGACTATGGTTGACTTCACTGCTGGAACTGATAGCGCAAAGACTGTTACCTCTATTAAAGTAACTAAGACTGGTGTTGCCCCTGATGCAGAAATTTCCAATGTAAAACTTTTTGAAGGCGCAGCTCAGCTTGGTTCTACTCAAGGTCTCTCTTCCAGTAGCGCTACTTTTTCAGGTCTATCTGTAAGTATTGGAGCTGGTGATACTAAGGTTATTACTATCAAATGTACTATTGCTGCTGGGGCTAATGCTAGTAACACAGTAGGCTTCGGTATAGCTTCCACATCAGATGTCTCCGCATCAGATACCATAAAAGGTACTTTTCCGGTTAATGGTTATCAAAAGACGATTGCTAGCATGACTGCAGGTACTCTTGCCTGGACTAATGGTTCAACTCCAGCAGATGCAACTCCTGTAATTGGTTCACAGCAAGCAACAATTTCTGTTCTTACTTTTACTCAGTCAGGAACTTCTGAAAACTGTTATCTTGAGAGTTTGACTTTAACAAGAAGTGGTACCTCAACTGATACTGATGTTGCAAATATTGCAATCTATGATGGTGCATCTCCGTTAGGATCAACAGTTGCATCACTTTCTGGAACTAAAGCTACCTTCAATCTTTCTACTCCTTTAAAGGTTCTTGCTGGTGGGTCTAAAAATATTACTATTAAGGCTGATCTTGTTGCTTCTACTTCTGTTGATGACGACCGCTCAGGAAGAAGCCTAAACTTTGGTGTCAATGCCGCAACAGACTGGGTAGCAACGGGTGAATCATCAGGTGGAGGAGTACAGGATGGTACCGCAGCTTATCCTATAAATGGTACTAATCAGACTATACAGAAAGGTACTCTTACCCCATCTGTTGATGGTACAACTCCTGCTAGTACTACTTATGTTATTGGTACTCAAGATAGAAATTTTGCTGTCATCCGCTTTACTTCCGGTGCTAGAGAAAATGTAAAAATTACACAAATTAAACTTACTCGCACGGGTGTTTCAGCTGACACTGATCTCAACAGCATTAAGCTTTGGGATGTTACTGATGGTGGAGCTACTCCAGTTGGAACTACTGCTAATCTTTCCTCTGGAACAGTAACTCTTGCCGGTTTGGATATTACAGTACCTAAAGGAGGCTTTAAGCTTATAAAAGCTACTGCTTCTGTTTCCATGGGTGCAGATTTCACGACTCCAAGTGTGCCTAAGCTTTCTATTGCTGCTGCTACGGACGTTACCTGTAATGGTATAACCTCTGGTATTAAGATTACTCCAGCTGCCGCTGCTGCTGGTACTAATGCTATGACTATTGGAGAAAAGGGCACTATGACTGTAAGTTTGAGTTCTGGCTCTCCTGCCGCACAGGATGTTGTCAAGGGTTGTACAGGACGAGAAGTTGCCGCTTTCCAGCTTTTGGCAGGCTCTGGCGAAGCTATTAATGTAACTGCTGTTACATTAAGTCTTCAGAAAGATATTGGTGGAGGTTGGGTAAATCCAGCCGCTGGTGATATTACCAATGTTAGACTTTTACATGATGGATCAGAAATAGGAGTTGTTGCTAATCCAACAACCTCTGCTCCTTTCGCACCTAATATTACTGTTGCCGCAGGTACACCAGAAGTAATTACTGTACAATTAGATATTCCAACAGGATCAAGTCTTGTTGACACTGATAAGGTAAGAGCAAGGCTTCTTGCTCAAACTACTCCTGCTGATATGACCAGTACAGGTGATTCATCAGCCAAGCCGATTACTGAGGCTGGTGATGCTGATGGTGCGATAATGACTGTTGGTGTAGGTTCCTTAGTGGTTGGTATTGGTTCTACTCCTTCTGCAGGCAATGTAGTAAAGAATGCATCAGATGCTGAACTTGCTACTATTACCCTTACTGCAGGTACTGCAGAAAATGTAAGAGTAACCAGTATGACTATCTACGAAGTAGACAATGCTGTCTTAGCTGATGTAGCAAATCTCAAGCTCTTTGTCTTTGATGGTACTAGTACTACTCAAAAAGGAGTCACAATGGCTGCCTTTGATGCTGCTGTTAATGGAAAGGTAATATTTGATCTATCGGACGATCCTATTATAGTTACAGCTGGTGATACTAAACCTATTACTGTAAAGGGAGCTATCCCAATTACAGCTACCTCACCTCATGTAGTTGAAATCACTGTTCCTAATGCTGCTCCTGCTGCTGTTGCTGACTGTCTAGTTTCCACTGGCGTTACTACTGGTGCATCCATTGATGAAACTGGTGGTTCGAATACTAATACCGTAAACCAGCAGATCATTCAGGATAATGGTACCTTAACCGTTACAGCTGATGCTACCACACCTAATGCTAGCCAAGTAGTAGGTGGTGAGACGGAAGTTGCCTTCGCAACTCTAAACCTTGCTTCATTATACGAAGATATCACAGTGTCAAGAATGCGTGTTATAGTAAATGCTGCAGGTTTGTATACTGATTTCCCTACTAGTGGAGTAAAGGCTTATAATGCTTCTGATCAACTTGTTGGTAGTGGTACACTTTCTTCTATTACTGTAGGAACGCTCGTACAAGGTGAGGGTGACATTATCTTCACACAAAACATCACTGTTCCAAAGAATGGTAATACTACTTTGGTAATTAAGGGTGATTTGAATCTTGTAGGTGCTGGTAGTACTTCTAAGGATCAGCCAAAACTTGGTGTTGACGCTGCTCAGCAGAATGGTAACTGGAGTGCTTCGTATGCTGGAAAATATAACTTGAAAGCTGATGGTGCTCAATCAGGTGTTGCAATTTATGCTACAGGTGGAGGAGCTCTTTATGGTTCTAATATGACTGTCGTCAGAACTGAACTTGGTGCAGCACTAAACTCTGGATCACCTTCCGGTACTAGAACAAGGCAGCCAAATGACACCATTATGAAGTTTGATCTCTCATCAAGTGCTACTTATCAATCTGCATTCCGTGCTGTAAGTCAGTATCCTTGTGATGCTGTTGGTACTTGGGTTGCTAATGATAATACCCCAGCTGCAGTTGTTGTACAAACAGAAGGTACTAACTACATTGAAGGTGCTGGTTCTCTCTTAGCTGACCCTGCTGCCACTAAGATACTCACTGATTTCTATAATGTTGTCACAGCAACAGACTTCTCTACATATAAAGGTGTAAGTTTCTGGATTAGATCAGACGATGATGGATTTACAGCAGGTCAAGTTACATTTGATATGGATAATGGTGTTGATCTTACTTCACCAGAAGCTTCTGATAATCTACCCGCTTATGCTACCACTAATAACTGGCAACATGTTGTGCTTAACTTCGGCGATGCTACTACTACAAGAAATGCAGTCCAGTCTTTTGGTCTTACTGTTACCGCTGGAGTTGCTGCTGATAAAGTTATCTACCTTGATGATGTTCGCTTCTTCAAAGATAAGATTAAGTTAAACCTCTCATCTAATACTGGACTTTATGATACTACTGGTGCTACTGGTTGCGTAGTATACTTAAAGGATTCTGGCAGTAATACTGTTGCTACTTCTTGGTACTCTGGTACTACCTCTCTTGGTTCAGTTACCTTCTTGCCAACTACTCAGATTACTATCGGTGCTAGTGGCAATAAAACTTATACTGTAGTTGCTGATACTTCTTCCTTGATTACTGCAATAACTAAGAACTTGAGTATTAATAGCAACCTTGGTTCTTGTACTAATGCAGGTGCTATAACAGATGGTGATGTCTACTGGTATGATGGTGCAATTACAACTGCCAATGGTCACACATATGGTTGGGTAGATAGCTCGCCAAATCCAATCCAGACTGGTACAATGTCCTTCTAAGATTCTAAGAACTTCTAGATAAGATAAACAGCCTCTCGGGCTAAAACGGGGGGCTGTTTTAGTTACTTTAACCTCCCCTAGCCCCTCCTTGGTAAGGAGGGGGACACTTATGTCTCATGCCCAAAGCACGTACAGAAAATTCCAAATATAGCCATCAATTCCAAGATCCTATAATTCCCAATTCATGATTCATGATTCCCGCTTAAAATTTGACATTCGAGAGCTAACAATAGATAATAAAATAAAGAATTAAACCTATTATTCCAAAAAAATGCTTTTAAAAAAAACCAAACTTTTATTTCTGTCAGCATTTTTAATCTTCCCGTTCCTAGGAATAAATTCGCTAAAACTTGCTTCTTTAAGTATTAGAAAGATTTTTGATACGATACCTCCTTCCGCACCACATGGTTTTCATGGAGAAGGAGGAAGTACTATTTATTCTATAGATCTTTACTGGACGAATTCTTCGGATTCTGATTTAGATCATGTTAATGTCTATTTTTCTAATGCACCTCTTACTAATTACGGATTGTATTCACAAATCCCTGCGACTCCAAATACTAAAGGGCAAGCTACAATAGGAAGTCTTAGCTTAGATACTGATTATTATTTTAAACTTTCCTCAGTAGATACCGCAGATAACGAAGGTGAATTTACAGATTATATTAAAACTAGAACTAGTTATGCAAAAGATGTCTCATCTCCTGCTGAAGTTACTAATTTTCAAGTTGCTGATCCTGAAACAGGAGATAGCCTAGATTTATCTTGGACAGATCCTTCAGATTCTGATTTTTTTCAAGTAAGAATTTATCGTAGCACTGATTCTTGGTTTACTCTTTCTGAAGACTATAAAATCACCGAAGTTTTTGGTCTGCCGGCAAGCTCTGAATCTTACAGAGATTCTGATCTTACCGAAGGCACCACTTATTATTACCGTATTAAAACAGAAGATAATAAAGGCAATATTTCTACAGGATATCCTTCCGCATTTGGTACTCCGACAAAAGCACTTGATACTACACCGCCAGCTCCACCATCGAATATTGAAGTTACTGATTTGAAAACTGGTACGTCTCTTTTGATTACTTGGCAAAATCCTACAGATTCCGATTTTTCTCATATTAATATTTACTGTTCTGAAATTTCTGAAAGCTTAGGAAATCTTGTTTTTACTAATCTTGCTGGTACTTCCCAAGAGGATTCTTCTCTTACCGAAGGAGAAACTTATTATTATACTTTAAGATCTGTTGATGAGACTGGTAATGAATCAGAAAATATTGATCAGCATTCAGGTGTTCCTACAAAAGAAAAAATCGAGAGAATTTATGGGAACGATCGATTTGGAACCAGTGTTAAAGTGAGTCAAGAATTATTTACAAGTTCTAACCATGTAGTTTTGGCACATGGTACTTCCTTTGCCGATGCTTTATCTGGTACGACGCTTGCTAATTATCTCAACGCCCCGCTTCTACTTACCCAGAAGGAGGTAGTTCCCTCTTGCGTTTTACAAGAAATAGAGAGACTTAGTCCTTTCAAAGTTTATTTACTAGGTGGGGAAGGAATTATATCTGATCAAGTTAAAGAGGTTTTAGAGAGAGATTATCAAGTGGAAAGATTATCTGGAGCAAATCGTTATGAGACTAGTATTGCGGTCGCCGATGAAATTTACAATAGAGGAAGTATTAGCCAAATACTGATTGCATCTGGAGAAGATTTTCCCGATGCTTTAGTCTCCGGGAATGCCGCATCTTATATTAACGCTCCTTTGCTTTTCACTCAAAAAGATAGCCTTCCTACTTCTGTAAAGAACTTTCTTACCGAAACTTCCAACCCCACTCTTTATCTAGTAGGCGGTGAAGGAGTAATCTCTAAGGAAGTTTTTACATCTTTAGGTGAATATGGCTCTGTAATTAGAATTGCCGGAAGTGATAGATTTGATACTTGTCTTATGGTAAATAATTATTTCTTTGATAATCAATCAGTGCTTTCTCTTGTAGTGGCAACTGGTCTAGATTTTCCTGATGCTTTGGTAGCAAGTGTGCTTAGCGGTCAGAATAGCTCGTCTCTTTTGATTACCGGAAAAAATCTAAGTCAAAGTATGGAGAATTATCTAAATAGCTGTTCTTCAGTTGATAAAATTTATTTGCTGGGAGGAGAGAGCGTTATTTCGAAAGAGGTTGAAAATAGGATAAGGGAAATTTTTGAGTAATCCTAATAACTTTAGAATGGGCTAAAAAGTTGAGCTTGCTGGAAAATGTGTTTAGAATTATGATAGTCAAATGAATATTCGTGTTGACTTTAATTTTTTATAGATTATTTTTAATTTTGAATTTTGATTTTAGCGCTATGTACCGTCAGCTTCGAAAAAAAGAAAGAAGAACAAAATTTTTTGTCTATCTTATTGCAGGGATTGTAGTAATTATAGTTACGGTAATTATTTTTTACTATCCAAAGTATACAGCCCAGAAAGAAAAAAAACATTTGGAAGAATTGATAGAAAATTATAGTAATCCTGAGCAGGCAAGAAAATGGGTCTCAAGTGCCGAAGAAAAACTTTCTGATAGTGATCTGAGCAATGATAATAAAGGTTATTTTGAATACGGTTTTGCTTACTATCAATTTAAAGAGTTTGATAAAGCAATAGACTATTTCAAGAAAGCTTTAGAAAAAAATCCCAAAGATATAACATCTTTAAAAAACACAGCTAATTCTTATAAAGAATTGGGAGAATACGAAAAATCAGAAGAGTATTTCAAAAAAATTGTCGAGATAGATTCCACTCGTGCTGACATCTACATAGAAATTGCTACACTTTATTGGCATCATATGGATAAAAAAGATGAAGTGCAGGAGATAATTTCCAAAGGACTTGTAGCAAATCCTGATAATCCTGACCTTTTGAGTTTCCTTGCATCATTTTATAAAGATACCGGCGAAAAAAAGAAAGCTTTGCAGTATTATGAGGAAGTATTAAAAGTAAATCCTGACAACGAAGGAGCAAAGATTGAGGTCGAGAAATTGAAGAAAGAGTTAGAGGATTAGATTTGACCTTCAATCCTAGCAAGTCAGACTTTAGTCTGACTTGAGCCCGACTAAAGTCAGGCCTGCTGGTAGGTTTGGGTTCAAGAGGCTAACTGATGTTTTTACAAATAATATTCCTGATTTATAATTTCTATTTTTAGAATAAAATGAAAAGAACTCGCTTTATATTTATCATTATTCTAGTTCTCTTAATAACTTTTCCCAAAGACGCACTTGCTACCACATACCTACGACTTTCTGAAACCGACAGGTACAAAACAGCAATTGCGGTAAACAAAGAGCTTTTTCCTACTGGTCCTTACTCTGATATTCCCATTGTTATTGCTTCGGGAAAAGATTTTCCTGATGCTTTGTCAGGAGCAACCCTTAGTTGTTCTATTCTACTTACTAGAGGTAATATTTTATCTGAAGAGGTAAAGAATGAAATAGTAAGGA
>Ga0210051_1004757_pt1 | contig 13186 bp, 13 predicted proteins | sample CryGey092014_all_FD_185464 | JGI IMG/M metagenome (GOLD analysis project Ga0210051, IMG submission 185464) | Groundwater microbial communities from aquifer - Crystal Geyser CG23_combo_of_CG06-09_8/20/14_all (SPAdes) (version 2) | ecosystem: Environmental > Aquatic > Deep subsurface > Groundwater...
CTATAGGATTATTGGAAAGCTTGTAAAAGCAGGGATAGTTGAAGAAATAAAAATCTCAAAGTTCAAGGTTTATAAAATAATGATAAATGAAAAAACTAAGGGATTATCCAAGTTGCTAAAAGAAGAGATAAACCCGCTGGAAATATTTGTGGAAAAAGCAAAAGATCTGGAAGGCATTGATTTAATAATATTGCATGGCAAGAAAACAAACAAAAATGCAAATGTACTGATAATTGGGAATGACAGCGTTTCAGAAAAAGCAGAGGCCATTGTTAATGAAATAAGACAAAAGCATGGCTTCAATATTGACCTTCTTATACTGTCTGACCTGCAGTTCAGGCAGATGACAAAGCTAGGGGTTTACTCTGGCGATAAAAAAGTGCTCTGGAAATCAGAGCAAGGATAGTAGATGTCAGCAGAAATTCACTTTGCATATACTAATGTTTTAGGAAAATTTATTAACCATGCCTTATAACTGATTATTATGCCATGGATATTATTCTCAATTTTATCAGCAGCTGTATGGGCGATTGTAAATACAGTGGATAAATACGTTCTTACAAAACTGGTTAGAAAACCTGTTGTTCCTCTCATGATTCTTGGTATAGTTGGATTAATTTCAAGTTTTCTTGTTTATTTGCTTCATGGCTTTTCCTATTTGTCTTATTTTAACATTGCTTTGGCTTCTTTTGCCGGAATTTTATATGCCATAGGGGTTCTTTTTTATTTCAAAGCAGTAAAAATAGAGGAGATTTCACGGGTTATTCCTTTACTTTATTTAAGTCCATTATTTGTTTCAATTCTTGCAGCAGTATTCCTTGGAGAAATTTTTACACCTATAAAATATTTAGGTATATTTTTATTGGTAATTGGTGCAGTTTCTATCTCTTCAAAAAATTTCATAAAATTTGGTTTCGGAAAAGCCTTTTGGTTTATGATTGTTGCTTCTCTAACATTTTCTCTAAATTCAGTTATAACAAAGTACCTTCTTAATTTTGTTGATTTCTGGACTATATTTTCATATATTAGGATTGGAGCATTTTTTGCTTTAATTCCAATATTCTGCTTTAGTTTTAAGGATTTAATACTTGCCGTAAGAGAGAATGGCAAAAAAACGATTATTGTAATATCTTTAAATGAAATACTTGCTTTATTTGCTGTTGTATTGCTTACAATTGCAATGACAAAAGGGTATGTAACTTTGGTAAATGCCTTATCCTCTGTCCAGCCATTTTTTGTTTTGTTGATTGCTGTAATATTGAGTGTTTTTTATCCAAAAATACTAAAGGAAGAAATTGGAAAGTCAGCTATACTGCTAAAACTGATTGCTATAACTTTGATGTTTGTTGGTGTAATATTAATAGTATAATCACATTTTAACCGGTTTTCATCAAAAACTTTATATAATAAGCCTCTTGTTCTTAGTAAAATGGAGCTACTAAAGCATTATGAACCAAAAGAAGCAGAAAAGAAATGGCAGGAATACTGGGAAAAAGAAGGTATACATAAATTTGACCCAGACTTAGATAAAGAGATTTATTCATGTGATACTCCTCCCCCAACTGTTTCAGGAAAGATGCATATAGGCCATGCAATGGCATACTCACAGGCAGACTATGTCATGCGCTTCCAGAGAATGCTTGGAAAAAACATATTCTATCCATTTGGCTTTGATGACAACGGGCTTGCAACAGAGCGTTTTGTTGAGAAAAAATGCAACATAAGGGCAAGGGATATTCCAAGGCCTGAATTCATAAAATTATGCCTTAATGAAACAAAAGAAGCAGAAAAAGAGCTGAAAAAAGACTGGTCTTCATTAGGAATTTCTCCTGATTGGTCAATTAATTACAGGACAATTGATGAATGGTGCAGAAAGACGTCCCAAAGGTCATTTTTAGATTTATACAAAAAAGGGCGTGAGTACAGAAAAGAGGCCCCTACAATATGGTGCCCAAAGTGCCAGACAGCAATTGCACAGGTTGAATTAGAAGATAAAGAAGAGGCAAGCTTTTTTAATCATATATTGTTTGGGCTTGAAAATTCTGACAAAAAATTAGAAATAGCGACAACAAGGCCTGAATTATTATCATCCTGCGTTGGTGTTTTTGTAAATCCTGAAGACAAAAGATACAAGGATTTGATAGGAAAAAACGCAGTTGTTCCTTTGTTTAATTATAAAGTTCCAATAATGGGAGATAAAAGAGCAGACCCTGAAAAAGGAACAGGAATAGTTATGTGCTGCACATTTGGTGATTTGGTTGATATTGAATGGTGGAGCGCTTATAATCTGCCTTTGAAGATAAGCATAACCATTGATGGAGTTATGAATGAGCTTGCTGGAAAATACAAGGGGCTTAAAATCAATGATGCAAGAAAAGAAATAATTGAGGACTTAAAATTAAATAAATTGATGATAAAGCAGGAGCAGATAACACATACTCTTAATATTCATGAGCGCTGTGGAACAGAAGTTGAGTTTTTAGTTACAAAGCAATGGTTCTTGAAATACCTTGACATAAAAGACAAGCTTTTGGAAGCTGGAAATAAACTGAATTGGTATCCAAAGCACATGAAAGTCAGGTATGATAACTGGGTAAATGGATTGCAGTGGGACTGGTGTCTTTCAAGACAAAGATTTTATGGAGTCCAGATTCCAGTTTGGTATTGTGAAAAATGCGATGAGGTAATCTTTGCAAGAGAAGAAGACTTGCCTGTTGACCCGACTGTAGACAAAGCTCCTGTAAACAAATGCCCAAAATGTGGATGCGAAAAATTAATTCCAGAAAAAGATGTTTTTGACACATGGGCAACTTCAAGCTTAAGCCCAATGATTGCAACCAGGTGGAAAAAAGATAACAAGTTTTTCAATGAAATGACTCCTATGTCCTTAAGAAGCAATGGGCATGACATAATAACATTCTGGCTTTTCAACACAGTTGTTAAGATGCTTTTGCATGAAGACAAGCTGCCATGGAAAGATGTGATGATAAACGGGCATGCACTTGACCCAAAGGGAAAAAAGATGAGCAAAAGCAAGGGAAATATTGTTGAGCCAAAGGTTGTTCTTGAAAAACACGGAACAGATGCAATGCGATTCTGGGCAGCATCAGCAAAACTTGGTTCAGACATCCCATATCAGGAAAAGGAACTTATGTCTGGAAAGAAGATGATAACTAAAATGTGGAATGCATCAAAATTTGTTATAATGAACCTTAAGGATTACAAGCCAAAAGAAACAAAACTTGAAAACATTGATAGGTGGATATTATCAAAACTTAACAAACTTGTAAAAACATGCACTGACTCATTCTTAGAATATGACTTCTCAAGAACAAAATCAGAAACAGAGAAATTCTTCTGGAGAGAGTTCTGCGACAACTATCTTGAGATGGTCAAGGACAGGCTTTACAACCCTGAAGGTTATAATAAGGAAGCAGTTGAGTCTGCAAAATACACACTTTACACAGTCAATCTCACAATATTAAAATTAATTTCTCCAATAATGCCCCATATCACAGAAGAGATTTATCAGCTTTATTTTGCAGATATTGAAGGGTTGAAGAGCATACATATTTCAGAGTGGCCAAAATACAATGAAAAGCTTGTTGATAAAAATATTGAGAAAGCAGGCGATGATGCTATAAGTGTTATATCTGCTGTAAGAAAATATAAGTCAGAGAATAATCTGTCATTAAATAAGCCAATAAAGAAGCTTTCAATAAGCTGTGATGACAGGAAAGGCCTCGAACAAGTTCTTGAAGCTGTTAAGGCCGCAACAAAAGCAGAAGAGATAAAGTTTGTTGATAAGGCCGAGTTGGAAACAACAAATCAAAAAATAAAAATAAGTTTTTTTTAAAGGCTTAGTCTGCCTTTTCCCATCTGATGCCATCTTTTGTGTCTTTGAGGATTATTCCTTTTTCCTTGAGCTTATCTCTTATTTTGTCTGCTAATTTGTAGTCATTGTTTTTTCTTGCTTCTTGCCTTTTCTCTATTAACTGTTTTATCTCTCCACTTATCTCCTGTTTCTTCTCATCCTTTAAAATACCAATTACAGAATCAAAGCTCTGCATAAATTTAATTGCCTTTTCAGCATCCTCTTTGCTCATCTCGTTGTTCATCAGAAAAGTATTAATATTCTTCACAAAATCAAAAACAGCAGATAATGCAATTGAGACATTAAAATCATCGTCCATTGCATTTTCAAAATCATTTTTTGTTTTTTCAATAATCTCAGCTACTTTTGGATTATGGTTAGTCCCTTTAAAATCATTTAGATTTGTCATGAATTCATCAAGTCGTTTTATTGCACTGTCAGCTGCTTCCAAGCCGTCAAAGCTGAAATTCATCTTCTGCCTGTAATGGGCTGCCATTAAGACATATCTTATTGATTTTGGGCTGTATCCTTTTTTTAATAAATCCCTTAAAGTGTAAAAGTTTCCAAGGCTTTTACTCATCTTTTTATTGTTGACTAATAAATGCTCGTTATGAAGCCAGTAATTTACAAAAGGTTTTCCTGTTGCTGCCTCGCTCTGGGCTATTTCATTTTCATGGTGGGGAAATATCAAATCAACTCCACCTGTATGAATATCAAAAGTTTCTCCTAAATATTTCATGCTCATCGCCGAACATTCAATATGCCATCCCGGGCGCCCTTTTCCAATTTCAGTTTCCCAGAAAACCTCTCCATCATTCTCATCCCAAAATTTCCACAATGCAAAATCATTTACATGCTCTTTATCATATTCATCATGGCAAACCCTTGCCCCTGCTTTTAGTTCGCTTATGTTTAGATGAGAAAGCTTGCCATACCCTTTGAATTTTTTAATGCCATAATAGATTGCATCCTCTGCTTTGTATGCATAACCTTTTTCAAGAAGTTTTTTTATTAATTCAACCATCTCTTTTATATGCTCGGTTGCCCTTGGATAAATGTCAACCTTTTCAATGTTTAATGTTTCTAAATCTTCAAAGAAGTATTTTGTGTATCTTTCTGTGAATTCTTTTAATGTTATGCCTTCTTTTTTTGAGTCTCTTATTGTTTTGTCATCTACATCAGTTATATTCATGACATGCTTTAGCTTGTAGTTCTTGTATTTGATGTATCTCCTAACCAAATCTGCAAAAATCATAGCCCTGAAGTTGCCTATGTGGGCGAAGTTATACACTGTTGGGCCGCAGGTGTACATGTTTACCTTGCCTTTATTAATCTCCTTGAATTCTTCTTTTTTTCTTGTAAGTGTGTTGTAAATCTTTAATACCATTTTAGAATAACCAATAAATAAGAGTATATATTTCTTTTGGTTTATCTTTTTTTGCAGATAAACATGCAGTGATCCAGTTCAAAAGGCTCAAGAGTTCTATAATCAACTATTGTAAGCTCATTCTCAAGCTTTCTTCTTATTTCATCAAAAACATTTTTTGGTTTTTTTGCAACATCAACACTTCTTGCCTTGACACTTAAAAGAGCAAAACCGCCGGATTTTAGGAATTTCCTGCAGTTTTTAATAAATATTTCTGCCTGGCTTTTTTGTGCAATGTCTTGAAAGATAATATCCACCATTGTTATATATTTCTCAAAGCTTTCAATATTGTTTGCATCTGCCATTATTGGCATTATATTCTGTCTTGCTTCACATACAAAAACCATTTCTCTCATTACCCTTGGAGCAAAGTCAAGTGCAAAGACAAAGCCATTTTTTCCGATAATATCAGATACATGTGAGGCAGTTGTTCCAGATGCGCAGCCAAGGTAAAGGACTGTGCTTGAGGGCTTAATCCCTATTTGGGATGCTCCTTTCATTATTGCTGCTGCTAATTTGCTTTTTTTTGGATTCCATGTGCGGTATTCAACACCCTGGTCTCTTATCAGGATTTCATCATATACTTTTTTGCCTGGCGAGAGATTTATTGTTAATAATGCCTTTTTCTTTCCTTTTATGGTTTCATAAATTCCCTGAAACCTTGTTGGTTGTATTATCATTTTTTCTTTTTAATGAATTTTTTCTCCAAACCTATTCTTAGTTTTTCTCCAATAAATTTTCCATTGAAAAAATCAACTTTTACTGCTATTGATATCTTATCGCCTAATGCTCTTGCTACTTTTCCTCTTTCGGATGCTCTTGCTTGGGTTACAAGGGGATGCTCATGCAATATTCCATATTTTGGTGATTTTGCACCTGTTTTCAAATGCCTGAACAATGCCTCCTCTGCTCCAAGCAGTTGTATTGTTGATGCTGGAAATTTTGCAAGCTTTTCAAATCCACCTGCAAAGCTGATTAACTTTGCTCCTATCTGTGAGCCAGTTATTGCATACATATTAGGGTATGTTTTTTTTATTATTAATTCAAGATATTGTGATTGTGATTCTCTTAAATCATATAAGGAGGTTATTCTTTTCGCTAATTCTGTTATTGGTTTTATGTCTGTTTCATCAAGGTTTGCACCCATGCTTTTCTTGCTGCTTATGTTGATTTCTTTTAGAAGCTCGCTTTTCTTGTTTTTAAGTATTAATTCAACAAACTTTTCATTGTCTCTTAATTGTTTCGAAAACTCTGGCAGGTAAAGCTCATACCATTCTCTTAATCTTTTTACTAATGTGTTTGCAACCCTATCTAGTTCATCAATATTGTTTATTGCCTGTATTACAAGTGTATCCGACCTTACTGAGTTTTTTATTTTGTTTCTTGTTATTGCTATCCCTGCTTTTCTCATAAGCTGGTAAAAATTAGGAATTTCAGATATTCTTTCATTTGTTATTTCAAATTTATCTTCAGGGGACAGCTCTATTCCAGTTAGTTCAGTTTTTTTCTTACCTAAGAATATTATCTTATGGCCATGCTTTTTGATTAAAGCTTTTTCTTCATCAAGCCATTCATTATTGTTTAGCTTTATAGCATTATTGACTGTATCTTTCTCGTCAAACAAAGTCTGGTCAATTATCCTGAAGCCTGTGTTAAAAACAAAGCTTCCAATAACATTTGAGTAAATATATAATACCATATAATATAAGATAGAAAGCTGGACCTTTTAAAGGTTTTGATTAGTTTTTTAGATAAATATTTAAATATTATATTACAGCTGTATATTAGGTGATATTATGAGTATGGAAGATATGATTAATGAGATTGTAACAAAATCTTTTAATATTTTCAAGAAGCAATATGTGACCCTCATCCTTGGAACACTGGTCGCTCTTTTTGGAATGATATTTATCATTACAATTCCGCCATTGGCTTTTGGGATTTATTTCATGTGCATAAATGCAGCAAAAGGAAAGAAAGCACAGATTTCTGATGTTTTCAGGGGTTTTGATTATTTCTTTACAAGCTGGGGATTGTTTATTGTGGCTTTTCTGGCAATAGTTGTTGGACTTGCTTTATTGGTAATCCCTGGACTGCTCTTAATAGTAATGTTCCAGTATGCGGTTGTAATTGCAATAACTGAGAAGAAAGGAGCAATTAGCTCATTAGAGAGAAGCTATGAAATAGCAAAAAAGAACTTTGCTTTTTCAGTAGTGTTCATAATTTTGATTGCAGTGGTAAACAGCATTGGCGGCCTGGTCAGAATAGGAGTTTTAATCACAGTTTCATTCACTTCATTATGCATATGCTTGGCGGCCAATAAACTAACTGCGAAGAAAAAGTAAATTAGACTTGGGAAATTATTAATATTTCATGTCAAAACATTTTTATACTAACCAGCAACCTTTCAATTAATGAAAGCAATAATCCTTCTAAGCCCAGGCATAGATAGCCCTGTTGCAGCTCATTTAATGAAAGAGAAACGTCTTGAATTAATAGGCCTCAACTTCTTTATTGACAATCACGATGCTGTTGACAAGATAGCTAAAAAGCTTGGAATAAAAAAAGTCCATTATATCAGCCACAAAGAGATTCTCACCCAGATAAAAAACAATACAAACCCAAAATACACATGTTTGCTGTGCAAAAGAATGATGTACAGGTTTGCTGAAAATCTAGCCAAAGAAGAAAATGCAAAATTCATAATAACAGGGGATAATCTTGGCCAGGTTGCCTCCCAAACCCTGGATAACCTTGCTGTGCTTGACAATGCTGTCAAAATGCCAATACTAAGGCCATTATTATGCTTTGACAAGAACGAAATAATTGATATTGCTAAAAAAATAAACACCTGCGAACTCTCAGAAAACAAAACATGCCTTTTTGTCCCGAGACACCCATCCACAAAAGCCAAGCTGGAAGTAATAGAAAAAGAAGAGTCAAAGCTCAATTTAAAAAAAAATGCTTAATTAAAATATATTTTATTTTAAGATGTTCCAATAGTATACTTCTCAGCATAGAAATATTTAAATAAGAGTTGTAATTCTAAAATAATCTAGAATACAACAGGTTGTATTCTTTAAGTTCCTATTATACAATATATTGTATTAACTGTTAGATAACAAAAAACTATGAAAGACCAAAATAAGGCCTTATAACAAAATGAAATGCCCATACTGCAGCAGCACAAAAACAAAAGTCACAGACAAGAGAGACTCTGATGAAGAGGGGATAACAAGAAGGAGAAGGGAATGCCTTAAATGCGGCCGAAGGTTTACAACATACGAGAGGCCGGAAATAGAAACAATAGTTGTAAAGAAAGATAACAGGAGAGAACCTTATAACAGGGATAAGCTGACATTCGGATTAGTCAAGGCATGCGAAAAAAGGCCAATAAGCCGCGAAAAGATTGAAAATGTTGTCAATGAGATTGAAGAAAAATTAAGAAGAAAGGGCAAGGAAGTAAAAAGTGAGGTAATTGGAAAACTAGTTATGCAGTCCCTGAAAAAGCTTGACAAAGTCGCTTATATAAGGTTTGCTTCAGTATACAGTGATTTCCAGGATCCCAGTGACTTTAAAAACATCTTTAAAGATATTATGAAAAAATAAGGAGACAGAAAAATGGTTACAAAAGTAAGAAAGAGAGACGGAAGGGTTGTAAAGTTCAAAAAAGAGAAAATTATTGATGCTATCTGGAATGCTGCCAAGTCTGTTGGCGGAAAAGACAATGAAAAAGCAAAACAGTTAGGGAATCTTGTTATTGAGCAGGTAGAAAAAAAATTTGATAAAAAGATTCCGCAGGTAGAGGAAGTCCAGGATATTGTTGAAAAAACACTTATTGAGGAAGGCCATGCAAAAACAGCAAAAGCCTATATTCTTTACAGGAAAAGCCACCAGGACTTGAGGGAAATAAAGGCAATATTTGACACAATAGAGGTTGTAGAGGATTATGTTGGCGAAAAGGACTGGGCTATAAAAGAGAATTCAAACATGGGATTTTCACTCCAGGGCCTGAATAATTATATTGTCGAAAGAATAATCAAAAATTACTGGTTAAATAGGATTTATCCTGAAGCAATCAGAAAAGCGCATAATAATTGCAAGATTCATATTCATGACCTCGGTACTTTAGGAGCATACTGTGTAGGTTGGGACCTTAAAGACCTTCTTTTAACTGGATTTAAGGGTGTTCCTGGAAAGGTTGAGTGCGCTCCTGCTAAGCATTTAAAAACAGCACTTGGACAGATTGTAAATTTCTTTTATACTTTGCAGGGTGAAACAGCAGGGGCCCAAGCATTTTCAAATTTTGACACATTGCTTGCTCCTTTTATAAAATATGATAACCTTAACTATAAGCAGGTTAAGCAATGCATGCAGGAATTCTGCTTTAATATGGCTGTCCCAACAAGAGTTGGCTTTCAGACCCCGTTTACAAACATTACTCTTGATTTAAAGATTCCTGAGTATATGAAAGATGAGCATGTAATCATAGGAGGGCAGCCCCAGGAAGAAAAATACGGTGAATTTGAAAATGAAATGAAAATGATTAACAGGGCTTTTGCAGAGATTATGTGTGAGGGTGATGCCATGGGAAGAATTTTTACATTTCCAATCCCAACTTATAATATAACCAAGGATTTTGATTGGGATAACCCTGATTATGACCCTATATGGGATATGACTGCAAAATATGGAATACCCTATTTCTCTAACTTCATCAACTCAGATATGAAGCCAGAGGATGCCAGAAGCATGTGCTGCCGCCTTAGGCTTGACCAAACTGAACTGAAAAGAAGGGGAGGCGGATTGTTTGGCTCAAATCCATTGACAGGAAGCATTGGTGTTGTCACAATAAACATGCCCAGAATAGGATTTACATCTGCAAATGAAAAGGAATTTTTTGAAAATCTCGAAGAACTCATGGACCTTGCAAAAGAAAGCCTGGAAATAAAAAGAAAGGCACTGGAAAACTTTACCAAAAATGGATTGTATCCTTACTCTAAATTCTATTTAAGGATTGTTCATCATGGATTTGGTGAATATTGGAAAAATCATTTCTGCACCATTGGTTTGTTAGGAATGAATGAGGCAATTATAAATTTTATGCCAGGGGAGGATATTACAACAGAAAAAGGAAATGAATTCGCACTGAAGGTTCTTGATTTTATGAGGAAGGTAATCAATGAGTATCAAAAAGAGACTGGAAGCATTTACAATCTGGAGGCAACACCTGCTGAGGGAACTACTTACAGATTTGCAAAAGAAGATAAAAAAAGGTTTGACAGAATCAAGGTTGCGAATGAGGCAAGCTATAAAAAAGGGGCAAAACCTTATTACACTAACTCAACCCATCTTCCGGTTAATTTTACAGATGACCTGTTTCATGCCCTTGAACTGCAGGACCCGCTGCAGATTAAGTATACAGGGGGCACAGTATTTCATTCATATATAGGAGAGAGATTAACCAAGGAGGGAGTGAAAAACCTAATAAGAAAGGTAGCTGAAAATTTCAAAATGCCTTATTTTACTATCACCCCTACTTTTTCCATATGCCCAATACATGGCTATATTCCAGGTGAACATGAATATTGCCCTAAATGCGAGTTAATTTCTAATGAAGAATTTAAAAAAATAAAAGAGGTAATAAAATGAAAACAAAATGCGAGGTCTATTCAAGGGTTGTAGGTTATTTGAGGCCAGTTGAGCAGTGGAATGAGGGCAAAGCTGAGGAATTCAAGGACAGAATAAATTTTGAAGTGGGAGAAAATTAAAGAGCAAGGTTAAGAATGAAAATATCAGGATTACAAAAATTAACCTTAATTGATTATCCTGAGAAAATAGCATGCACAGTATTTTTATTTGGATGCAATTTCAGGTGCGGTTTTTGCCATAATCCAGAGCTAGTTTTGCGTGATAATCCAGAAAGAGTATACAAAGAAAAAGAAATTCTGGATTTTTTAAAGCAAAGAAAAAAATACTTGGATGCTGTATGCATAAGTGGCGGAGAGCCTTTAATTAATCCTGATCTAAGTGAGCTATTGAGAAAAATAAAAGAATTAGGATTTATTGTCAAGCTGGATACAAACGGCTCTAATCCAGAAGGATTAAAGGAACTAATAGGAAAAAAGCTTGTGGATTATATTGCCATGGATGTTAAGGCAGACAGGGATAATTACAAGGTTCTTGCCGGAGTAAATGTTAATATTAACCAAATTGAGGAGAGTATAAAAATTATAATAAGCTCTGGACTGGACTATGAGTTCAGGACAACTGTAGTTAAGGGCTATCATGATGCTGAAAAGTTAAGGAAAATTGGCAAGTGGATAAGAAGCTTTGGCAAAGCAAAAAAATATGTTATCCAAAACTTTATTCCGAGAGAGGGCAAGCTTGTTGATAAAACATTTGAAAAAATAATCCCTTTTGAGGATAATGAACTTGAAGAGATGAAAAAAGCTGTTTTAGGTTATTTTGAAAAAATAGAGGTTAGAAACTAGGTGTAAAATATGCTGATTATAGGAATTACAGGAACATTGGGGGCAGGAAAGGGCACTATTGTTAAGTTTCTTGTTGAAAAAAGAGGATTCATGCATTACTCAGTTAGAGATTTTCTGGTTGAAGAAATAAAAAAAAGGGGCATGCCTATAAACCGTGACAGCATGGTTGAGGTTGGAAATGATTTAAGAAAGAAAAATTCCCCTGGTTATATTGCAGAGACACTTTTTGAGAGAGCAAAAAACTCAGGGAAAAACTGTGTTATTGAAAGCCTGAGAACGGAGGGAGAGGTAAATTCATTGAGAAAAAAAGGCAAATTCTATTTATTTGCTGTTGATGCAAACCCAAAGGTAAGGTATGAGAGAGTTTCAGAAAGGAAAAGCAGCACAGATAAGATTTCATTTCAGGAATTTATTGATAATGAAAAAAGGGAAATGACAAGCAAAGACCCAAATAAGCAAAACCTATCAAAGTGTATATCAATGGCAGATTATATTTTTGAGAATAACGGAACAGTAGAAGAGCTTCATAAAAAAGTGGAGGATGTTTTAAATGAAATCAGAGAAAAAGAGTGAGTATGAAAGGCCAACCTGGGATGAATACTTTATGAAAATGGCATCTTTAGTTGCTGAAAGGAGTACGTGCTTAAGGCACCATGTTGGAGCTGTGATAGTCAAGGAAAAAAGAGCTTTAACAACTGGTTATAACGGGGCTGCAAAAGGCATGAAGGATTGCCTTGAGCTTGGGTGTTTAAGGGATGAATTAGGTATTGAGTCAGGAACAAGACATGAAATATGCAGGGCAATACACGCAGAGCAGAATGCAATAATACAGGCAGGGGTGCATGGAATAAACATCTCTGAATCAAATTTATACTGCACACATACTCCATGCATGATATGTGCAAAAATGATAGTGAATGCAGGAATTAAGAAAGTGGTTAGCTATCATGATTACGCAGATGAGGAAGCAAGGAAATTCCTAAAGGAAGCAGGAGTTGAACTCAAGAAAGTTCCAAGGCCTGATAACACAATCCTCTTCAAGGATTGAAAATTTAATATTCGCTCAAATACCTTTCTCCACTATCTGGCAAAATAGTGATTACATTCTTATAACTCTTGTTTAATTTCATAGCTGCCAAAACATTTGCTCCAGAACTTATTCCCACAAGAATGCCATGCTCTCTTGCAAGTCTTTTGCTCATTTTAATGGCATCCTCACTTTTGATTGTAATAATCTCATCAATCATCTTTAGGTTATCCTTAACAAGTTTTGGAATAAATCCCTCGCCAATTCCCTGTATTTTATGCATACTTTGTTTTCTTCCAGATAGAACAGCTGATTCTTCTGGCTCAACACCAATTATTTTTACATTGGGAAACTCTTTTTTAAGT
>Ga0210051_1004761_pt1 | contig 13179 bp, 13 predicted proteins | sample CryGey092014_all_FD_185464 | JGI IMG/M metagenome (GOLD analysis project Ga0210051, IMG submission 185464) | Groundwater microbial communities from aquifer - Crystal Geyser CG23_combo_of_CG06-09_8/20/14_all (SPAdes) (version 2) | ecosystem: Environmental > Aquatic > Deep subsurface > Groundwater...
ACAAATCACTATTCACTAATTTATCCGGCCGACTCCGCAAACATTGCTGGGGAGAGACGAAATTCCACCAATAGCCTATTGACAAGCCGCGCTTGTATATGCAATAGTATATGCATGTATCGGATCGAAATCGTGCGGGGTGCACAGGACGAGCTTGACGCCATAAAGCGCTTCGAGAGGAACGTGATTCTTGATGATATTGAGGATCGACTGGAGCATGAGCCGGCGAAGTCATCGCGGCGACGAAAGCAAATCGACAACTTGACGCCATCGTTCGAGGCGGTGCCGCCCCTATGGCAGTTGACCGTAGGTGAATGGCGTGTTTTCTACGACGTTGAGGAGCTGAGCAAGATCGTTTGGGTGAGAGCGGTTCGCAACAAGCCGCCGGAGAAAAGGACGGAGGATATTTTATGAGGTCAGTGACTGTTAGAGATTTGCAACAGACAGTTCGAAAGTGCGTGGATGCTTCCCAGAAGGATCGTGTGGTCATCACGCGTCACGGCCGCCCGGCCGCGGTTCTCGTCGGCGTCGAGGGTAAGGACTGGGAGGATCTTGTTTACCAGACCAATCCTGCGTTTTGGCGCATGATTGAAAAGCGTCGCAAGGAGAAGTCGATTTCGCTCAGCGAGTACCGACGGCGTCAGAAAAAGAAGTGACGCTAAGCGGTTCGCCTAATAAATAAGGTTCTATCCGAAGCCGGCATGAATGGGAGAGATTGTGATTTATCGAGGACACGGTGTTATGACGGGTTCGGATAGAACTTGTTGAAGGAAGCCGCTCCGCTCTCGGCCAAACGTCACCTATCGCTACGCTATGGAATTTGTATCCGTTAATATTGCCCGGTTCTGAGTATTCTGAAGCCTTCTCCACGTGATATGCTATCACTCCGAGAAAGAATAACTCGGCTTCCGACTGCATCCGCGCTCTTTTTGTCTCGTCCCTCATACTTTAACCCGCGTTGAGCATAAACTTCTCCCGTTAGATTGTAAAAATTATTTTGAAATATTTTTTTCTCAATTTTGTGCCTGACTCTGCGGCGTTATTTTATGGTGCCCGACCTCGACGTCTGATTCTGTAAACTCCGATTATCTCCCGGACATTTATCATCTGTCCGCCGCATTTCGGACAAATCACTCTCTCCTCCGATTGTGAAATAATTGAAAAATGAAAATTGGAAAAATAAAATTTTCACTTTGCCCTTTGCAATTTCAAATTTTTAATAACATTGCAAAGGGAGACGCCTTGGAGGCACAGATACCATCGCCTGTGCTTGTGACCAATAATAACACCTTCATCGAGAGAGGAAAAATAGAGTAGATAGTTTTAAAAATATTTTAACAACTTAATACCTGTTCCCGAATAATCTTTTCAGTTAACAAATACAGCAAAGTTCCTGAAATAATATCCACTGAAAGTTTTAGAATCACAAAGTGAATGGAAAATAAATCGCTCAGAAAAAACCACATGCTCATCACAACGCAACCTGCAATTATCGCAAACATTTGCCTCAATAATTTTTTACCTTCGAATCTTCCTAAACGGTTTCGCATTGCAATAGCAAGCATAAACGTCTGCAAATAGCCTGCAATAGATGCAGAAAGCGCAATTCCAAAAGCGCCTAATTCGAAATAAAGCGCCAGAAGATTTAAAATTATGTTTACGCATACTGATACTATTCCGAACTTGACCGGAACTTTAGGTTCTTTTCGCGCATAAAAAGCCGGCGCAAGAATTCTGTTCAAAGAAAAAGCAGGTATTCCGAATGAATAGGCAGAAAGCGCAAAAGCGGTCTTCGCAATATCCGAAGATGTAAATCTTCCGTAGCCGTAAAGCGCTTCGACAATCTCTTTTCCCAAAAAAATCAATCCAACTGCCGCAGGAATCGCGTATCTGCTCGAATAAGACATGCTCGTGCTAAGCGTTTTTCTGAACTCAGACACATTGTCACCGGCAAACGATCTCGAGAGCGAAGGCAAAGCAACAGTACCAAGGCTCACTGCAATCAAACCGAGCGGAAGATGCATAATCCGATAACTGAAGTTCAAAAATGCAATCGCACCATCCTCGCTCAGAGATGCCATAAACGTGTTTACAAGCACATTTACATTCGTAGCAGAAACTCCAATTACTACCGGCACCGCGAGTTTAAGCATTTCTAGAATATCCGGCCGTCTCCAAAAATTAATGAGTTTGATATGACCAATAGATTTCAAATACCCGGGTGCGAGAAATAAAACCGTTGCCGCGCCGCCAAGTAGCGCTCCGAATGCCATTCCTAAAATTGGAGGATCTGTAATTCTAGATAACTGCCATCCGAAAATAATGAAAACAATATTCAATACTGCAGTTGAGACTGCCGGAACGAAAAATTTATTCTCAGCATTCTGAATAGCTTGAAAAAAAGCGGCAATTGAGATTAAGGTTAAAAATGGAAAGAGCCATCTAGTCAAAGATACGGTTAAATTAAATTTAGAAAGATCCTCCGCAAAGCCAGGCGCAATAAATCTGCAAAGAGGAAAAGCTAAAAAAATTCCAATTATTGAAATCGCCGCAGATGCCGTCAGAACCATGCTGAATACTGCATTAGCAAAATTACAAGATTCTTTTTTGCCTTTCTTTTCTCTAATGCCTACATAAGTTGGAAGAAACGCGGCTGAAGCAATATTTTCGGCTAGAATGTCTCGAAAAAAATTAGGGAGTCTAAATGCTACAACGAAAGCTTGAGTCGCAGGAGAAGTTCCGAAAAGAAAAGCGAAAGATTGTTCTCTGAATAATCCGGTAAGTCTTGAAAAAAAAACTCCGACGCTCATCAAGATTGCGTTCTTTCCAAGTCCCCGTTTTTTTTCAGTCACATCATTTCTCCAGCTCTTTGTTCAGGACCACGTAATCAGGGTAACGAAGGCATCCATGAAGTACGAATGTCAGGCTACTCCGACGGCAGAATTTCTTTTTTCTCGACAAAGTCTGCTGTCCGCGGCATCGAGAAGTTCTTTCCAACTCAGTTCTTCACTGCTCGAGGCTTCCGCCGAAATAAAATGTATTGAAATTCCCTGATAACTGCCGACACTGGAAACTGAAACAACCCGGATTATTTCATCGCTCAAGCTGTCAATATTTTCTTTCACTCCAACTGCAAACCTAGCTCCATCCAATCTTGCAAGAACAGCTTTTCTTCCGGCAAAACTATCTATAACAGTAGCAATTCTTCGGAGATATGAATTCGATTCTTTGCGTCCGAATTCTGAAACTATTTCTTCGAAGCCTTCCGCTTTAAATATCGCCACACTTACAGGAGATGTCATGGCTAGCATTCCGAGCCGCTTCAAAAACCCTGTCTCATTCAAGAGCCCGGTAACATTATCAGTTTCTGCCGCAGTGCGGGCTAACTCGAGTTTGTCCGCTATTTCAAAAACAGGCATTACAACTTCTGAAATACTTTTTACAATCTCACATGACTCTTCATTAAAAGCATTTCTATCGTTGCTCCCCAGAATAACAACACTTCTAGGGTTTTCAGAATTTCCTATTGAAAATGCTAAAAATGATTCGCCATCTTCAATAGGTATTCTTCGTCTATCTTTTTTCGAAACTATCACAGGCTTTCTTGCCAGAGCCGTCCAGCCTAAGAGTCCTCCGTCGCGCGGCACTTCCGATTCGCGTAGAGTGCATCCAGCTACAGATTCTATTGTGAACATTTCTTTTTCACATCGAAATGCCGCCGCTGAAGTCGCACCGGTTCTGGAAATAAAAATCGAAAATAATTTTTCCCAAACTTCTTCTACTCCGTCTGCAAGCACAAGTTCATTCAAATACTTAATCAGCTCCCGCTCTTTTTGAGAATTGTCCATAGCTTCAGCCGCGCGATATGTGCGAAGTAACGAGCCGCCAAGATTATTCACTACCTCGTCAAGTATGCCCTCGAGTCTGTCATTAAGTATTTTTTTATCCATAACTTCAAAGACGATTGCGCCCAAAGGATTGCCTCGGAAGAATATAGGCATTGCCACAAGAAGTTCGGGAACGGCAATACCCGAAGAAGCTCCGGATGCTCTGTATTGAGCCTGAAGCGCGAGGCCTTCAAGTCGAAACGGACTGCATTGCAAGACAGCCTGTTCCACGGTTCGCTTCATTATCGGGTCTTTGATCATATTTCCTTCGATACCATTAAATCCAATAGCCGCGCGGCGCGAGGGAATTCTAGATTGATCAAGAAGATAACACGCTATCGAGTGAAAATCCGCCAAAGTCACGATCTCTTTCAGAACATCTCTAGCTGCAGAATCAATCTCCTCTGCTTCGTATGCGGCGCGTATTATTCGCTTTGTCTCTCTCAACTTGTCCGCTTCCCGAGTTCTGGTTTCCATTACCTCTTCTGCCCCCAAAACCCTCGCAAGCATTCCTGCCATCGAAGTTAGTGCCTCTTCGGTTTCCGGAGATGAAAATGCATTTGCCTTGTTATGATCCAAACTTATGACTCCAACAAGTTCATCATCGACAAGAATCGGAGCGGCGGCAAAAGACGCTATGTTTTCTCCTGGCACACGGTAGTAGCCCATTGAACGCCCCTCATGATTCAAATTTTTTACGACTATCGGTCTCTTGTTTTTAGCAACCCAGCCGACTAGTCCATGACCTATCCGTATCGTCGCCAGCCTGGCAACTGAACGTGTGGTCGTAGAATAAGCTCGCTGGACAAGCATGTTAGGATCTGATTCACGAAGGAAAATATTTGCTGTTTGAAAATCAAATTGCGTCCGTATCATTTCCAATACTGACTTCAAAAAATCGTCCATTCCCTTCCATGCTGGAGAAAATGAATTACTAATTGGAATTACATTCGACTTTTCCGGAGCAGGAATAGGCAGAATGGGTTCAGGTTCTATCTCCATTCGAGTGACTACCTTTCTCACAACTCTACCTACAGGCTGAGACATTCTTGACAATACTATGTAGCCTAACGCGCCAAGAATAATTGCAGGAGCTAATCTTTCAAAAAGTATAAGAGTAATCGCAAGAGTGGCAATGAATCCCAATTTCTGTATCCACGTACCACCAGATTCTATTTTTTCTATTATTCGTAGTCGAGCAGAACCCGCTATTCCAGCCCAGTGTTTCTTCTCGCTAATATACTTCCGCATTGAGTTCGTCATTCGTTCCTCATTTATTGCATATAACTTTCAATTTACGCTTCTTTACAATGAATCGGTGAAGTTTGCTCAAGTCTTGAGTAATATTACGAGGTCAGGCATTAGGTTATTCGATTATCGAATAATAATAGTCGCTATTTCTGTTTTCAAAGTCTCTTCAGTATCTTCTCGACTTCAATAAATGATTTTGCTGTCACCAATTCATGTCGGATTTTTCCTGCGGAATGAAATCCTTTTGCATATCCTGCAAGATGTTTTCTGAACCGACTCAATCCTCTATCGCCATAACATTCGATTATCTTATTCATATGCATAAGAGCCACTTCCGAAATTTTAGGGACAGGCAAAGGCGCTTCTTTTCTCGAAGCAGAAACCGCATCCGTAAGAAACCATGGTCTTCCAATCATTCCTCTTGCTACCAGAACGCCTTCTGCTCCGCCTTCAAGAATTTCATTCACATCGTCGGATGAAAAAACATCGCCTGAAACAACAATCGGTATTGGAAATTGTTTTGCGAGTTCTAAAGTTCTTCTTCTGTCAGCAATCCCGGAATACATTTGCTTAACTGTTCTCCCGTGAATTGTCACGGCTGAAATTCCTTCATGAACCAGACGCTCTAAAAAATATTCGACAGTATCAGATTGCACTCCCAATCTTAATTTAACAGAAACTTCTCCGTCAAAATTTTCTTTTACCGCTCTGACAATCTCCAGACCGCGTTCAGGTTCGTTCAAAACACCTGCACCTGCTCCGATTTTTATTACCTTTCTTACCGGGCATGCAAAATTTATATCGATAACTTGGGGAGACAGTCTCTTCAGTTTGGATACCGCCCGACCGGCAACATCGGCTTTTCCGCCGAAGACCTGAATTCCAATCGGTCCTTTTTCCTGCGGCGCAGTCTCGATCATCTTCCATGTCTTTTCATCATCATAATCGAGCGCATTCAAAGAAATCATTTCTGTAAAGATTAAGCCCTGGAAAAATTTTCTCATCACATATCGAAATGGATAATCCGTGTAATCCGCAAGAGGCGCGGCAATAACCGGTATTTCATCTAAATAATCTTTATACCGGAACAGACAAAGCTCCCCAAAGAGAATCATAATCGTGGACGATTACTTCAGAAAAACTCAGTGCGCACACAATTTCATAAAGTATCGCAGTTCCTGCAATCACTGTGCTCTCTCTGCCTGCAACCATTCCCGTAAGTTTTTTTCGGTCTTCGATTGTAAGTTCTGAAAGTCTGCTAATCCATTTTTCAATCGTATCTTTTTTTAAAATGTATCCATTAATTTTCTTTGAGTCGTAAACCTTCATTTCGAGTTCAAGAGCCGCAAGCTGAGTCACAGAACCGGCAACTCCGTGTAAGCGCTTCGGTCTCCTGCCTCCAATTCCAATCAAAACTTCTCTGCGAATATCATCTCTCATCTTCTCAAGTTCTAAACGGTGCGGCGGATCAGAACTAATATGCCGCTCAAAATGCCTAACAGAACCTAGCTTTACCGAATTGCTCACAATGTTACTTCCATCAGAAGTTATGAACTCAGTAGAGCCTCCTCCAATATCAATTACCATATCTCCTGCTGAAACACTGCCGTCGATTGTAGCTCCCATATAAGTAAATCTTGCTTCGTCTTTATCAGAAATTATGTTAACGTTTAATCCTGACACTTCACTAATTTTCTCTGCGGCACGAGCTCCATTTAAAGCTTCGCGAAGCGCCGCAGTTCCAAAAACAAAAGGAACTGAATTGAATTTACCAGCCGCATCTGAAAATCTTTTAACAACATTAGCTGTTCTTTCAATCGCAGAAGGCATCAAAGAATTGCTCCTGTCAAGTCCTTCACCTAAACGCGTAATGTCAATTCCGGTCTCTAGCGCTAATGGCGGAGTGGCAGAGATATCTGCCGCAAGAAATCTTACAGAATGAGTTCCAATATCAATGCTCGAACGAACAACCGTCATCTCATCTAAGATGCGAACCTGTCTGAAGCAGACAAATAGTTCCTATCACCTGTCCTTCAACTTTCATAGGACTGATTACAGCATTTAAACGAATTTCTCTATTGTTTTTTAAAGGCAAAATACAGCCCAGCAAATGTAATTCCTCGCACGTTTCCAAAACTTTATCAATTGCTGAAAGCCATGAAGAATCAAGCCCCAAAAAAACATCGTCAATTTTTTTCCCTAACACTTCTTCCTGCGAAAGCAAAGCCGCTCTTTCAATAAACGGATTCATTAATACAATATTTTTTTCGACATCTAAAACCATTACACCAACTGGAACTGAATCGACTATTTCCTTGTTGAAAGCCGCTAGAAATTCGCTTTCTCTTTGTGTCTTCGAGATAAGTTCCTGAATATTTGCAGAAGAAAATGCAACAAGGTAGAAGAAAAATACCTTTATCGTAACATCAACAAGAAATTGAATATTCTTTGGAAGCAGTCCGACCATCTGAAGTTCCTCTTCACCTAGCAATTGGACATCATTGAAATCGATAAGCTTCATTTCGTAAGGCACCGATATGGCGTAGAGTTCCATAAGCAGTAAAAGAAGATAAAGAAGACTCGATATTGCGGCAATAATTATGATTCCGCGTTTTGGTAAAAGCAATCCTGCGGCAAAAATGACCAGCACGAAGAGGTAGCCTGCAGGCCCTGCAGCGCCGAATTGATGAACCAGCAGAGAAACTACTATTAAATCGAAAATGCACTGATAATACCCGATCTTATCCGAGGAAATATCTTTTCGCTTTAGGAGAACGCTCCATAGAATATTTGCAGCAACAATCACAGTGACCGTAGCCGCAAGAGTCAGCATAGGTATAGAAAATGACATATCTAAAATGCTATGCAAAGGCAACCGAATTATAAAGCTCCCGGCAAGAACGGCTGAAATAAGATAACGCAGTCTTATAACCCAAATATGCTTTTCAATTAAAGTATTCTGTCGGCTCATAAAATATCCCTCCTAAATACAAAATTACATTACGATTTATTCTCTCAAACGTCAAGGAAGCCCGCGGCACTAAGCAATTCGTTTAAACAATTTTATTCGAATGCTCATCTGTCCTTCCTTTCCGCACACTATAAGATGATAGCTCCCTGTTTTTACTCCTATCCACGAAACTGTCGACTCAAACCGTTTCGGAGCTTCAATAATTTCGCCTGCTACATTTTTCAATACTACAACAGCATCCGTTTTTTTTTCCGGTATCATTCTCAATACAAAAACTGCATCTTCAGCCTCAATTTCAATTTTTGACTGATAAGGAGAATTCTCAATGACTAACCGCACCCCTGAATTTTTATTTATCCGCTTGAATTCTCCGCCTTCAAAAAAATCAATTCCATTTTTTCCGATGCCTACAGCAATATTTATTGAATACTCAATTCCTGAATCATCAGCGGAAACCTTCTTACCGGATACGGAAGCTTCTTTATCCGGTATTCCACTCGAAGACAGCGCTTTAATTGCATCCAAAGCAACTTTCCGGCAAGCAGGACAATGAGAAATATGTTTTTCCAATGCCGTCGGGTTATTACTTTTTACGGCAGAAATAAACTCAAATGCATCAACGCATTTTTCGGTTAATTTAAGGCTATCAAGACCTCTTAACTTTACTTTCATATCTGCCGAAAATTATACCATGATCGAAAGAATAAACAGCATATTGCCGTCATCACAAAATGAAATCGGGTTGCATAGCGGCGAGCTTCATGACAAAACACATAGTAAAAAAAATATCGGGCATACCGATAGTTCTCCGAAAGAAAACGAAGTTGAAGAGTCACCTATTCCTCCTCCAAACATACGTTACCTCGGAAAAAATCTCGATCTTATCGCCTAGCTCCAATTCACGGCATAACAATAAGTCTTAAGTGCATCCGTTCTTTTCCAGGTCCGCAAGGTTTATTGCAATGAAACAAATAATCTCCCCGTGCGCGCGCTTGAAATTCTAAATGCACAGGTTCGCTTCCTCGAGGCGGGATAGCAAAATCAACTCCTAATTCAGGGCAAGTCAAAGAATGTTCCACATCCAATGAAATTATATTCAGCCTTAAAATATCTCCTTCTCTGACTCGTATCAAATTCGGAGAGTATCCCCACTGCCACGCTTTAATGTTCATCTCGATGATACGTTCACCCATCGGTTCAGGTCCGGTCGCGCATGCCGAAATAAATATTATGCTCAAAAAAACAATAATAATTTTGCACATATTTTTCATTTCAAATATCTCCTCTGAACCGCTCGATTGCAGACATGACCTCGCCGGCATCTGCTTTAGTCTCTACAGGCAAATTTGCATATCTTGCGTTTATTCCGGTCAACTCACCCATGTGATAGCGAATCTTTGATTCAGCAAATTTCAAACCGCTGGCGGTAGAAATAATTACTACGCGCTCATCAGCTTTTATTATTCCTTTTGACAAGCATTTCATGAAAGCCGTGATAGCAACGCCTGTATGAGGACAATTAAAAAGACCTGTTCGATCCGACATTGCAACAGCATTAGCGATTTCGTCCTCTGTCGCATCTTCAACAATACCGTTAAATTTCTTCAAAGTTCTGATTGCACGGTAAATAGAAACTGGATTGCCTATTTGAATCGCTGACGCAAGAGTAGGCAGAGCATGCTTAGGATGAAATTCATTAAAGTTTTTTAAATATGATTCGTATAATGGATTCGCATTTGCGGCTTGAGCGCAAATAATACGTGGTAAGCGGTCAATTACTCCAAGATCTTTCATCATGGAAAATCCCGCTCCAAGTGCGGAAACGTTGCCCAAATTTCCTCCCGGTATCACAACCCAATCAGGAGCCTCCCAATCGAACTGCTGGACAATTTCAAATGCAACTGTCTTCTGACCTTCTATGCGTAGAGAGTTCATCGAGTTAGCCAGATATATCGTCTTCTCCTTCGTAATCTCTTTTACAATCGCCATGCACCCGTCAAAATCAGTATCGAGTGAAAGTACCAAAGCTCCGTTTGCTAGAGGCTGCAGCAACTGAGCAGGAGAAACCTTTTCCCGAGGAAGAAGCACTACTGCAGGAATAGATGCGGCGGCGCAATATGCGGCAAGCGCGGCTGAAGTGTCTCCCGTCGAGGCGCAAGCTACAGCATCAATTCTAATTCCTCGCTTCTTCATCTCGTTTACCATCGATACCAGAACCGTCATTCCTAGATCTTTGAATGACCCTGTATGAGATAATCCGCATTGCTTTATCCATAAATCCGAACAGCCAATCTCTTTTCCAAATCTTGACGCCCAAAAAAGATTCGTTCCGCCTTCAAACATCGAGATTACATTTTGATCCGAAACCTCAGGCATCACCCATTCTTTTTTCCCCCAAACTCCTGAACCATAAGGCCACATGGTTCCCATAAATCTTTCTGAAAAAAGTTTTTTCCAATCAGATGGTGATGTCTCTCTCAATGCATCGAGGTCATGCTCAACCTCGAGTAATCCTCCGCATTTAGGACAGTTGTAAACAATTTCTGTGACAGGAAACGAAACATCGCAGGCTTCGCCGCACCGGAATTTCACGGATAATTTTTCCATTTCTCTTTTCAATTTATTACCGTCCTACAAATTATTCTCATTGAACCATTTAAATATCTGGTTTGACGCTTCATCACCTTTTGCAATAATTTCACCGGTCTCTGACATTAAAATAAAATAAGGAATGCTCTCGATAGAATATTGAGCAGCTACTGGTGATGCCCAATCAATCCCCGATACTCCTTTTCTATTTATATCTATCTTTCGTATCACAATATCTTTTCGAATTGAAGCAAGATGTTCCAAAACCGGAGCAATTTTTCTACACGGAGGACAATACTCGGAGTAGAAATCGAAAATGACTTTCTTCCCTTCAACTCGATAATTTGAAATATCGATGGTAGAACCTGGATTCGATTCGTTAATGACCATAACAGCCGGAACTGAACTTATTTGCGTCTGTACTGGAGTAGTGTCGGATTTTTCCGTATTTTTATTATCGATACCTAAATCAGGTTTCGAACAGCTCAAACCGATAAATGCCGAACTAATTAATAAAATCAAACCAAATCTTTTCAATTCTCAAATCCTCCTATGCTTTTCCAATACAGTCTACAGAGTCCAAGCCCAGTCTTCAAGATTCGTTCTACATGAAAGTAAAAAGGTCTTTTCTTCGTTGAATACGCCGCAGAGTTCAAAACGTTTTTGTCAGGAATAATTGCCTGCCTCATAAATGAAATTCTTTCTTTCCAATCTCCAATTTCACGACAGCTCAGAATAAACCGGATTCCTGGCACATCTAAGCCCTCATATGCAGATTCCATGACAATCCGATCGAAGCGGCTCATAGGAAATGATTCCAAAGAAAGATCTAGTTCGAAGAGAAATTTGATTACATTTAAAGTGAGAACTCCGCTCTTTCCCAAGCTTAAAATATCTTCGACGATACCGCTGTTTTTTTTAATTGCTTTTGCCAGATCAATAATCCATCTAGCTCCACTCAATCCGTGATGATGAGTCAAATGAAGAGTCAGGTAAATTGCCTCGTCTCTGTCATCAAGCACAGGCAGTTGTCCAACATCTGATTCTATGTATTTCACTCTTCTGTCCCAATCAGGAGTCCGTTCAAAAACAGTTCTGCGTGCGGTGATCCTTTCGGCATTCAAAAATCCTGAATGAATATCAACTTCTCCAAAGTCGCTGATCAGCAATTCTCTATGATGCGGAGTCGAATAGAATCCAATCTGCTTCAATGCAGAAATAGCTGTAATCTTATCTTCCTTTCTGACAAGAATATCGCAATCGCCTGACGGCCGGCTCCATGGCTCAACATAATACTTTGTTGCAACTGCTAATCCCTTAAGAATGACCCATGGAATTTTTGCGGAATCCAATGCTGATTTAACAGCACCAACTAATCTTACACGAAATAAATGTTCAGCCATTGACGACCGCCTGATTTCAGCTCTTTGAGGAATATCCGGATGCAGAAAAGCAAGATACGGCAAAACTCCTTCATGCCTGGCGCGCTCCATAATCAAAGGAAATAAGTCGGCTTCGATTGTTTCACCGCGAAGCGCCGCCCAATAAATTTCGTAAACTTGTTTTTTATTCAAACTCATCCTCGCCTAAAAGATTAATGACCATAAGCTTCTCCGCAAGTATCATATATTAATGACTAATAACGACACAAAAAAAGAAAAAGGATTTAAGATTATTTTGTTGAAGCCTAGAGGTTTTTGCGCTGGTGTAGATCGTGCGCTTGATACCGTCGATACTGCTCTTAAATTATTTAGTGCTCCAATCTATGTAAAACACGAAATAGTCCATAATAAATTCGTCGTAAAGCGATTGACAGCTCGAGGAGTAATATTTGTCGAAGAGCTTTCAGAAGTGCCTGATGGCGCGATTGTCATCTTCTCAGCTCATGGAGTTCCTAAATCAACCCGTCAAGAAGCTGTTCGAAGATCTCTCCGCATTATTGACGCTACGTGCCCATTGGTCACAAAAGTCCACAGCGAGGTAATAAACCTTGCTAATCATGGATGCGAAATAATTTTAATAGGGCATAAAGGTCATGTTGAAGTTATTGGAACTTTGGGCCAGCTTGCAGACGGCTCGATAAAACTTATTAGCTCGGTAAACGATGCAATGACCGTGCAAATAAATAATCCAAATAAAGTCGGATATGTCACTCAAACAACTTTATCTATCGAAGATACGAAAGAAATAATATCGGTTTTGAAAAGTCGATTTCCAAATATTCAGGTTCCTCCTAAATACGATATCTGTTATGCAACTCAAAATCGTCAAAATGCAGTCAAAACTTTGATAGGAAAAGCAGATATTCTGCTGATTATAGGTTCAAAAAATTCTTCTAATTCAAATAGGTTGTCTGAAGTTTCTAAAGCGCATAATTTACCGGCATATCTGATAGATTCTCCTGAAGAAATTTTGCCTTCATGGCTTAAAAATGTAAAACGTGTGGGGCTGACCGCCGGAGCATCTGCACCGGAAGGCATT
>Ga0210051_1004764_pt1 | contig 13173 bp, 13 predicted proteins | sample CryGey092014_all_FD_185464 | JGI IMG/M metagenome (GOLD analysis project Ga0210051, IMG submission 185464) | Groundwater microbial communities from aquifer - Crystal Geyser CG23_combo_of_CG06-09_8/20/14_all (SPAdes) (version 2) | ecosystem: Environmental > Aquatic > Deep subsurface > Groundwater...
CAGAATGCCGTCACGACGACCGAAGCGGAGATCGACCGTCTGGTGTACGAACTGTACGGCCTGACCGACGAGGAAATCAAAATCGTGGAAGGCGACCGCTGACGATGACGCCGCCCAACCTTAGGGTGGAGGCGACACGGAAGACCGCGCGCCGCACCCGTGCCGTTCGCAAAGTAAAAGGAAGCCCCATGCATGATTAATGGGCATGTCTTGAGTTCTTGTCGGACCAAGATATATCCTTGAATTTTCTTAAAAACCGTTCCAGAAGAAGCTATTTTTCGGCATTAGCGGTCATTTTCCATGGGCAAAAAGACAATTTTAAAAAATTCGGTCTCGTGGGGAGCTTTTCGTAAACCTTTTTTTTGCCGCCAAAAAGGCGCTAAGCCCCTGACGGCCATATGAATAATTGAAATAATAATAAATTTATGCAATTGGTAAACACAGCCCCTTTTCATATTGAAACATTTGCAAAAATCCGCATGGGGATGGTCTGTGAACAGTATATTCACTGTTCGAATGCTGCGAGTAGGCTCGGGGCAAAAATTTAAAACAATATAACTTATTATTGTGTCAACTTATTATTGTCTAAATCACTTGATTATCGTCCGGATATTGTATAGGCAGTTGATGCCGTCCAGATCCGAAAGCGCATTTTTGAAAAAGAGTGAATCAAAGCCAGTCCATTTGAAATCCGGTCGATATTCCATGATTCCCGGCATTCTCAAAAAATGATGAACAATCGAACCATCCACCCGATGAAGACCTATGTTTGACCGACGTCTGATCCAATATTTCGACTGGGGCCTGCTTTCCGTCACGGTCCTTATTTCTCTGATCGGGCTGATATTGCTCTACAGCGCGGTCTCCGTCGATGAAGCCGTTCTTCAGACATCCGCCTTTTATAAACAGATCATGTGGTATGGTCTGGGGCTGGCCTTGATGTGCTTGATGATGGTTTTCAGTTATCGGCAGCTCAGTAAGTGGGCGCCGCTTATTTACGGGGTCAGTATCCTGATGCTGGTGTGTGTCCGTCTGTTTGGCAGCCATGCGGGCGGAGCCACCCGATGGCTTGCTTTTGGCCCGCTTAATTTTCAACCGTCGGAGCCGGTGAAAATTGCCGTGATCATCCTCCTCTCCCGGTATTTCGCCGGTCACGTGAAAAAGACCGGCATGGGATTTCTGACGGTGATACTGCCGATGATTCTGACAGCAATTCCTTTTGCTCTGGTGGCGACCCAGCCGGATCTTGGCACGGCCGGCACCCTTCTGCTGATTGCCGTTTCAATGGCGCTGTTTGTTAAAATTGAGCGCCGGACGTTTCTCTGCGCGTTTTTCATTGCCCTTCTCGCCGTTCCCCTGGGGTGGCATATTCTGGAGCCTTATCAGAAAGAACGCGTAATGACGTTGTTGTCGCCGGACCGGGACCCTCTAGGTTCCGGGTATCATATCCGCCAGTCAAAAATAGCCGTCGGTTCCGGGTTGATTTTTGGAAAAGGATACCTCCAGGGAACCCAGAAAAAACTGTCGTTTCTTCCGGAGCAGCATACGGATTTTATTTTTTCAGCGCTTGCCGAAGAGTGGGGGTTTGCCGGCTCAGTTTTTCTGCTTTTTCTGTTTTTGCTGTTAATCGCCTTCGGGCTGAGCATCGCCCATGGATGCAGGGATTCTTTCGGCACGATTTTATGCATGGGGATCTGCGCTATGATTTTCTGGCAGGTGTTTATCAATATGGCCATGGTGATGGGCGTGATGCCGGTGGTGGGCATGCCCCTGCCGCTGATCAGTTATGGCGGATCATCCATGTTTACGATTTTTATCGGGATCGGATTGCTGATGAATGTCAGCATGCGTCGCTTTTTCAAACAGTAACTGAACCCGATTTGCGATTTATAAAATATTTAATGTTCTGGAATAAAAGAATATTTGATATTTTTTGACCGTTGGCCGAGAATCGGATGGAATCCGGGTTTTAAAAAACACATAAATTTTTAAAAAAACTTTGACAAGTCTTGCATGTCGATGATAATGCCCTTTGTTTAAATTAAGTTATGATGAAATGCGTCAAACGATATTAATTTAAAAGCACAGTGGCTTCATGCGGAGGGTTTGGGTATGGTCAGTCTTAACGCAACGGTTTTTATTCAGATAATCAATTTTTTGGTTCTGATATGGGCATTAAATACTGTTTTTTATAAGCCGATCAGACGGATTTTGTCTCAGAGGAATGAAAAAATTTCCGGACTTGAAAAAGGCATTGACAAGTTCGAGCACGATGCGGTTGAAAAAGACCTTGCCTTGAAATCCGGCATCAAACAGGCGCGAGAAAACGGTCTCCGGAACAAAGAAGACCTTGAAGCGGAAGCCAGGGAAGAAGAAAAGAAAATCATTGAAAAGATCAATGAGAAGGCCCGGGCGGACTTGGAAGTAATTCGTGCCAAAATCACCAGGGAAGCGGAATCGGCCCGGGTGACGCTTTTGAAGGAAGTGGATGGATTTGCTGACGACATCAGCCGGCGAATTTTAGGGAGGGCTGTCTAATGTTAATTAAAAAAGGGTTAAAGTATAAATTACCAGTCATTCTGTTATTTGTTGCTGTTTTTCTGGTGTTGCTAACGGGTGATGCCGTGATTGCTTCTTCCGGTGAAGGGCATGGTACTGCTGCGACAAAACGCTGGGACTATAAATTATCAACTGGTGAACATGATTTTACCGATACTTTTCGCGTGATGAATTTTGCCGTTCTGGCCATTGCCCTGTTTTTCCTGTTGAAAAAACCCGTGTCCCAGTTTTTGGGGGATCGTATTCAAAATATTTCCCAGCAACTTGAAGAACTCGAAGCCCAAAAAGCGGCTGCTGAAAAAAAACTGGCCGAGTACAATGAAAAGCTTTCCACGCTGAGCAGCGAATCGGAGAAAATAATCGACCAATACCGGCAGCAGGGGATCGCCCTAAAAGAAAAAATTTTGGAAGAAGCCGCTGCGGCGGCTGAAAAACTGGAAGAACAGGCCATGCGTACCATTGATCATGAATTTGCCCAGGCCCGGACTCAGCTTGAGGCGGAAGTTTTTGAAAAAGCCCTTGCGAAGGCGGAAGAAAAAATAAAAAAAAATATCACTGAGCAGGACCAGGATATGCTTGTCAATGAATATTTAACCAAGGTGGTGACAAATTGAGAAGTTCAGCGATTGCCAGACGATATGCGAAAGCATTGATTTTGATAGGCAGGGAGGATGGTCAAGCCGAAACATACAGAAGTGAACTTGAAACAATCGTCGGCTTGCTGAATCGAGAACAAATGCTGGAACAGGCTGTTTCCAATCCCTTATATGAAGCTGCAAGCCGTCGTAATGTCCTGAAGGCTGTATCGGAAAAGCTTGAATTATCAAGGGTGATGAAATCTTTTGTCTTGCTGATCTTTGATAAGGGAAGGATTAATTACCTGCGGGATGTCAGCGCATACTACACTGTTTTGGCGGATGAATTAAAAGGCATTGTGCGGGCCGATCTGACGACTGCCACGGAACTGGCGGAAGAGACACTGGAACAGATTCGGGCCTCCCTTTCCAAATTGACCGGAAAAGACGTTTCGCTGGAAACCAAACTGGATAAGAGCCTGATTGGCGGGATTGTGACAAGAATCGGAGACCTTGTGTTGGATGGGAGTATCAAAACACAATTACAAAATATGAGAGAATCTTTAAAAAGGGGTGAGCGTGTCTAATGGAAATAAAAGCCGAAGAAATAAGCCAGATTATCAAAAATCAGATTCAGGATTTTGACAAGAAGATCGAATTGAGTGAAACCGGTACTATCTTGTCAGTTGGTGATGGGATCGCCCGCGTCTACGGCCTTGAAAAAGTTCAGGCGCTGGAGCTTGTTGAATTTCCCGGTGGGATTTTGGGCCTTGCGCTGAACCTGGAAGAAGATAATGTGGGTGTCGCCATCATGGGCGAGGATATCCATATTAAAGAAGGAGACATTGTCAAGCGAACCGGGCGCATCGCTGAAGTACCCGTAGGTGAAGCAGTGCTGGGGCGTGTTTTGGATGCCGCAGGCCAGCCGCTGGACGGCAAAGGCCCTGTCCAGGCCACCGAAACCCGGCGTATTGAAATGGTCGCTCCGGGGGTTATTGCCCGTAAAAGCGTTCATGAACCCTGCTATACAGGTCTCAAGGCCGTTGACGCCATGACGCCCGTGGGTCGCGGACAGCGCGAGCTGATCATCGGCGACCGGCAGATCGGAAAAACCGCTGTGGCGGTTGATGCGATCCTGGCTCAGAAAAATACCGATATTTACTGCATTTATGTTGCCTGCGGCCAGAAGAAATCCACCGTTGCCCAGGTGATAGCGGTTTTGGAAAAACACGGGGCCATGGAATACACCACCGTCATTGCCGCATGCGCCAGCGACCCGGCGGCACAGCAGTTTCTCGCGCCCTATGCCGGCTGTTCCATGGGGGAATATTTCCGTGACAACGGCAAACATGCCCTGATCATTTATGATGACCTTTCCAAGCAGGCTGTCGCCTATCGTCAGGTGTCGCTTCTGCTGCGCAGGCCGCCAGGACGTGAAGCCTACCCCGGTGATATTTTCTACAACCATTCACGGCTTTTGGAGCGCGCCGCGAAACTGAGCGATGCCCTCGGTGCCGGCTCCCTGACCGCTCTGCCCATTATTGAAACCCAGGCAGGCGACGTATCCGCTTTTATTCCCACCAACGTGATTTCCATTACTGATGGCCAGATTTATCTGGAACCCAGCCTGTTTTTCGCCGGTATTCGTCCGGCCATTAACGTCGGCCTTTCAGTATCCCGCGTCGGCGGCGCGGCTCAGGAAAAAGCCATGAAGCAGGTGGCGGGTACCTTGCGGCTGGATCTGGCCCAGTACCGGGAGCTTGAGTCTTTCGCCGCTTTTGGATCAGACTTGGATGCCGCCACCCAGAGACAGCTCAAACGCGGTAAGCGCCTGGTTGAAATTTTGAAGCAGCCGCAGTACCAGCCCCTGCCTCTGGAAAAACAGGTGTCCATATTGTTCGCCGGCGCCAAGGGATTTCTGGACGATTTACCGGTAACTGTTTTAGCAAAATATGAAGCGGGTCTGTATCAGTTTATCGAAAACAGATACCCGCAGATTTTCAGCGGTATCGCCAAGGAAAAAAAGATTTCCGATGATATGGATCAATTGATGAAGAAAGCGCTGACGGAATACGGCGATGAGTTTAAGGACACCATTAAATAAATTGCGTTTCCATATCGGATCAATGAATTAATTATGCTGATAAGGGCAGTAAACATATGGCAACACTCAAAGAAGTTAAATCAAAAATAAGCAGCGTTAAAAAGACGAAGCAGATTACCAAAGCCATGAATATGGTGGCGACGTCCCGGTTACGCGGCGCCCAGACGGCGATGGAAGCGTTTCGGCCCTATGCAGAAAAATTTTCTGAAGTATTGGGCAATATTGCCGATAAGGCAGGAGATGATGCAAGTCCTTTGCTGACCCCCAAAGATGAAGTCAATCGCGTACTGATTGTTTTAATGACTTCCGATCGAGGCCTTTGCGGGGGATTCAATGGAAACTTGATCGAAACCGCTGAGAAACTGCTGAAAGAAAAATCAGCCAAGGGACTTTCGGTTTCCTTTGTTAATTTCGGGAAAAAAGGCCGCGACTGGTGCCGTAATAATGAGTTGGCTATCAAAAATCAATATTTGAATGTCGTGGGTGGCAAGATTGCGTTTAATGTGGCATCGAAATCAGGGCAGGAAATCATCAACGGGTTTTTAGACGGAACCTATGACGAGGCGTATGTCATTTATGCCAGTTTTCAAGGCATGGGGGCTCAGCCGCCGGTGGTGAAACAGTTGCTGCCGATCCCGGTCATCGAATCCGCTGAATCTGAAGTTGATAAAGATGCGGCCTTTATGGCCGAGCATATTATTGAGCCGTCACCGGATGAATTGCTCAATGAAATGCTTCCCAAAAATGTTTTTATCCAGATTCACAATGCATTGCTTGAAACATCCACCAGCGAACATGCGGCCCGCATGAAGGCGATGGATAATGCGACCAAGGCATGCAATGATATGATTGATAATTTGACACTGGCATACAACAAGGCCCGCCAGGCTGCCATTACAATGGAGCTGATGGATATTATCGGCGGCGCCGAGGCACTGAAGGGATAAACCCGCAAAAAAATATTTGCATCATATATTGAGGAGGTCTTTCAATGGGAGAAAATTTAGGTAAAGTAACGCAGGTCATGGGTCCTGTTGTCGATGTTGAATTCGGACAGGGCAATCTGCCTGAGATACTTACGGCGCTTTTAATTTCAAACCCCGCGATCAACAATGAGCCGGACAATCTGGTTGTTGAAGTGGCGCAGCACCTGGGGGACAATGTGGTCCGCACCATCGCCATGGACGTAACAGACGGTCTGGTTCGGGGCATGCCGGTTAAGGATACTGGAAGTCCGATCATGATGCCGGTGGGCCAAGCATCGCTGGGAAGGATTATGAACGTTGTGGGTCGCCCGGTGGACGGTCTGGGACCTATCAGCCATGAAAAAATGATGCCCATTCATCGCGCAGCACCGAAACTTACCGAACAGGATACATCCGTCCATGTTCTAGAAACCGGCGTCAAGGTTATTGACCTTCTGGTACCGTTTCCCCGGGGCGGTAAAATGGGAATGTTCGGCGGCGCCGGTGTCGGCAAGACCGTTATCATGATGGAAATGATCAACAACATCGCCATGCATCACGGCGGCATTTCCGTGTTTGCCGGCGTGGGTGAAAGAACCCGTGAAGGAAATGACCTTTACCATGAAATGAAAGAATCCGGTGTTCTTCCCAAAGCCGCGCTGATTTATGGTCAGATGACGGAACCGCCCGGAGCCCGTGCCCGGGTTGCCCTGTCCGCATTGACATGCGCGGAGTATTTCAGGGATGTGGAAGGTCAGGATGTGTTGATTTTTATCGACAATATTTTCCGGTTCACCCAGGCGGGTTCTGAAGTATCCTCCCTCTTGGGTCGCATGCCTTCCGCCGTAGGATATCAGCCGACCCTGGCGGTTGACCTGGGCGCGCTTCAGGAACGGATTACCTCCACTGACAAGGGTTCCATTACAGCTGTTCAATGTGTTTACGTTCCAGCGGACGATCTCACCGACCCTGCGCCGGCCACGACCTTCGCCCACCTTGACGGAACCGTCGTGCTTTCCCGCCAAATCGCGGAACTCGGCATCTATCCCGCCGTGGACCCCCTCGATTCCACATCACGCATTCTGGATCCCGGCTATATCGGCGAGGAACATTACCATGTGGCCCGGGAAGTACAGCAGATTCTTCAGAAATATAAGGAACTTCAGGATATCATCGCTATTCTCGGCATGGACGAACTTTCTGATGAAGACAAAGTCACCGTGTCCCGCGCGCGAAAGATTCAGCGATTTCTCTCCCAGCCATTCCACGTTGCTGAAACTTTTACAGGCCTTGCCGGCGAGTATGTAAAGATTGCCGATACAATTAAGGCCTTTAAAGAAATCTGTGGGGGAAAACATGATGCGCTTCCGGAGCAGGCTTTCTATATGGTCGGCACCATTGAATCAGCGATTGAAAAAGCCAAAAAAATGGCATCATAGCCCAACAAATAGGTGAGCCCCATGGCTGAATTATTGAAATTAGAGGTTGTAACCCCGGAAAAATATGTTGTCAGCGAAGCCGTTGACATTGTCATGGCCCCTGGAACTCTCGGAGAGTTTGGCGTGCTCAAAGGTCATACCCCTTTTTTGACATCATTGAAACCCGGAAAAATTACGTATAGGGATAGCTCTGGCAAGGAGAGAATCCTTTTTGTCAGCGGCGGGTTTGCGGAAGCCCTTCCGGACCGCGTGACGATTCTGGCGGAATCCGCTGAAAGACGCCGCGATATTGATATTGACCGGGCCCGGGCGGCTTTGGAGCGCGCCCAGAAACGTCTGGCTCAGGAAAAATCCGAGAATATCAATTTCGAACGGGCCAAGGCGGCCATGTATCGCGCCATCGAACGCATTAGAATCGCAGAAACCCGGGGTTTGTAGCATACACATTTTATTCAGTCTGTCGAATATATCATTTGGCAAACGCGATGGTTAATCAAGAAGGGGCAAATCATTAGATGGTTTGTCCTTTTTTGTTCAGGTGGGATAATGGCTAAATTTATAGATTCGGTTGTTATTGTCATCCTTGCCGCCGGCAAAGGAACCCGTATGCGGTCGGATAAGGCCAAAGTGCTTCACCTGCTTCATGATCGGCCATTGATCATGCATGTTCTTCAAACCGCGCTCGAAATTGCGGGGGAGGATATTGTCGTTGTTGTCGGCAATCAGGCGGAAAAGGTCCAAAAAGTTGTTTCAGATGCCGCAAACGTTGCATTTGCATTCCAGAAAGAACAAAAGGGAACCGGTCATGCGGTCAAATGCGCGATGGATGCATTGCCCGATCATTGCGAGCATGTTGTTATTTTGTCCGGGGATGTCCCGTTGATTCAGGCATCCACGGTCCGAAGTCTGATTTCAGATCATATCCAGCAGAAAAATGACATCACGGTCCTAGGGGTTTATCTTGAAAATCCTTTTGGATACGGCCGCATTGTGACCAACGCCGTCGGCGGGGTTGAAAAAATCGTTGAAGAAACGGACGCGAATGATCGGGATAAAGCCATAAAAATCGTTAATTCCGGCATTTATTGTGTTGATAAGAATTTTCTGGCAATGTCGTTATCCCAAATCACGCCCAACAATAATCAAAAAGAAATTTATTTGACGGATGTTGTGGGCGTGGCCCGTCACACAGGCAGGAAAATCGGTTTAATGATCTGTGGCGACCAGCGGGAAGTGATGGGGATCAATACCCTGCAGGATTTGATGAATATTGAAGCCGTGGTTATGGAACCATGAAAATGTCTTGACTTTAAAACAGTGCAAATAATATAATTTAAACACATAAGTGAGGTGAGCATTGGATAATGACAATGTAATGGTTCAGTTTGATCAACTGGAACAAAAGGTTGGAAACTTAATTACAAAATGTAACGCCCTTGAAAATTTGAACAAGGAACTTTCCGCCAAAATCAACAGTTTGGAGGATGAACTTAAAAAAAAGGTTGAAATAGAAAAAAAATATTCGGAACAAAAGGCATTGATTCGTTCTAAGGTGGATAATATCCTGGCGAAGCTAAACAATCTCACTGACAACAGAAGCGCGTAAGTTTCGATTTCCCGATGGGGGAAAGTGATTATAACGTCGTGGAGCAGGTAATAAAAATTGAACTTTTAGGTGAAACATTTAGATTTAAATCTGAAGAAAACCGTAATAATTTAAAGCAAATTTTATCTTATTTGACTCAGGAACTCAAAAAGGTTGAAGAACAATTTCCGCCGCATGCTTTAAAAACCAACAAACTGGCCATTGTGATGATGACGGCATTGAATATTTCCAAACAATACATTGAATTAACGAATAACCATTCAGATTTAGTAAAATCAATTTCATCCAGGGCAGTGAAGCTGGATGCGATGATTGACGCTCAATGACTTGATAATTTTCCCCATTAAAAAGAATAAGATCGCTCTGTAAAACTGAATATACCTTAGTGCGAAGAAAATTTTACCCCTGCCGTGTCCGTGATTGGATTGTGTCCCTTGACCCAATACTAACATTAAGGGAGTCTTCACTGGTTTTGGTGAGCAGGTTCCGCTTGCACGGAAAAGCCTAAAGAATCCACAAGACGCCCACCTTGACAGATAGGTTCAAGGTTTTGTCCAACACGACATCCGGCGGGGGTATTCCCCATTCTTTCCGAATGCCGTTCAACTGCGAAAGCGTTCCGGCCCTTTTTTATTTCTATTGACCAGCCGTTGGTTCCCCGTAAAGTTTGCTTGTGAATACCCCGTGTATGCTGATCATAGGTTTATGATTTGCATCTTCATATAATATTTCATGCAGGGAGAAAATGAATGAATGGAACATATATATTACTGATTATCATCGGCGCTGGGCTCGGGTTCGCGAGTGCTTATTTTATCCTTGAGCGCATTAATGCCCAGAAAATGAAGGATGCTGAAGACAAAGTCCGAATGATCATCGAAACCGCCGAACGAAAGTCGGAGTCGCTGATCAAGGAAGCACAGATTGAGGCCAAAGACCGGCTCCTGAAGATGAAAAGTGATTTTGATGCGGAAACCATCGAAGCACGCGCAGAAATCAAAAAACAGGAAAGCCGCCTGCAGCAAAAAGAAGAAAATATTGAAAAGAAGAATGATCAGGCTGAACTTCAGTTAAAAGAGGTGAATCGGAGAGAAAAAGATCTGAATAAAAGAGAAACCAAAATTTCAGATCTTGAGCAAAATTATAACGAACTGATTGATCATCAGAAGAAACAGTTGGAATCGATTTCCGGTTTTACCGCGGAACAGGCCAAAGAACTCTTGATCCAATCCTTGGAAAATGAGGCCAAGCACGATGCCGCTAAAATTATCAAGCGCATCACGGCGGAAGCGAAAGAAAACGCCGATAAGGAAGCAAAAAGAATCATGGCCATCGCCATTCAGCGATATGCAGGTGATTTTGTCGCGGAAAGAACCGTATCCGTGGTCCAGTTGCCGGACGATGAAATGAAGGGACGCATTATCGGCAGGGAAGGGCGCAATATTCGCGCCCTGGAGGCTGCCACGGGAATTGATTTAATTATTGACGACACTCCCGAGGCCGTGATCCTGTCCGGATTTAATCCGGTGCGGCGGGAAGTGGCCCGGCTGTCTTTGATTCGGTTGATTGAAGACGGCCGTATTCATCCGGCCCGCATTGAAGATATTGTCAAGAAGGTGACGGAAGAAGTTGAAGTGCAAATCAAAGAAGCCGGGGACCAGGCAGCCTTTGACCTGGGAGTCCACGGAATTCACAATGAACTGATCAAGGTGCTGGGCCGGTTGAAATTTCGTACCAGCTATGCCCAGAATGTGCTCCAGCATTCCGTGGAGGTCGGGTTTTTGTGTGGTGCTATGGCGGCGGAACTGGGCTTGAACGTAAAGCTGGCCAAACGCATGGGGCTGTTGCATGATATCGGAAAAGCCATTGATCATGAAGTGGATGGGGCACATGCGGATCTGGGAGCCAAGCTGGCCAAAAAATATGGGGAGTCGCCGAAGGTCGTTTATGCGATTGCTGCTCACCATGAAGCGGTTCCGCCGGAATCGGTTTATGATATCCTGGTCCAGGCCGCCGACAGTCTTTCCGGCGCAAGACCCGGCGCACGAAAAGAACTCCTGGAAAATTATATCAAGCGGCTGGATGAACTTGAAGCCATCGCCAACGGATTCAAGGGGGTTTCCAATTCTTATGCCATTCAGGCCGGCAGGGAATTGCGGGTCATTGTTGACGGCGGATCTCTTTCGGATGAAGACTCCATTCTGTTGAGCAAGGACATTGTAAAAAAGATAGAAGAACTGTTGACATTTCCCGGCCAGATCAAGGTGACGGTGATTCGTGAAACCCGGGCTGTTGAATACGCCAATAAATAGGGATTGTTTCGCATGAATGTCTTGAACGTACTTCAGGAACGGGGTTTTGTGGAAAACATGACCCATGAAAAAGAACTTTATGAGTATCTGAATCAGGGGAGCGCATCGTGCTATATCGGTTTTGATCCCACCGCATCCAGTCTGCACGTTGGCAGTCTGGTTCCGATCATGTCCCTGGCCCATATGCAGCGAAACGGTCACCGTCCCATTGCCCTGGTCGGCGGTGGCACCGGTCTGATTGGAGATCCCAGCGGCAAAACGGAAATGCGTCAGTTGATCACCAAAGAAGATGTGGAGTTTAACAAAATCGGCATCAAGCAGCAGCTTTCGAAATTTATCGATTTTTCTGATGGCGGCGCGGCGCTTGTGGATAATGCGGACTGGTTGACCGGCTTGGGATATATTGATTTTCTGAGGGATATCGGCCGGTTTTTTTCCGTCAATCGCATGGTCAAGGCGGAAAGTTATCGGCTGCGGCTCGAATCGGAAGAGGGGTTAAGTTTTATTGAATTTAATTACATGCTGCTTCAGGCCTATGATTTTATGAAACTGGCGGATTCCCATGGATGTCTGCTCCAGATGGGCGGCAGCGACCAGTGGGGAAATATTGTCGCCGGTGTGGATCTGGTCCGACGCAAACTTCAAAAAACCGCCTTTGGCATTACATTTCCGCTCATTACCACCAATACAGGAGCCAAAATGGGGAAAACAGCCAGCGGCGCGGTCTGGCTGGATTCTTCCCGGACAACTCCCTATGATTATTATCAGTTCTGGGTCAACACGGATGATAATGATGTGGTCCGGTTTCTGGCCCTGTTTACGTTTCTGCCCATGGAGGAAATCGCGGAAGTCAAAAAATTGAGTGGTGCGGATTTAAACAGCGCAAAATCCATTTTAGCTTATGAAACCACCAAATTATGTCATGGCATGGAGAAAGCGATTAAAGCATATCATGGGGCAATAACGAACTTTGGTTTGAGGATTATCCCAAAAAATATTATACCGTCAAGCTCTGTCCATTCAATTGGAGACGTTTCTGTGCAAGTTCCTCCCGCTAAAATTTCATTTTCAGGGTCAGATAATATAACAGCAGAAATTATAGCAGTACCTCATTCTTTTGTTGAAAACTCAGAATTACAATCTGGCGTTCCGGCATTTAAACTTTTCTCTCAAGTGGGCTTGACCTCGTCCGGCAGCGCAGCCCGCCGTCTCATTGAGCAGGGTGGGGCTTATATTAATGGAAATCGCATTGAATCATCTGATTATATTGTTGGTTGTAGTGATATTGAAAACGATGGAATCCTGTTAAAAGCAGGAAAGAAAAAATTTCACAAAATAAAAATAAAAACCTAATAAAACATATTGACAAAAAATTCCTAATTTTATATTAAATATACTTTCCCAAACACGACCAAAGTGATTGGAAAAAACTTGACTGTAATTTTTTTTCAGTTAAGCTTTAATCAGGTGACGTTTTTTTAATGTTCGCCATTGATCTTTGAAAACTAAATAGTGATGTTTGAATTGGGTCTTAAGTTAATTTCAGGATTAATGTGTGCCTGAGAGGGTGCATGAGATATTAATTGGAGAGTTTGATCCTGGCTCAGAATGAA
>Ga0210051_1004765_pt1 | contig 13171 bp, 16 predicted proteins | sample CryGey092014_all_FD_185464 | JGI IMG/M metagenome (GOLD analysis project Ga0210051, IMG submission 185464) | Groundwater microbial communities from aquifer - Crystal Geyser CG23_combo_of_CG06-09_8/20/14_all (SPAdes) (version 2) | ecosystem: Environmental > Aquatic > Deep subsurface > Groundwater...
AACAGATTCAAATGTCGTCCACTGAGCCACTGCCCGAGAGTTTTTCTCTCGGGGTTTTAATTTCACGTTCGCTATTGACAAGTTATTTATTTGGGAGTATAATAGAAATACAAAAAAGGAGGGATAAAGAATGGAAATAAAGGCAGAAGATATAGGACTGGTTTTATTGGTCATATGGCTTGTAGTGTCCTCGGTATTTACTATAGTTGGCTTCGTAGTGCTTGGGACTGGAAGACAGTTTTTCCTGCTTTCTACTCCGATTGAATCACTAGAACCAGGACAGGTCTATGAAGTTAGATCAGTAGTAAGAGAAGGCAAGTATTGTTTTCTGAACCTAAGAGCTGAGAATGAGCCAAAAGATGCGATAAAGTTCTACCGACTACCATCAGAGGACGTTCCATTAGACCTACTGCCAGGTGACGGTCTCGTAAGACACATCCCAGAAGGATTGGAAAGGTTAGCAAATAGATTCAGCTAACTTATTTCCTCAAGTTCCCATAGGGGGCTTTCCAAAAAGGATTGACCCCTCCTTTTTTTATTTAAATTCTTACTGGAGCCAACCTCATACTTCTATAAACCCCCTTAATCTCCGCCAATTTTTCTTTCATCATCGCCATATAATCCTTATTCTCCAGAATTATAATAAGCTTTGAACTGGGGAGCAAAAAATAAAAAGCCCATCGCTGGGCAATTTTTATGGTTTCCGCTCCCAAGCCCTTGACAACCCTTTTTCTTTATAATATCATTAAAAATGAAAGTAACCTGCGCCTACTTCGGTGGTGTGCAGGTTTTGTTTTTGATATAATAACAAAAGAAATATGGAGAAACTTTGTATAATTATTGATTCAAGCAATTTCTATAATTTGGTGCTTAAAAAACTAGGTATGCAGGATGTTGATTTTAATTTTGAAAGCTTTGCTAATTTTTTATCAAATGGAAGAGAGATAATAAAAGAAGGTAAAAGATTTTATGTTGCTACTGTTAGAGAAAACATTGAAAGTAAAGAGGCGATGATAAACCAAACTAAGCTTTTCTCTAATCTTATTGCTTCAGGTAATTGGAAAATATTAACTAGTAAACTTAAAACCAGAATAGAAAGAATAAAAATAGATAGCAGGATGTCGGAATATAAAAATATTCTAAAGCTAGGATTGAAAGAAATAATATATACTAGGTCAAGAGAAAAGGGTATTGATGTTAAAATCGCAGTAGATTTAATTATGGGAGCTTTGGATAATAAATATGATACAGCTGTATTAGTAAGTTCCGATACAGACCTTATACCAGCATTAGATTTGGTTAGATTTAGATTTTTTAAAAGGATAGAATATATAGGTTTTTCTCTGCCTAAGAATGATAATTATGACGAAACAAAACCAGTTCCCAGAATGATTGGCAAGACAGATATACAGAGAGTGTTGATAGAGTCAGATGTCAGACCGTTTATCGTAAATAAACTAATATAACATCAATCTGAAAGAAACAATATCGTGAACTTAGGGTAAACATCAAGCCAGTGACAATAGCTAGTTTTTTATTTCCGCCCGAGATTTTTCTCATTCATGAATTCTATTCCAAAGTGCAACATTCTGATTTTTTATTGAATACTTCATAAGGAGTTAAATAGTTAAGTCTTTTACGTGGTCGGTTATTTAATAACCTGACCACTTTTTGTATATCTCTTTGGGTTATTGTAGCAAAGTTAATTTTCTGGGGAAAGAATTGTCTCAACAGGCCATTAGCGTTCTCGTTGCGGCCTCTTTCCCAAGAATGGTAGGGATAGGCAAAATAGATTTTGAGTCCGGTCTCTCTTTCTATGAGTTCGTAGTCTGCGAAAGATGATCCGTTATCGTAAGTCATAGTTATTTTCTTTTCTTTGGGTATTCTTTTAAATCTGGCTTTGGTTTTCTTTCTTGTTTCTTCTGCTGTAACCACATCCAATTTATCTGCCAAGATTAGCCCTGATTTTCTTTCTGTATGGGTAAGAATATGTTGCTTATCTTTTCCTAAGATAGTGTCTCCTTCCCAATGGCCAACTTTCAGCCTTAGTTCTACTTCTTTGGGTCTTTGGTCAATTCTTCTTTTTTTAAGTTCTTCCCTTTGTTTTTCTCGTATCCTGGTGCCATATCTCCTTCTGTATTTGCCTTTTTGGCATCTGAGGTATTTTACCAAGTCTTTTCGTTTATTATAGATAAATTTGTAGATAGTATCTTTACCAATATGTTTTCTCTTGTGTCTTCTATTCCATCTTCCAGCTATCTGTTCCGGAGACCAATACTTCTTTAGTTTTTTAACAATATATCTTCTCAAATATTTATCATTCTCAATCTTCCTAAATCTGGCATTAGCTTTTATCCTTTTCTCTTTAGCTAATCTCTTAGCTTTTCTAACATAGTATTTTCCATTAGTTTCAGCTCTTTTCCTTTCCCTCCAGATAGTAGTCCTATCTTTATCTAAGAGCTTAGCAATATCTTTCTTCTTTACCTTAGCTCTTAACAGAGCAGATAGTTCATTTCTTTGTTCTAAGGTAAAATGTTTGTAGGGCATGTTGTTTATCAAGTTAATTAATAATTTCTTATTAATCATTTTACTTGATAACAACTGCCCTTTTAAGTTATCTCGATGTTGCAGTTCGGAGTAGAATGTACCCTAACGGGGTTGACCAATTGATTTTTAAATGTTAACATTACTTACATAAGATAGTTGCCTGATAAAAAATTAGTCGAGTTTATTCAGGAAACTAAACTTTAGGATTAACCCTGTTAAATTTGCTTTGCAAAGATTTAATAGGGTAAACCTTAAAACATTAATTAAATTAATTTATCTTTAAAACCATGGAAGGAACAATTAAAAATCTTACAGATAAGGGATTCGGATTTATTACTATTGAAGGCGAAGAAAAAGATTTGTTTTTTCACAAGAATGAGCTAAAGGGTGTAACCTACGAAGAATTAAAAGTAGGTGACAAAGTTTCTTTTGAAAAAGCTGATTCTCCAAAAGGACCCAACGCAACAAACGTAACCCGCATTTAAGGATTTATTTTGTAAGTCAAAGAAGGGCTCTTCTTTTCCGCCTTCGCTATCGCTCGGCGATTAAATAAACGAAAATCAGGTCCCGCTTTCGGCAGGATTTGATTTTTAATACGGATTAAAATAGTTTACACTGACAGTATGCCCCGTAGAGAAATTTCGAAAATATCTTCACTGGGCGAAAGTAAAATAAAATAGGTAATAAATATAAAACAATTATAAATTAAAAAAGAAGGATTTCGAAAAAGATATTAATTGGGCTTTCGCCCATTCGAAATTCTTCTACGGGGTATGCTTATTGATGATGTAAAAATACGGGCGACAGCTGGGACCGGCGGAAAAGGGGCGGTGGCTTTCAATAAAAATTTGATGTCTCTGGGCCCGGTTGGTGGCAGCGGCGGCAAGGGAGGCAGTGTTTATGCTGAGGGTATTTCCGATTTGGGCGCGTTAAATAAATTCCGCTTTAAAAAAGAATTTAAAACTAAAAACGGACAGGACGGCCGTCCGCAATTTTGCGACGGCAAAGACGCGAGTGATTTAGTTTTGAAAGTTCCTGTTGGAACCGTGGTGCACAATTTAGAAACAGGCGAGAATATCGAGATAACTAAAATCGGCCAGCTCGCAGTAATTGTCCGTGGGGGAGCGGGAGGAAAAGGGAATTTCCATTTTCGTTCGTCAACCAATACAACTCCGAAAGAATTTGAATATGGAGAGCCGGGGGAATCTCTTGAAATCCGTTTTGAATTAAAATTGATTGCCGATGTGGGATTTGTAGGACTGCCCAATGTTGGCAAATCAAGCCTGCTTAATGAATTAACCAACGCCAAAAGCAAGGTAGCAAATTATCTATTCACAACCCTGGAACCCAATTTAGGCGCCTATTATGATTTGGTACTTGCTGATCTTCCTGGGCTCATTGAAGGCGCGTCTGCCGGCAAAGGGCTCGGCATTAAATTTTTACGGCACATAGAGCGCACAAAAATTCTTTTTCATTTTGTAGCTGCAGATTCGGCAGATCCCGTGTCGGATTATAAAACGGTGAGAGGCGAACTTGGAGCGTATAACAAAATGCTTCTGGAAAAGCCGGAATATATTTTTTTGAGCAAAAAAGACGCGGTTTCAGAAGCCGCTGCCGACGAGGCGTCAGAGAAGCTTAAAAGGGCGAAGAGAGAAATCTCTTCTTCTCCTTCGTCTGCCGACGGGCAGACTCGGAAATTAAATAAAAACATAACGCAGATTTCCATATTTGATTGGGACAGCATTGAGCTTGTCAGAAAAATACTTAATGATTTAATTTTAGAAAAAACAGAACAAAAATCATAATTTTTAATCGTCAAGCCCGCCTAGCCCCGCCCATAAATTATGGGCGGGGTTTAGGTGGGCAAGAAGATATTTTTCTAAAGAAATAGCGAGCAGTATGGTGGAGTAAGTGTTTTCTAAGTTCTTGGCGTCAAATCTGGTATGTAAATATACTTATCTTGTCGCTGGATGATAATTCTAACATTGTCCACGATGTAGAGCAGAGTGGTGAAGTCGGGCTTTTTAGCCCGTTTTTTGCTTAAAAAATAGCAAGTAGTAAGATGGGGTAGTGACTTTTAGAGCAATAGATGATATTCTTTAGTAAAGAACAATAATTCCGCGGCCGATTAACAATAGGTTCATTATATAAAATATGGGGAGGATAGAGGTTACGATAATTTCCATCCTTCCATTGTTCCCCAGTTTCTTATACGATAAAATTAGATAAGTAATAATATGTCTAACGAGATAAAAAACAATCTTAGAGAGAAGTTTTTAAGGGGATATGCGAATATTCCTCTCAATGCCCGGAAAGAGATCATTCTCGTTTTAGAAGAAGGTCCAATTACTTGGGAAGTGGCTTATTTTGAGGTAAAGAATCAGACCGAAAAAGGCAAAGAAATCCTTAAGAAATTGGACGAGTTAAACTTAATTTGATGCCGGAAGAAACCAAAACACAAACTGCAAAAATTCCTAAGGAGGTAAAAGAGTTAGTGATTGCTAGGCTGGAAGTTATTTCTTCGGAAAAGGGCTTTTCTATTGGTGGTGGAGAAAACTTAACTCGAGATGAACTTATCCAACACGTTAGAGACGAGGATGAAATCGGCCGAAAAGTAGTTAAGATAGAATTAACCTTTCTAAGAGCCCTAAAAGATGGTACCTTATTAGAGCAGGTGTTGGATGTTGAAGAGAGACAATAATTATGGGAAAACTTCTGTTGATTACAAGACCAGAACATGACCCCGGGACTCGTTATCTTTCCAGGTGGAGCGAGAAAATCATTAATGAGGCAAAAAATAAAGGCGTGAGGGTGATTGATCTCTATCGGCAACAAGCGGAGAGAAAAAGATTTTTAGGAACCCTAAAGAAAAGTAGTCCCAATTTGGTAGTTTTAAATGGTCACGGTAACGAGAAAACGGTTACCGGTCACGACGGTCAAGATATTCTAACAGAATCTGATGGCTGTGTCGTAAGCGGCAAAATTATCTTTGCCCGAGCGTGTAGGTCAGCGAAAATTTTAGGACCTGAACTTGTTGCCCGCGGCGTAGTTGTCTATTTGGGATACAAAGAAGATTTCTGGTTCAAATACAATATCAGAGATATTTCTCGGCCATTGGAGGACAGGACAGCTGCCTTATTTTTAGAACCATCTAATTATCTTGTTATTTCTTTACTGAAAGGACATTCGGCGGGCGAGGCTAATAAAAGATCACAGGAATTATACAAGAAAAGTATTGGGAGATTGCTGGCGGAGGGGCCTCTTTCAGAAGATTACGATGCTATAGGGCTTTTATTCTGGGATATGATTAATCAAGTTTGTTTAGGTAACGAAAACGCTGTTTTCTAAAAAGAAAATCAAAATAAATTTAAAAAAGCCCAGCTCTGGACAATTTCTTGCCCCCTACCAAAATTTGGTGGGGGGTTATTTTCGTCACGGGTAAAAATCCTTTGGGGATAAATGACTTGACAGGGATTTTTGCCCAATTATAATTTAAATCAATCAAAATGAAAAAAGGCTTACTATCAATAATTAAGTAAGCCTTGAATCCCTCGTGGTGGAAAAACAGCGAGCCGAAGCGAGCGTTAGAAACCGAAGGTGTCTAAAGCGGGGGTCGGGGGATTTCAAAGGTCGATATTGAAAATCCAAATTCAAAAACATGATACTGGAAAAATACCAAATTAATCTTCGCAATCAAGAAGAGGAAGAAGAGGAAATTGAGGAACCAGAAGAAAAGAAAGAGGAAACAGAGGAAAGTGAAGAAGGCGAAGAGGAAGAGACAGAAGAGTGGTAAAATCAAAAGGGGTGCCAAAAAGAGGCACCTCTTTCTTTCTTTAGTTTGACCCCTACCAAATTTTGGTGGGGGTCTTGACAGCTATTTTTGTACTTTGCTATACTAAAACTGACCATTTTAGTCGGCATTTAGTATGAAATTTTCTAAAAGAACTCAATATGGTTTGCGGGCGATGGTTTATTTAGCTCGCTCTCGTTTTAAAAACAAGATTTGCCCCTTAAAGAAAATTTCTCAAGACGAGGGCATTCCTTTTGATTTTTTAGAAAAAATTTTTTCAAAATTGGGAAAATCAAATTTAGTTAAAGCCAAAAAAGGAGTTCAAGGAGGATATTTTTTGGCTAAAAGCCCTCAAAAAATTAAAATTTCCCAGATTATCAAAATTTTAGAAGGAGAAATGGCTCCAGTTTTTTGTCTCATCAAAGAAAGGAAGTTTTTTTGTCCCAGAGAAAAGAAATGTCTGACCAAGAATTTGTGGAGGAAAATTCAAAAAACATTAAATTCCACCTTAAATTCCATTACCTTAGCCGATTTAATAAAATAATATGAGAAAAAAAATTTATTTGGATTACGCAGCTACTACCCCGGTTGACCCTCGGGTTTTAAAGGCGATGTTGCCTTATTTTTCTGAAAAATTTGGAAACACAATGTCTTTACATTCTTTTGGCCAAGAAGCAAAAGAAGCCCTGGAAGAAAGCCGAGAAGTGGTGGCAAATCTAATCAAAGCCAAACCGGAAGAAATCATTTTTACCAGTTCGGCAACTGAAAGTAATAATTTGACTCTAAAAGGAATTGCCCTCGCCCGCCGAAGCCCTCGCCTCGCTGAAGCTCCGGCGAAGCGGGTTGGCGGAGGCGGGTTTGCTGGGCACATTATCATTTCTCCAATTGAACATCCCTGCGTAATGGAAAGCGCCAAGTGGTTGGAAACCCAAGGATTTGAAATAACGAGATTAAAAGTTGATAAATATGGATTAGTTGATCCAGATGATGTTAAAAAGGCAATAAGAAAAGAGACGATTTTAGTTTCAGTAATGCACGCCAATAACGAAATTGGAACAATTGAACCGATTGAAGAAATTGGAGAGGTAATAAAAAGAAAATCTGAAATCTTAAATCTTAAATCTAAAATTTACTTTCACACCGATGCTGCCCAAAGTTTCGGGAAAATCCCTATCGATGTTAATAAAATGAATGTTGATTTGCTCTCGGCTTCCTCGCATAAATTGTATGGGCCAAAGGGTGTGGCTTGCCTATTTATTCGAGAAGGAACAAGAATTGCTCCATTATTGCATGGCGGAGGTCACGAATTTGGCTTGAGGTCTTCAACGGTTAATGTTCCAGCAATTGTTGGCTTCGCTGAGGCAGCTCGGATTTGTGAAGGAGAAATGAGAAAAGAAGCCCGAAGGTTAACGAAATTAAGAGATAGATTAATTAAGGGAGTTCTGGAAAAAATTCCCAATGCCCGTTTAAATGGCCACCCAAAGAAAAGATTACCGAATAATATCAATTTTTCTTTTCAAGGAGTGGAGGGAGAATCATTAATTATGCAACTTGATCTCTTAGGGATTGCCGCTTCTACTGGCTCTGCCTGTTCTTCTGAAAAATTGGAGCCAAGCCATGTTTTGTTGGCAATTGGATTGAGACCTGAACAGGCCCATGGTTCCTTAAGGTTGAGCTTGGGAAGGTGGACAAAAGAAAGCGATATAAATTATGTTTTAGAAGTTTTGCCAAAAGTTGTTAAAAGGTTAAGAGAAATTTCACCATTTTAAAATATGCCAATTTATTCAAAAGAAATAATTAAACACTTTAAAAATCCCAAAAACGTAGGGAAAATTAAACAACCTGATGGAATTGGCGAGGCGGGTAATTTATTATGTGGCGATGTGATGGAGCTTTATCTGAAAATTGGTGAAAACAAAAAAGGCGAAAAAATTATTGAAGATATCAAGTTCAAAACCTTAGGATGCATTGTGGCTATAGCCAATACTAGTTTATTGACCACTTTAGTTAAAGGAAAAACTATAAAAGAAGCTTTATTTTTTAAAAAAGAGAATTTAATAAAAAGATTGGGCCAACCCTTGCCCCCATTTAAAATCCATTGTTCAGTTTTGGCTGTCGATGCCTTAAAAGAAGCAATTTATGATTATTATTTAAAAAATAAAATTGAAATCCCGGAAGAATTAGAAAAAGAGCATCAGAGAATAATCAAAACAAAAGAAGAATTGGAAAAAAGATATAAGGGATTTCAAGCTTTCGAAAAAGAAATTTTGAAAGAGTAAATTATGAGAAAAAAAATAGTGGTTGCCATGTCGGGCGGATTGGATTCTTCGGTGGCGGCGGCTCTTTTGAAAAGTGCTGGTTTTATTGTTGTCGGAGTATTTATGAAGTTTTGGTCGGAGCCGGAAAAAGACGGTTTGATTGGGGCCTCAAATAGATGTTGCTCGCCGGAAGCGGAGGTTAGGGCAAGAAAAGTGGCGAAGATTCTCAAAATTCCATTTTATGTTTTTAATTTTGAAAAAGAATTTAAAAAAAGAATTGTTGATTATTTTTTAAAAGAACACAAAGCAGGTAAAACTCCAAATCCCTGTGTAATTTGCAACAAGGAAATTAAATTTGGATTATTATTAGAAAAAGCTTTAAAACTGGATGCTGATTATATTGCCACTGGCCATTATGCTAGGATTCGTAAATTCGTAAATTCGAAACAGATTCGTTATTCGTTGATGACTGCAAAAGATAAAAATAAAGATCAATCTTATTTTTTGTGGATGTTAAATCAGAAACAATTAAAAAGGATTTTATTTCCGATTGGAGATTACACCAGAAAAGAAGTTGAAAATTTGGCAAGAAAATTTAAATTACCGGTTTTAAAAGCGAGAAAATCAGTTGAGATTTGTTTTATTCAAACAACAATAAATGATTTTTTAAAAAGATATCTCAAACCAAATCCTGGTAAGATTGTTGATACTAAAGGAAAAATAATTGGCGAGCACGAGGGATTGTGGTTTTATACAATCGGTCAAAGAAAGGGGATAGGGCTTCCTGGGGGACCTTTTTGGGTTTTGAATAAAAATTTAAAGAAAAATCTTTTAATTATCACTAAAAATGAAAAGGATTTACTTAAAAAAGAATTGATTTGTAGAAATATCAATTGGATTTTGGGAAAGAAACCCAAGCTTCCTCTAAAGATAAAGGCAAAAATTCGCTATCGTCACCAACCTTCGTTAGCCACTATCTATAATCTAAAATCTAATATCTACCATCTAAAATTTGAAAAGCCTCAGCGTGCTATCACACCCGGCCAATCAGTTGTTTTTTATAAGGGTCAAGAACTATTAGGCGGTGGAATAATTGGTTAAATATGGTAGGCACTATTTTGGTTTTTTGTTAAAAGGATTAACGAAAATTTAATGGAAAATAAATAATCCAAAATGGTTGAAGTAATTATAGAAAAAATAAAAGAATTAAAAAAGAAGAGAAAAGCCATTATTCTCTCGCATAATTATCAATTACCAGAAGTTCAAGACATTGCTGATTTTATTGGCGATTCTTTGCAGTTAAGTCAGGAAGCTGCAAAAACAAATGCCAAAATGATTGTTTTTTGCGGAGTACATTTTATGGCAGAAACTGCTAAAATTTTAAACCCAGAAAAGACAGTAGTGATGCCGGACCTAACTGCTGGTTGTCCAATGGCGAATATGATTGATGCCCTGAGATTAAAAAAATTAAAAAATGAACATCCAAAAGCTAAGGTTGTTTGCTACGTTAATACGACTGCAGAAGTGAAAGCTGAAAGTGATATTTGCTGTACTTCTTCTAATGCCCAAAAGATTATTGATTCTTTAGATTGCGAAGAGATAATTTTTGTGCCCGATAAATATCTTGGCGAATGGGTTGCTCGTAAAAGTAACAAAAGATTTATTTTTTATCCTGGTTATTGTGTTACCCATATAAAAATTTTAGATAAAGATATAATACGACTAAAAAAACAGCACCCAAGAGCGAAAGTTTTATGTCATCCCGAATGCACAATTCCAGTTAAGGAAGTTTCTGATTTTGTTTTAAGTACTGGTCAGATGATAAAAAAAGTTAGAGAAGATCCTGCTAAAGAATTTATTATTGCTACCGAAAAGGGAATTACACATCGAATGCAAAAAGAGAATCCAAATAAAAAGTTTTATCATTGCTCACCATTAGCAGTCTGTCCCAATATGAAGAAGACAAATTTATTTAAAATCTTAGATGCTTTAGAAAATCCGAAAAACCATGAAGTTGTAGTTAAGAAATCAGTCGCTAATAAAGCAAGATTAACAATAGAAAGAATGCTAATGTCTTAATTATGAAGTCAAAAAATATTATACAAACAGAGGTATTAGTGATTGGAACTGGTATAGCTGGTTGTACTGCCGCGTTAGAGTTGGCTGATAAAAAAAATAAAGTTGCTCTTATCACACGTTCTGCGGAGTTGACGGAATCAAATACCAAATATGCTCAGGGAGGGATTGTTTATAAAGGAAAAGGAGATCCCAAACTTTTAGAACACGATATTTTGAAGGTTGGAGCGGGTATTTGTAACAAAAAAGCCGTTAAGATTCTTGCTAAAGAAGGACCTATTGCTGTAGAGAATATTTTAATGAAAAAAATAAATGTAAGATTTTCTAAAAACGAAAAAGGAGAATTACATTTAACGAAAGAAGCAGCACATTCTTGTCGAAGAATTTTGCATATCGAGGATCAAACTGGTAAGTTCATTGAAGAGGCATTCATTAGAAAAATAAAAAGAAACCCTTATATTAAAGTTTATACCAATCATACATTGATTGACCTTTTAACTTTACCCCATCATCTGAAAAAACCTATTGAAATTCCTGGCGGGATAACTTGTACAGGAGGATATATTCTAGATAATCAAAAGAGGCTGGTAAAATTATTTATCTCTAAAAAGACAATCTTGGCTACGGGAGGCGTTGGCCAACTTTTTTTACGAACCGTGAATTCTGTTGTTGCAAGAGGTGATGGAATATATACTGCTTTTAGAGCAGGAGCAAAACTAAAAAATATGGAATACATACAATTTCATCCAACCTCTCTTTACCATCGAGATATTTCTAATTTTTTAATCTCAGAAGCAGTGAGGGGCGAGGGAGCGAAGTTAAAAAATAAAAAAGGCGAACTGTTCATGAAAAAATATGATAAACGAGGAGATCTGGCCCCGCGTGACATAGTATCTCGAGCTGTTCTCCAAGAATTATTAAAGAGCGGAGAGAATTATGTTTTGTTAGATATGGCTTCATATATTCCGAAAGAGAAGATAAAATCGCATTTTTCTAATATTTATCATACCTGCCTAAAATACGGTGTAGATCCAACTGAAGAACCAATACCCGTTGTCCCCACTGCTCATTTTTTGTGTGGAGGTATTTGGGTTGATGAGTGGGGGAGAACAAATATTGAGAATCTTTATGCCATAGGTGAAACAGCCTGTACCGGCGTTCATGGCGCAAATCGTCTGGCCAGCACTTCTCTTTTAGAATGTTTGGTGTGGGGTATTAGATGTGCTGATCATATTTCACGAACAATTAAGAATTCAAAAATAACTGATCCAAACCTTGTTTTGCTCTGGAGATATACACATAAAATAGAAAAATTGGATCCTGCTCTTATTCAGCAAGATTTACATTTGATAAAGTCTATTATGTGGAATTATGTAGGAATTGTTAGAACACCTAAAAGATTATTAAGAGCTGTAGAAGATTTGAGGTATTTACAACACAGAATAGAAAAATTTTATAAAGATATCTTAATATGCGATGAATTAATAGGATTGCGTAATAGTGTAGGGGTTGCTCTTCTTATTGCTGAGGCTGCCTTAAGAAATAAAAAAAGTAGGGGATGTCACTTTATTAAGATTTGAATAAAAATAGGAAAAAGACAAACCTCAGCGGGCCATCACCCCCGGCCAATCAGTGGTTTTCTTTAAAGGCCAGGAACTTTTAGGCGGTGGAATAATTTGCTAAAATAATCTCTCTTGACAACACTTTTGGCTTCGTATAATATTATAAAATACCCCCCGGGGGTGGGTACTAGGAAATTTAAAATTCAAAATGCAAAATTAAAAATTAATCCGATGCGAAACTCTATTAAAAAACAAGTTTTAAATAGATTAAATTATCTTACTGGACATTTGGATGGGGTAAAAAAAATGGTCCAAGAAGAAAAATATTGTATTGATATTATTAAGCAAAATGAAGCGGTGATTGCCGCAATCGAAAAAGTAAATGAGATGATTTTGGAAAATCACTTAAATACCTGTGTTACTCAAGCAATAAAAGGAAAAAGCGAAAAAGAAAGAAGAAAGAAAATTAAAGAGCTCTTAGAGATTTTCAAAAATTCTACTAAACCCCGTTAGAGAATTGATCTCTTAATTTAAATAACAAAGTTTGATGTTTCGAAAAAGATTATAAGAATAAAATATGCCTATTATTCTCTAACGGGGTAAAAAATAAAAATGAAAAACTCAAATAATCAAGAAAGTTGCTGTAAAAAAACTGACTCGAGGATGGATAAAAAGGGATTTTTAAAAGGAATATTATATGGCTTAGCTCCCCACACTTTTTGTATTGCTTTTATTATTTTTACGATTTTAGGAGTAACGACCGCGACGGCGCTTTTGAAGCCTTTGTTGCTTAATCGCTATTTCTTTTATATTTTGATAGGACTTTCAATTGTTTTTGCCACCATTTCCGCAATAATTTATCTCAAAAAACAGGGAATTCTCTCTTTTTCGGGAATCAAAAGAAAATGGAAATATCTTTCAATACTTTATGGAACAAC
>Ga0210051_1004775_pt1 | contig 13159 bp, 5 predicted proteins | sample CryGey092014_all_FD_185464 | JGI IMG/M metagenome (GOLD analysis project Ga0210051, IMG submission 185464) | Groundwater microbial communities from aquifer - Crystal Geyser CG23_combo_of_CG06-09_8/20/14_all (SPAdes) (version 2) | ecosystem: Environmental > Aquatic > Deep subsurface > Groundwater ...
ATAAGAATATTTCCTTTTTTTGAAATTCAGGAATGTTCAAATTACCAAAAACGGAAATTGGTAGCATACCTATCTCAGAGAATATAATAGTATCAGACTTTACACATTTGCCACTTGACTCTTGTCCGTAAATTTCAATTACCCTACCCCGCGGCACTCCGCCTACTCCCAGAGCCGTGTCCAGAGAAATTGAGCCGGTCGGAATTACATTAACATCAACTGCCCTCACTTCTTTTAATTTCATAATTGCGCCCTCACCAAACCTTTGTTTAATTTCCTCAATTGCGTCTTCTAAATCTTTTTGTTCTCCGCCAGCTGGCGGATTTGATTCTTTTTGTTTTGCCATTATCTTTATACTAACACTATTTTATATTTTTTTCCAGCCCTCTTCGTCTTCATTTTTTTCGTCTTTGAAATAGATTTCTCTTGGTTTTGCTCCCTGACCGGGTCCAACTACTCCCCTTTCTTCAAGTATATCTATTATTCTGGCTGCCCGGGCATAACCTATTCTCAATTTTCTTTGCAAAAGTGAAGCCGAGGCTTTTTTGGCTTCAATAACTATTCTTTTTGCCTCTTCATAAAGGGGATCTTCGCCATAAAAATCCTCAATCTCGGTTTCCGGTTTCTCTAATGAAATATCTTCGCCCATAAGCTCCCCGATGGATTCTTTTGACGGGATTTTAGCGAAGCTTGACTTTATCCAATTAATAACTCTTTTGACTTCTTTTTCTGAAACAAAAGCTGACTGAATTCTTCTCGGTTTTGAAACTTCGGCTGAAACAAAGAGCATGTCTCCCAGACCTAAAAGTTTTTCTGCCCCAGCCATATCTAAAACTGTCCTTGAATCAACCTGAGAAGCAACCTGAAAAGTAACCCTGGAAGTAATATTGGCTTTAATTAATCCGGTAATCACTTCCACCGATGGCCTCTGAGTTGCCACCACCAAATGAATCCCGACCGCCCTGGCCATCTGGGCCAATCTAACAATTCCGACTTCGACTTCCCTCCCCCGGGCGGCCATTAAATCAGCCAACTCATCAATAATCAAGACAATATAAGGCATCGGCTCTTGGCCTGGAATTTCTCTTACCAGGCCGGCGTTGTAGCTCGCGATGTCTCTAGCTTTTGCCTCGGCTAACAATTTAAACCTTTTCTCCATTTCTTCAGTCAGCCATTTCAAGGCATTAACCGTCTTTTGGGCATCAAAAATTACGCTTGTGAGAAGATGGGGAAGGTCATTATAAACCGGAAATTCAACTCTTTTGGGATCAATTAAAATAAACTTCAAAGTTTCCGGTGAGTTTCTATAAATGAGGGATAAAATTAAACTATTCAAGAAAATTGTTTTACCTGTGCCGGTGGAACCGGCAACTAACAAGTGGGGCATTTTGGCTAAATCGGCATAAACCGGATTTCCCGAAACATCCCGGCCAAGAGAAATCGCCAAATTGGAAGGAGAATTTTGAAATTGGGGATTGGAAATTAAATCACGCAATCTAACCAAAGTTCTTACTTTATTTGGAACTTCAATTCCAACCAAAGACTTGCCGGGTACGGGAGCCTCGATTCTGATTGGATGGCTGGCCAGGGCCAGGGCTAAATTATTAGTCAGGGAAGTAATTTTTGATAATTTTATTCCATCGGCCGGTTTTAAAGTATATTGGGTAACGGTAGGTCCAATATTCACCTCTGACATTTGGGACGGAATGCCAAAATTTTCCAGGGTCTTTTTGATAATGATTGAGTTTTGTCTAACATCGCCGGCTGAAGGTTGACCTTTATCCGAATCTAATAATTCCAGGGGAGGCATCTGGTAAGCAGAAATTAATGGCTTTTCTTTAGTTTCCAATTTTGCTGCTGGGGCCTCGGTTTTGACTGGAATTTCTTTTATTTTAGGTTCGATTTCCCTAATCTTAAATTTGGGAGCAAAAATTCTTTTAATGAGTCCTACCTTGGCTGGCGCCGGGTACCCAGCTAAGGGCTGGGTGGGCAAGAAAGGTTTTTCTTTAGTTGACCTTAAAAGTTGCCGGAAAATCAAAATTCCAATTATTATCAGTCCGCCAAAGATAATTCGGGTTACCCAAAGACCAAAAAGTTGAAAAAGAGGACCATTTAAGTATCCTAAATATCCTCCCAATTTTTCACCCGATTTCCAGTTTTCTAAAATTCCCGAACTTCCCAAAATTAAAAGGATAGCAGCCAGAAAAATCCCGCCTAAAAATTTTTCATAATAAGTGAGAAAAAAAACTAAACCGGATATGACTAAAATAACGGGCAAAAGATAGATTGATTTTCCCATTAAATAATTCAAAAGGAAAAAGATGAGCCTTCCCGCCACCCCGGCTTTTCCAAAAAAACTTAAAACCAAAATTAGCGCCATCAGAAGAAAGAGGATACCCCAAATATATCTTTTTATCTCTTCTGGCAAAGCAAATCGACTTGGTTTTTTTTGTTTTTCAATAGCGTTTTTTCTTTTGTTTTTCCTATTCTTTCCCATATCAATTTCATTTTAACAAAATTTACCCTTTTTGGAAACCGGTTCCAGCCGGAATTAGTTTTCCAATTATCACATTCTCCTTTAATCCCCTCAATTTATCTTCTTTTCCCTCAATTGCTGCTTTAATCAAAACCCTTGAAGTCTCCTGAAAGGAAGCCGCCGACAAAAATGAATCGGTAGTTAAAGCCACCTTTGAAATGCCTAAAAAAATTTGGGCGGCTTTAGCCGGTTTCCTTTTTTCTCTTCTCAATCTAAGATTTTCCTCGAAAAACGTTGCCCTATCAACAATTTCGCCGGTAGTGAAATAACTATCACCGGGGTCTTTGATTCGCAACCTAGAAAACATCTGAGAAATTATCACTTCTAAATGTTTGTCGTGAATCGGAGCTCCCTGGGAAACATAAATTCGCTGAATTTCCTTTATGATGTAACGCCAGGTTTTCTCTTTGCCGGTTAATTTAAATAACTCTTTCAAATCAAGACTGCCTTCATAAAGTTGGTCTCCCTTTTTAATGTTATCATTTGGCTTCACCCAGATTGCCACCTGAGGAGGAGCCTTATATTCCAGAACTTCCGATTTTAGATTACCAGTTTTTGATTTTATCTTAATTACTCTGTCTGGAGTAATTTCTATTACTTTTCCGCTGGTCTGAGAAATTTCTGCCAGACCGCCGGGAACTCTAACTTCAAAAAGTTCCTGGACCCTGGGCAGACCTTGAGTAATATCTCCGCCACCAGCCACCCCACCCATATGGAAAGTCTTTAAAGTTAATTGGGTTCCCGGTTCGCCAATTGCCTGGGCAGCTACAATTCCCACCGCCTCTCCCATTTTTATTAGTTTATCTGACCCCAAATCCCAGCCATAGCATTTTTGACAAATTCCTCTTACACTTTTACAAGTCAAGGAAGAACGAACTCTCACTTTTTCAATCATCCTTCCGGCATCAACAATTTTTTTCCCTTTTTCCCAATCAATAATTTCTCCTTCCTTGACAATCGTTTTTCTCCCCGATTTAATATTCTCCAAACAAGTTCTCCCCACAATTTTAGATAGAAAATTTTGGGAAATGTCATCGGCATCTTTTTTGAAAAGCTCAATTCCTTCTTTATCGCCGCAATCTTCTTCGACAATGATTACTTCGTGAGAAACATCAACCAATCTCCTTGTCAAATAACCGGCCGAAGAAGTTCTTAAGGCGGTATCAGCTGTTCCTTTTCTGGCTCCATGGGTGGAAATAAAGTATTCCAGAACCGAAAATCCCTCTTTATAAGAACTCTTTACCGGCAATTCAATAATTTCACCCATCGGATTAATAACCAAACCCTTCATTCCAGCCATTTGAACCGGTTGTGACCAGGAACCCCTGGCCCCGGCATCAACCATTTGAAAGACCGGACCTTTTGGGGGCAGAATTTTAGGAATTAATTTTTCAATTTCCGATTTTGCCCTACCCCAAACCTCAATAATCTTGGCCGATTTTTCATCTCGGGAAAGAAATCCTTTTTTAAAGTAATCCTTAATTTTTTCTTCTTCTTTTTCCGCCATTACTATTATTTTCTTTTTTGCCTCGGGGACAATTAAATCATCTATTCCCCAGGTAATACTGGAAAGAGTTGAGTACTCAAATCCTAATTCTTTAATTTTGTCTAAGGTTTCCTCAACCGTATTTTTCGGCTCTTTTTCAATAAGGTCAGCAACAATTTTTTCTAAATCCTTGATTTTAATTTGCTGATTTTGAAAAGGAAAATCGGCTGGTAGGCTCTCATTGAATAAAATTCGACCAACCGAGGTCTCTACAAACGCTGATTTATGCTGATTTTGGCTGATTTCCGCTGATTTCTTATCAGCCAGGTACCCATCGAAATGGGTGGGTTTTTTATCAGCGGCTATCAGTGGCATTCGCACTCGAATGCGGGCTCTTAAATCTATGTCACCAAATTCCTGAACTAAAATCGCTTCTTGGAAACTACCAAAAACCTTTCCCTCTCCTTTGGCATCTTCAATAATATCAGTTAGCCAATAACAACCTAAAACAATATCTTGATAAAGAGTAACGACTGGCGTTCCGGTAGCTGGCTTCAAAAGATTTAAACTAGAGAGTATTTTTTCTTTTGCCTCTTTCTGAGCTATAGCGGATAGGGGTAAATGAACTGCCATTTGATCTCCATCGAAATCGGCATTAAAAGCTTTACAAATCATTGGATGGACGTGAATTGCATCGCCTTCAATTAAAACTGGCTGGAAGGCCTGGATTCCCAGACGATGTAAAGTAGGAGCTCTGTTTAATAAAACTAATTTATCCTTGACCACCTCTTCCAAAGCTTCCCACACCTCATCGGTTTCATCATCAATGAGCCTCGAAGCTCCCCTGACGTTATAAGTCAGTTCTTTGTCTAAAAGCCGCTTTATGACAAAGGGTTTAAAAAGTTCCAAAGCCATTTTCTTGGGAAGACCTACCTGATTGAATTTTAATTCCGGTCCCACCACTATCACTGATCTACCGGAATAATCAACTCGCTTTCCCAAAAGATTTTGCCTGAATCTACCCTGCTTGCCTTTTAATATATCGGCCAAAGATTTTAACAATCTTTTACCGCCGGTTGTCGCCTGAGTAGTTGTTCCCCTCCTCATTCCATTATCAATCAAAGAGTCGACTGCCTCCTGGAGCATTCTTTTTTCATTCTTGACAATCACTTCCGGAGCTCCGATTTCCAAAAGATATTTTAGTCTATTATTTCGATTAATTACCCTTCGGTATAAATCATTCAAATCCGAAGAGGCATATCTTCCGCCATCTAACTGGACCATTGGCCGTAAATCCGGAGGTAAGACCGGTAAAACGGTTAAAAACATCCATTCCGGCCTAATTTTTGCCCTTTCCATTCCCTGAAAAAGTTTTAATCTTCGCCAAATTTTTTTTCTATTTAATATATTATGGGCGGTGGGGGGGGTGGAGTCCAATTCCTTTTCCAACTTTTCAATTTCTTTTTTCAAGCTAATTTCGGCAAAAATTTTTCTCAGTGTCTCGCTTCCGGTTCCGGCTTCAAAAACTTCGCCATATTTCAAAGAAAAATCTCGATATTCAATCTCAGATAAAACTTTTAAAGGTTTAATTGATAAAACTTCTTCCCTTACCCTATCTCTAGCCAATTTCAATTCATCTAAAACCCTCCTTTTAGGGGTCTGCTTTTGGGAGGGCGGTGGAGGGGTTGTAATCTTTTTAGTTTTGAGTTTTGAGCTTTGAGCTTTGAGCTTTTGTTTGTATTCTTTCTCAATCTCTTCCAAAACTTTTTTCTTAGCCGTCTCATTTACTTTTGTAATAATATAGGCAGCAAAATAAATCACCCTTTCTAATTGGAGCATAGGAACATCTATTACCTGACCCATTCTTGAAGGAACTCCTCTCAAAAACCAGATGTGAGACGAAGGACTAGCTAATCTAATATGACCCATTCTTTCCCGTCTGACTTGAGCCTTAGTTATCTCTACCCCGCATCTATCGCAAACTATACCTTTGTAACGAATTCCTTTATATTTCCCGCAATAACATCGATAATCTTTTTCTGGTCCGAAAATTCTCTCACAAAAAAGCCCATCTTTTTCTGTCCTCTGAGTTCTATAATTTATCGTCTCAGGTTTAGTCACCTCGCCGTGCGACCATGACAAAATCTCCTCGGGTGAGGCCAATTTTATTCTTATTGATTCGAAGTCTTCTACCCGCATAACTTAAAGCTGACTAAGAGATTAAGTTAATTAAGCGATTAAGTTTCCTTTTCAGCTTAATCTCTTAATCTCTTAATCTCTTAATCTCTTAATCTCTTTTCTTCTTCTCTTTTCTCTTTCACCTCTATACTCAATCCCAGCGCTTTTAACTCGTTAACTAAAAGATTGAAGGAGGCCGGCAAATTGGGTGGTTTTATCTCCTCCCCTTTTAATATCGCCTCATAAGTTGCTGCTCTTCCTGAAACATCATCAGATTTTATGGTCAGCATTTCTTGCAAAATATGGGCTGCCCCATAACCTTCCAAAGCCCAAACCTCCATTTCGCCAAACCTCTGGCCTCCAAATTGGGCTTTGCCGCCAAGAGGTTGCTGGGTAATGAGAGAATAGGGACCAATACTTCTGGTATGAACTTTATCTTCGACCATATGAATTAACTTCATCATATACATATAACCTACGGTAATTTTTTCGCCAAAAGGAAGCCCCGATCTGCCATCATATAGGGTCACTTTTCCATTTTCAGATAAACCGGCCTTTTTCAGTTCCTCTTTTATATCTTTTTCATTAGCCCCGGAAAGAGCGGGAGAGACGGCATGATAACCAAGTTTTTTAGCCGCCAAGGATAAATGGGTTTCCAAAATCTGTCCCAAATTCATTCTGGAAACAACGCTTAAGGGATTCAAAATCACATCGACTGGCGTCCCATCTTCTAAAAATGGCATTTCTTCTTCTGATAAAACTTTGGAGACTACGCCTTTATTCCCGTGCCGGCCGGAAAGTTTGTCCCCGGCCTGAATTTTCCTAATTTCTGCCACCTCAACTTCAATTCTTTTTATCACCCCGGGTTCAAGTTTATGCCCCAATTCCCGGGAAAAAACTTTCACTCCGATAACTTTCCCTTTCTTTCCGTGTTCCATTCTCAAAGAAGTATCTTTTACATCTTTTGCCTTTTCTCCAAAAATTGCTCTGAGTAATCTTTCTTCAGCCGTTAATTCGGTTTCTCCTTTGGGAGAAATTTTTCCAACTAAAATATCACCGGGTCTAACCTCAGCCCCAATCCTGACAATTCCGTCGGCATCCAAATCTTTCAGTCTCTCTTCCGAAACATTGGGGATGTCGGAGGTGGTTTCTTCCGGTCCCAATTTTGCTTCTCTAACATCACAGGCAAAATTTTCAAGATAAATTGAACTGTAAGCATCATTTTTAACCAATCTTTCAGAAATTAAAATTGCGTCTTCATAATTTCCTCCTCGCCAGGGTATAAAAGCAACTAAAATATTTTGACCCAAAGCCAAATAGCCTTGAGAAATTGCTCCGCCGTCAGCCAAAACCTCTCCTTTTTTCACTTTTTCCCCTTTTTTAACCAGGGGTTTTTGGTCAAAACAAGTATACTGATTAGTTTTAATAAATCGTTTCAATTCGTAATTCGTAACTTTTGACTTTTGACTTTTGACTTTTGACTTTACTGTGATGTGGTTCGCATCAACCTCGGTCACCACCCCATCTTCTTGGCTAATCACTACTTGGCCGGAATCCATTGCCGCTCTCCCTTCCACTCCGGTCATAACCAGAGGTACCTCCGGCCGAATCAGAGGTACGGACTGTCTTTGCATATTTGAACCCATCAGAGCTCGATTAGCATCGTCATTTTGTAAAAAAGGGATGAGAGAAGTGGCGATAGAAATTGACTGCTCCGGGGAAACATCAATAAAATCAATTTCTTCTCTTTTAGCAATTCCCGGTTCTCCTTTAATCCTGGCTTCAACTTTTTCAGGAATAATATTGCCCTTCTCATCGAGTGGTTCGGCTCCCGAAGCAATATTATATTTTTCTTCTTGATAAGCATTCAAATATCGGATATCGGATAATACCCTTCCCTTCTCAACTCTAAAATAAGGAGTTTCCAAAAAACCATAAGGATTAACCTTGGCAAAAGAAGCCATATGGCTGACCAATCCGATATTCGGTCCCTCCGGAGTTTCGATTGGGCAAATCCGGCCATAGTGAGAGGGTTGAACATCTCTAACTTCAAATCCGGCTCTTTCTCGGGTCAAACCTCCGGGACCGGTAGCCGATAATCTCCTTTTGTGCTCTAATTCAGCCAAAGGATTTTCATTATCCATAAACTGACTCATCTGGCTGGCGATGAAGAATTCCTTGATCACCGCCATCACCGGCCGGGGATTAATTAATTGAATTGGGGTCAAAGTAGAAATATCCAGGGTTGACATTCTATCTTTGATAATTCTTTCCATTCTCACCAAACCCACCCTCATTCTGTTGATTAGTAATTCATTTAAAGTTCTTACCCTTCTATTTCCCAGATGGTCAATCTGATCCGGTTCTCCTTTAGGGTCATTATTTAATCTAATAATTTCCCGAATTACCGCAATTACATCCTCTGGCTTTAATACCCTATCTTGCAACTTAATATCTTCTTCGAAGTTTTGAGTTTTGAGTTGTGGTTTTGAGCTTTGAGCTTTGAGTTTTGACTTTAATTCAGGTAGTCTTTGCCACATACGCCAACGTCCAACTTTGGAGATATCGTATCTCTCAAAATTAAAAAACATATTTTCTATTAATTCTTTGGCCGTGTCCGGAGAAGCCATATCGCCGGGCCTTAACCTTTGGTAAATCTCAACCAAGGCCTCGGCTTGATTATGAGTTGAATCTCTTTTTAAGGTTTCGGCAATATAATCTAGCTCTCCTTTATTAACATCTTGAAATTTCTCTTTGATATCCTGGCTATTTTCAATGCCAAAGGCTCTCAATAAAGTTGTGGCCATTACTTTTCTTTTCCGGTCGATTTTCACTCCAATTGCTCCGGTTAAATCTGTTTCCAATTCCAACCAAGCTCCCCGATTGGGAATGATTTTGGCTCCAAAATAATTTTTTCCTTGAATATAATCGGCAGTAAAAAATGCTCCCGGAGATCTAATTAGTTGAGAAATTGCCACCCTTTCCACCCCATTAACAACAAAAGTTCCCCTCTCAGTCATCAAGGGGAAATCACATAAAAACACTTCCTGCTCTTTGATTTCTTTAGTTTTTAAATTAATTAATTTTGTTCTTACCCGGAGGGAAGCTTCATAAGATCCGTTATTTCTTTTCGCCTCCAAGTCAGATTTGTAATTTGGCTCGCCTAATTTGTAATTCAAAAACCAGAGTTCCAATTCCTTTTTGGTATAATCTCTAATTGGAGAAATTTCTTGAAATAACTCATTTAAATCTCTCTCCCAAAAATTTTTCCAACTATCTTTTTCTAAACTCAATAAATAGGGCAAGGGTAAAAATACCTTCGCCTTACCAAAATTTTTTATCTTTATTCTCTCCATAATTTTGGAATGTCGAAGGGAATGTTGAGGTCTAACCTCAACCGATTCCTACCGATTAATCGATTGTTAATTTACCCAAAATTTCTCTAATATTTCTTACCAAAAGGGCATCATAAGTAAATTTTTTATAAACTTCTAAATTGGGAAACATTTCTGCCAAAACATCTCGATTAATGATATTTAAATTTCTTTTTCCAAAACTCTCACCTAAACTGCAAAAGGGATTATTCAATACCATTTCAAATGCTTTATCAAATTCTTTTAAAGCTTTTCCGATTCCGCCGGGGTATTCCTCAAAGGGATTAAAAACTTGGATATAAGCATCGAGATATTGAAGAAATTTTATATCTCCCATTATTGTTCTTCCTTTATAAGGCCCTTGAAAAACCCTTCCTACTTCATTGTATTTAAGATTACTATAGCCTGTGAAACCATCGCCCAATTTTTTCATGAATTTACTGATCCCACCCGCAATAATTTCTTTTAAAAGCAGATGAAAATGATTATCTCTGAGAGAGTAAGCCAAGATTTTTACCAATGGCTTATGAGGCGGCCGACTTTTTGGCCATTCAGGCCATTTAAACTTATCTACTGGAAGCTGTTGAGGTCTAACCTCAACATTCCGACTGATCTGACGAGTTGGGTTAGGAGGAGAATATTCGTCATTGAAAAAACGCAGGATTTTTAAAAAGCGCCATCTATCATTGACGTCACGAAAAACAATCGTCTTCCTATTCCCTCGGTTAAAGGCGTGAATAAAATCTCCGACTGTAAATGGTTCCACTCGCATAAATAAAAGGGGAATTGTTGAGGAACTGTTGAGGTCTAACCTCAATATTCCATTCCCGGAAAATAATAAGCTAAAAATACCCTAAAGAATTTATTTTAGGGCGAATCTTTTATTTGATTTTATAAAAAGAGAAAAGTCAAGGCAATAAAAAAATAGTTTTTATAAACTTAATTTTATTCTGTTTTAAAAAAAAGTCAAGTCTACACGAAATTATCGATTGAAAATTATTTATTTCTTCAGGACTTCTGCTGGTTTTTCCTCAATTGGCGGTTGGGCCGGCGTTATTCCTTCCAAAGCCGTTTTCCCTCCTTTCAAATTCGCCAAAATTTTCTTTACCTCTTCGTTGTCGGGATTTAATTTGGCAATTTTTTCAAACTGGGAAATGGCTTCATCTTTCTTTCCCGCTTGGTCATAAATTAATCCCAAAAAGTAACGGGCATTAGAATAATTTTCATTTAAACCAATTGCCCTCTCAAACTCGGCTTGAGCCTTATCATATTGCTTATCATTGTAATACAATAACCCCAACTGAAAAGCCACTCCCACATCAGAGGGACTATCTCTTTTGGCATTTTCCATCTCTCCGATGGCCTCGGCAATTTTATTTTCTGAAACATAAACTAAGGCGAGCTGAAATCTGGCCGGTGCATAATCCGATTTTAAATCAAGAGCTTTTTGAAAATATTCTCTGGCCTTTTCTTTGTCATTTTTGGCTAAATAAACCTGGCCTAACTCAGTAAAAATGTAAGGATTAGTCGGTTCTAATTTTTGGGCCTCCTCATAAGAATTGATTGCCCACTGGTCTGCTCCCTGGGAAATATTGATCATTTGCCGATAAATAAATCCCCTGACCGACCAATTGGCCACATTTTTGGGAGAAACATCGGTGGCCGATTTGCTAGAATTTATCGCCTGGCTAACTAAGGGAGGGATTACATTTTTCAGTTCTTCTTGAGAAATATCTTTTCTTCCCAGTTCGTCGGTGATTCTAAAAAGATAAACCTGGGAAAGGTCTCGCCAGTAATTATCCACCTTTCCGCCAGTATGGGAAACGGCGTTAGAAATATAATTTATTGCCTTTTGATTATCTCCGGCCTGGGAAAATCTGATTCCCTGAAGATATCTGATTTCTCCAATATATCTTTGCCCTTCCATAAAAAAGAGGCCAATTCCCAAAATCAAAATTAAAATAAAAAGAAAAGAAACTAAAACATTAGCCAAAGAAGAGGGGGACAAAACCCAGGTTTTCTTTTTGCCTTCGGTAAAAACAATAAAACTGGCTAGGAAAATCCAGAAAAGAAAGCTCAAGGAAAGATTAGCCGGGTAGAAAAAGAAACTAACCATTGTAGCTCCAGTACTGGCAAAAATCCCTAATCCAAAAATCCAAAACGAATCTCTCATATCCGTCTTTTTCATTAGCCATTTAAATGCCAGCCAGAAAAATACCGCCAAAATTCCCAAAAAAGAAATTAGGCCTAAAAGGCCGTAAGTAGCCAGTTTATCTAAAATTTCTGAAGCGCCGGAAGAAAATCTCACTCCCCAAAAAACAGTTTGATTTATAGTTTCTGATTTAAATTTTGAATAGTCGTAGCTAAAAGTTGAAGGTCCCGAGCCAAAAAGAAGAGAGGTGGGAAGAGCTGCCATTAAAGTTTGTTTGGCAATATCAAAAGTAGCACTTTGAGAAGGAGAAATTTCCAAAGGAGTGGCCGGCAAACCCGGAATAGGAATTTTGAAAATTCCAAAGCCGAGAGAAAGAACTAAAAGAAACATTGGCAGGGTCAGCCAGTTGGTCTGGAAGATTTCTCTTCTCGCAATTCCAAAAGTTAAAATGACTACTACCCCAATTAAAAGCGAGAGCCAAGCCGCCCAAAAATTAACCAGAATGGCTAAAATTAAAAAGAGCAGTCCGAAAATTATCAGCAAAATTTTCATCAATTTTTTACTGATAAAAATCAGAGAAATAATCAGAGGTAAAAGTAAAGCAGCAAAAATCCCCAGGGAATTTACCGTGCCTATGGTGTTAAAAGAAGTCAACTTGGCAAAATCGAAAGGAAAAAGAAATTTACCAAAGAGCTGGAGGACACCAAACAAAACCGCCAAAAAACTGGAAAAAACTAAGGTTAAAAGTAATCCAAAAATTTCCTCTTTTTTAAAGAGGTTAATAATTAAAAAGTAAAGTAAGGTGAAGCAAAAAATCGTTAAAAAACTGGTAGCAATATTTAATGGCCAACCCCAAAAACTGCCATATCTCCAAGCGGAAAAGAAAGTTCCAATTCCCAAAATTACCAAAAAGAATATGACCGGAATGTTAAAAAGATTGAAATTAAAACTGATTTTTCCTTCAATCAGAGCTCTCAAAAGCCAGCTAAATAAAGAAATGAAAACTAAAAATAAAAGCAGGGCTTGTTTGTTAAAATCCAAAATATCCGCCGTCCAGGGCAAAAAAAAGATTGGCACAAGGAAAACCAATAAATAAATTGACACTTTGGCGATTTTATCTAATATATTTTTCACCCCGTTAGAAGTCTATCATTATATAGCAAAAGCTAATTTCAGATAGACTTTTGTTTCTTAATTTTACCCCGTTATCAGAAAGCAGAAAAAATTTCTATAATTTTTTCTGCCAAGGACTTCTAACGGGGTTCATATCTTTTATTTTACCTTTTTTTAAAAAAGTGTCAAAAGAAAAATAGAGTTGACCCCATTTTCTCAAGTTAGTTTAACGCCGGGTTTTAAACGGCTTTAATCCTTTTAGTATGAAGCCGTGGATCAAGCCAGTTCTCTTTAAAAATAGCTCTTTGTTTTTGAAAGAG
>Ga0210051_1004776_pt1 | contig 13155 bp, 12 predicted proteins | sample CryGey092014_all_FD_185464 | JGI IMG/M metagenome (GOLD analysis project Ga0210051, IMG submission 185464) | Groundwater microbial communities from aquifer - Crystal Geyser CG23_combo_of_CG06-09_8/20/14_all (SPAdes) (version 2) | ecosystem: Environmental > Aquatic > Deep subsurface > Groundwater...
GAGGAAAAAATACCCCTGAAGAAATAGAGAAGAGGATTAAAAGGGCAAAAGAAGAAATTAAACAGGTGGGCTTTTATCAGTACAAGGTTACAAATGATGATTTGGAAAAAGCAATTGAAGAATGCGAGAATATAATCAATAAAGTAAAGTAAGAATTATAGCTTGAAGCCGTGGGGGGATTAAGGCTACTGGGACTACTGGGCAACTAGGCTACTAGGAATTTGTTACGCTAAGTATTATTCGTACAGATTTCGCAACCCACTTGTCCACTAAAGCACAGCGAAGGTGGATTCGCATGGCATTCGTATTTATTCGTATTGCTTTTCGCTTTGCACTTTGAGCTTTGTGCTTCCTAAGATTTTAATCTCTTCCTCTAACCCTTGAGCCCACTTTCTACCCAACTCCTCCCTATCAATTTTCGCTTGGTTCTGTTCCATATCAATAATCCACGCAGGATTCTTGTCTAATAAATTATAGATTTTTACTGGTTTTGGTTTTTTGGCAAACTTAATAATGATCCTTTCCTTTTTAGTTCCATCAGGTAAAAAGACAAAGCTGGATTTAAGGTCAGAAATATCTGCTTTTTGACAGAGGACACGGAGCTTAGTAATTTGCAAAAGATTGGAAAAAGTAGGAGGGATTTTTTTGTACTTTTTTTCAAGGCCTTTTCGTATTTTGTGGAATTTAACTATATTATTTACAGAGGAAAGTTCTTGATAAATTTTAAAGCGAGTACTTCTTTTAGAAATAAAATCTTTAGGAATAAAACTTGATAGAGGAAGATTAATATTCACATCAAGTACAGGTCTTTCTATTTTCCCAGTCTTTAATTCATTTATTGCTTGAGTTAAAAGTCTTAAGTATAAACCCAATCCTATTTTTGATGCAGTACCAGATTGTTCTTTCCCTAAAATATTTCCCACACCTCTTATTTCCATATCTTTTAGCGCAATTCTAAAACCCGATCCTAGTTCTTGCATTTCTATAAGGGAAGATAATCGCTGTCTTGCTTTATCTTTTAGATTCTTTGATCGATATAGAAAATAAGCGAAACCTTGCCGATCACTTCTTCCGATTCGACCCTTGATTTGATAAAGCTCGGAAAGACCAAAACGTGTTGCTTGGTTTACAATAAGAGTGTTAACGTTTGGCAAGTCTAATCCGTTTTCAATAATAGTAGAGCATACTAACACATCATATTTTCTACTATCAAAATCATGCATACTTTTTGCAAGTTCTTTTTTGGGAAGTCTTCCATGGGCAATACCAAACTTTGCCTTGGGAATTAACTTTTTGAGTCTTGCCCTTATAGCATCGATAGTTTCTACTTTGTTGTGTAGAAAATAAACCTGACCTTTTCTTTGTAGTTCTTTTTTAACGGCTTTCTTAATAATTTTCTCAGAATAATGTAAGACGTGAGTTTCTACTGCTTTTCTTCCTTTTGGGGGAGTGTCGATAGTGCTTATATCTCTCAAGCCTGATAGAGAAAAATTTAGAGTTCTGGGGATTGGTGTAGCGGTCATTGTTAAAACGTCGACATTTTCTCGCATTTTCTTAAATTTTTCTTTGTGTCTTACTCCGAATCTTTGTTCTTCATCAATAACTGCAAGACCCAAATTCTTAAACTGAGTATCTTTGGAAAGAAGCCTGTGAGTTCCGATTACAATATCGAGCTTTCCTTCTGCTAGGCTTTTGATAATCTTCTTTTGCTCTTTTTCTGTTCTAAACCTGCTTAAAACATCAAATGTAATTGGTAAGCTATTCAACCTTTCGTGAAAAGTGTCATAGTGCTGTTGAGCAAGAATAGTGGTTGGTGCTAAGATCGCAACTTGTTTTCCAGATTCTACTGCTTTTACCGCTGCCCTGATTGCAATTTCAGTTTTTCCATAGCCTACATCCCCGCAAACAAGACGATCCATAGGCTTCATACTTTCCATGTCTTGTTTAACTTCTTCAATAACTTTTAGTTGGTCAGGGGTTTCTTCATATTCAAAATCTTTTTCCAGCTGGGCAGTAATAGAAGAATCTTTTTTATAAGAAAATCCTAAAGATACTTCTCGTTTTGCATAAAGTGAAAGGAGCTCTTTTGCTAATTTCCAAGTTTTCTTTTTAGCACGCGATCTTATCCTTACCCATACCTCTTCAGAAAGTCTGTGGAGTACCGGTTTTTTAAATCCTATATACTTAGATAATTTTTCTGCTTTTTCGATAGGCACAAAAAGCTTGTCATTCTCTGCATATTCCAAAACGAAATACTCTGTTTCTTTGCCATCGGATTTTATTCTCTCTACCCTTTTAAATCTTGCTACTCCATGATCAAAGTGAACTACAAAGTCGTTTGGCTGCAGTTCGGAAAGAAAGGAAGTATCAATTTGTTTTTGTTTCTTGACCTTCTCTTTCCTACCAAAAATCTCCCAATCTGATAAAAAGAATATTTTCTCTTTTTCGGACTTAAATCCTCGTCTTAAACTTTCTCCTTCTATAATTTCTAATCTATCTTTTGGTATTGGCCCGAGTAGATTCTCTATTGCTTTTCTATTCTTAGTAGTAAAGTAAAACTTATAATTCCCTTTTAAGGCTTTTTTAATATCAAATTCTAATAATTTAAAATTTGAAAAATAAGAATTTACTGGTTGAAAGTCTAGTTTAATCAACTTTTCTTTATTAGAGGGAAAGGAGTTAAAAATAATTTTTTGAAAAGGTGAAAGATAATTCTGAATTTCTTTAAACTCATCAATCTGTGAAAAGATGACATCTGGTTCATCTATAATTGTTACTGCCTCTTTAGAAATAAAAGATTTAAAACTTTTTTCTGTTTGTATTTTGAATTCAATATTATAGATGGGCGTAATTTGTAAAAAGTCAATTTCTTTTTCTTTGCTGCTAGTTTTAGGATCGAAGGTTACCATTTTTTCTACCAGCTCATCAAAAAAATCAATTCGGATAGGTTTTTTAAAGTTAATAGGAAAAATTTCTAAGACTCCTCCTTTTTTCGCAAAAGTTCCCGGTGCTAAAGCAGAACTTTCTTTTCCGTAACCTATATCTATTAACTTTTCTAGAAAACTTGTAAGTTTTACTTCTTCATTTAATTCAAGATCAATACTTAGATTTTCAAAACTTTCTCTCTTGGGAAAACGAGAGATAAAATCTTTAAAAGTAACAAGATAAATACCTTTTTCACTGCGCGAGAGCTTATAAAGCAAACTCGATGTATCTTGCCAGTCTTTAGGGTTTTGAGAGTCTTCATCATAAAAGAATTTAAAAATAGGAAGACCTGCCTTCCAGAGTTTTTTCCAGAACGAGAGTCTTTCATAAATTTCTTCTAACTCTTTATAGTTTCTTACATACCACAAAATAGGTCCGGATAGAGTTATCCCCACCTTAGTAATAAAATAGGGTTTGGCAGCATCACAAATTCCAGAGACTGTTATGCTATCTTTATTTTCCAATTCTTGTATGATATCTTTCTGCACAAGTAAGATTATAGGAGAAAGAGGTGATGATTGTAAAGATTGTTTAGGATATTAAGTTATTAGGTTATTAGGTTATTAGGGACTGTTAGGGCTAGTAGAAACTGGAATTAGAATTAGAGTTTAGAATATAGAATATCCGCTCGAGGCGGACTGGTGCCTAGCACTCAGCACTTAGTATCTAACCCCGTTGACTTTTTTCAAAAGATTTGCTAACATACTATGATTTATTTTCTGTGAGGGCCAAAAAAACGAATGAGGGAAAGAGAAAAGGGAGGTTTTTTAAAACATAAAGAAAAGAATTTGCGTATGCTTTCAATCTTCGTAAGGTATTTTTGATTTTTAGGCTTATAAAAGCTAGCATCTAGAATCCTGTCTACGAGTAGCGAAAACGGCGAAGTATCCCTCCTAATTTCGCTAAGTAGCTTTCAATGATTAGGAGTCTTAAGACTTTTGTCTATAGATTCCTAGGCTCGTAGATAGGCTTGTGGATATTAGCGTAACAAGAAAACTGCCTTTGGTGTTTTACGATTAAGGCGGTTTTTTTGTTTGGTTTATTTGTTAAAAACGCAAGACTGCAAATTTCTTCAGCCCAAGGCTTCATCCGCCCGGGGCGGAGATCCGCCTAGGAATGTAATACGTCCCTAGGGCGGAAATGACGAATTAAGAATGACTAGTCAATGACCAATGCCCCAATCCCCAATGTCAAATCGGTCATTCATTAATTGGGGCTTGATTAGTCCGCCTGCGGCGGATTAATTAGTCATTTGCAGCCTTTGGTCTGTTGATTGTGCATCTTATTTAAGAAGTCCAATTTTTTTACTTTCTCTTCAACCCTGTGATTAATTGTCTTCTTTTCTTCCTTAGAAAAATTCTCCAAAACATAATCTTCCACTTTCTTTTCTGTGTTCCACTCACCTTTAATTCTTCCACCAACCCCGATTTTTATTTGAGTAAAGTTTTTAGTTCCAAGTAGATTGATAATAGACTTTATTCCCTTATGGCCTCCTGCGCTAGAGTCTTTTTTTGTTCTTACTTTACCAAGCTCTAAGTCGATATCATCGCGGATTATTATTAAATCTTTCTCGGTGTCTAATTTATAGAAATCAACAATTTTTGCTACAGACTGGCCAGAGTTATTCATAAAAGTTTGAGGCTTAACTAGGGTTACTTTTTCTTTGTTTAATATTCCCGTAGAAGTCTCAGCATCAAATTTTTTTTCGAATCTCCAATTATCAAAATTTTCTTTATTTTCTTCTTGTAATTTATCTACAAATAAAAAACCAGCATTATGTCTGGTGTTGGCGTACTTTTTACCGGGGTTGCCAAGACCTACAATTATCTTCATAAGAATAAAGAATCACGAATCAAGAATCAGGAATTTAAAATCCCAAATCTCTCAGCCTGTAGATGACAAATTTTCAAAATCCGAAATAGGTAACTTCGTCATTCTGAGTGAAGCCGCAGCGGAGCGAAGAATCTCAACTCTTGAATATACCGACAAGTTGAGATTCTTCATCCGCCTTCGTCTGCGGACTTCGGTGGATTCAGGATAACGATAGTGGTATTTCGTTTTGAAAATTAGTCCGCCCGTGGCGGATGATGCTTGGGACGTAGTACATCCCTTGGTGCTGGGAATTTTCTAACGCGGAAGACTAGTACCTAATTCCCTGATTTGTAATAGTCTTCACCTAGAATGATTAAGATATCAGCTGTGCTCTCTTTTTTGTCTTCAGGAAGAGAAAGCATTGAAATTCGGGCATTTAGCTTCTTTTCCAATGCTTGCAAAGTATAAGGATACTCACTTCCTTCTGATTGATCATAGATTACTGTTTTCTCATAATCAGAACGAGAAGCATTACCTACTTTTATAATATTATAACCCTCTTGTTTTAATATATAGGACGCTTTTGTTGCAAGACCGTTTCTTTTAGTACCGTTTTGTATCTCAATAGTTACGCTTTTCTTTTCTTGTTCTTTCTTGTCAGCGTCAAAAATATTCAAGGCTACATTATGAATTTCTGAGAAATCATAGGCATTAGGTTTTAAAACATAGACACTCATACCACCTATCATAACTTTATCAGCATATAGAAGTCCATCGGGATCTGTAGATAGGACTTTGTTCACTATTTTTTTATTATCAACATTTTTTGAAATCTCATAAAGTTCTTTCATTTCCCAAGGCTCAATATCAGTTTTCACATGGCCTCCTAGAATTTTAAAGAAGTTATTAATTTTTGAAATATCTAAAAGAGTACTTGCTGAGAGAACTTCATTTTTGAAAGCAGCTAAAACTTGTTGTTGTCTTCTTGATCTTGCAAAGTCTGATCCTTCAGGACCTTGTACATATCGCGCTCTTACATACCATAGAGCTCTAGAGCCATTCATATGTTCTGTGCCTTTTTTGAACCACTTTTTGTTATGGTAATCATAAAAAGTTTCTTTGATTTCAACATCAAGCCCTCCTACATTGTCTATCGCTTTTCTAAACCCTTCAAAGTCCAAAGTAATATAATAATGAATAGGAAGGCTTGTTACATCTTGGATAACTTCTTTGGTAAGCTTAGGCCCTGTTGTGCCAAATTCTGCACCGTATTCTTTACCGTAAGAATAAGCGGAATTTATCTTAGAGTACCCAAAATTAGGGATTGAAACATATAAATCTCTTGGAATAGAAAGCATTGCAACTTCATAAGTTTCTGGCCTAATACTAACTACCATAATACTATCAGTAAGGTACTCTCCTTTATGGCCTTCGCCGCCAACACCAAGAAGTAGAATGTTGATCCTTCCTGCTTCTGCACCTTTTAAATCTTTTTTTTCTTTAGTAAAAAAGTCTTTTATCTGTTGCCAACTAGATTTTTTCTCCCCTTCTCCATCATTCTCTATCGCGATCTCCCTGCTTGTTGATATTACTTTATATGAAAGCCCCACCCCACCTAAAACTAAGGCAAACACGAATAAAAAAAGAATGGCCTTTAAAAAAGAGCTTCTCTTCTCTTCCTTTTTTTTCTTTTGTCTTTTGATAGCAGCTTCAGGGATTTTTTTAGAGAAACGCTTTTTAATACGTTCTATCTCTTTATTGTAATTAGATAATTGTGCCATATAATTCTACTCTTACACTGAACTTTAAAATTTTCTACATTATACCTTGAACGTGAGAAAGTGTAAAATTAGGTGATAGGGAATAGATGATAGGTGTTTTTTGTTTTCTATAACCTAATTCCTACTCTTCCTCTAATTGTGCTTGTCTTTTTCCTAAAACATTGCTATATTAGAGTGCAGGTGATCTATTTGTATTATATTATATTAATTCAAAACCTCTATTTTTTTGTTATAAATATTTCTTATATAGCCGATTAAACATTAATATATGCTTCGTAATAAAGAAGAAGAGCTAGAAGTTCTTTTTCAAGACGACAATAAGCCCAATTTGAATAATTTAAAAAAAGATAGAGATCTCATAAAAAAAGAGTCTTCTTCTGGCTTCTTTAAACCAACCCTTCTTTTTTTCTGGGAAACAATTAAAGTTTTGATTATCTCTTTTGCTATTATTATTCCTATCCGTTACTTTGTACTGCAGCCTTTTATGGTACAAGGATCTTCCATGGAACCATCTTTTCATAATGGAGAATATCTTCTTGTTAATGAAATAGAATACCGTTTTTATGAGCCTGCAAGAGGAGATGTGATTATTTTACGTTATCCTAGAGATCCTAGCCAATATTATATTAAGAGAATAATTGGTTTACCTAATGAGAAAATCCAGCTTGTTAACGAACAAATTATTATTTATAATGAAGAGTTCCCTGCTGGAATAGAGCTTGATGAGCCTTATCTTCCTGACAATATTGATACTCCAGGGAAGATCGATGTTACCCTGGGCAAAGATGAATATTTTGTAATGGGGGACAATAGGTCTTTCTCTTCTGACTCTAGAGATTGGGGTAATGTCAAGAAGGATCTTATTATTGGAAAAACATGGATTAGATGCTTCCCTTTTAAAAATTTCACTATTTTTTCTACCCCAGAGTATGAATGGATAAGTAATTAGGGATTAGGTGATAGGGGGTAGATAGTAGGATTAGCTTGTAGGAATTAGCTTGTAGCTTTTTAGGTCTCAAATCACTATCTACAAGTGCCGTATTACGGTACAAGCCAAAAAGCTAAGAAGCCAATTCCTAAATTTTAAATTTTAAATTTTGCATTTTTAATTTATTTTATGCGAGTAAAACGTCATAAACATGCTGTTAAAAAGAGAAAAAAGCTTTTAAAGCAGGTAAAAGGATATTTATCTGGTCGCTCTTCTCGATACAAGCTTGCAAAAGAAGCTTTTTTAAGGGCAAGGACTTATTCTTATCGAGACAGAAAAAAACGTAAAGGTGATTTTCGTAAGATTTGGATTTTAAGAATAAATTCTGCTTTAAAAAAATACAATATCTCTTATTCCTTGTTTATAAATTATCTTTCTAAGAAGAAAATTTTATTAAACCGAAAAATGCTAGCTGAGATAGCAGTATTACACCCCGTTGTTTTTAAAAAAATAGTAGAAAAAGTTCAAATATCTAATAAAAATAAGTCAAGTGATGAAGCAAAATAAAGGGCAAAAAGAGACCGAAGAAAAAAAACAAGTTTTAGTACAGGCTCCTTTAGGGATGAATGATATTTTACCGGCTGAGCAAAAGTACTGGAATTTTGCAATTGGGCAAATGGAAGATCTAGCTAAATATTTTGGTTACAAAAAAATAGTGACACCGATAATTGAATATCAAGATCTTTTTACAAGGAGTATCGGACGCGTAACAGATATTGTTGAGAAAGAAATATTTGAAATTAAACAGAAAAGAGAAACAAAACTTGCCTTACGTCCTGAATTTACAGCGGGAATAGTAAGATCTTATATAGAAAATGGTATGAAAAATAGAGCTAAACCTGTGAGATTTTATTCCTTTGGACCAATATTTAGATATAGTAAACCACAAAAAGGAAGATTTCGAGAATTTTGGCAATTTAACGTTGAGGCATTAGGATCATGCTCCGCTGGCCAAGATGTAGAAGTTATCCTTTTGTGCTGGGATATTTTTGAAAAGTTAGGCCTAAAAAATCTCACCCTTCAAATAAATAGTATTGGTTGTCCTAACTGTAGACCAGAATATTTATCTTTGTTAAAAGAGTATTATAGACCTTACAGAAGAAGGCTTTGTGCAGATTGTAAAAGAAGATTTTCTAAAAATCCTTTACGACTTCTTGACTGTAAAGAGGCAAGATGTAAAGAAGTAGCAGATAAAGCACCACAAATTATTGATTATCTTTGTCCTGATTGTCACTCACATTTTAAGTCTGTCTTGGAGTTTTTAGATGAATTAGATATTTCTTATGTGCTTAATCTTAGGTTGGTAAGAGGACTTGATTATTATACAAAAACAGTTTTTGAGATCTGGCCAGAAAAAGAAGGCGGAAATCTGTCTTTAGGCGGTGGAGGAAGATACGATTTACTTGTCGAAGAACTTGGAGGAGATCCTACCTGTGCTTGTGGTTTTGCAATAGGGTTGGAGAGGATAATCTCTGAGTTAAAGAATCAGCATATTGATGTAAAAGAGGAAAGAAAGCCAAAAGTAATGTTGGTACAATTAGGTGAGATTGCAAAAAGAAAGAGCCTTCCTCTGTTTGAAAAACTTAGAAAACAAGGCATTAGAGTTCTAGCTATATTTGGGAAAGACAGTGTTAGAGGACAGCTTAGCGTTGCTAACAAAAATAAAGTTACACTTGCTCTTATTCTTGGTGAAAAAGAGGCGTTAGAAGGTAGTATTATTATCCGAGATATGCAGAGTGGTTCTCAGGAGACAGTAAGCCAGAATAGGATTGTTGAGGAAATTAAAAAGAGGTTAAAAGAAGATTAGATGTTTCCTCCTTCGCCTGCGGGCTACGGAGGATCAGCTGAGGCTGGAGGTTGCAGGAGGTAAGAAACAGCTTTTTATTCTAGGTAAATTTGTGTAGTTTTAATCTAACCCCTAAATTATTTTTGAATTTTGTATTTTTAATTTTAAATTTTTAGGAGGTGAATATATGTGATTTTTATTGAAAGAAAAGAAGGAGAGTCTTTTGAGAGGTTTTTAAATCGATTCAAAAGAGCTCTTCAAGGAAGTAAAGTTCTAACACAGGCTGTTCAAAATAGGAATTTCCAGAAGAAAAAGAGTAGAAATGTAAGACGAAAAAATGCGATCGAGCGATCTTACATCAGAGAGCAAAAAGAGAAATTGGTAAAGCAAGGGATAGTAAATCCTGAGCAGCAAAAGAAAATTTTGAAGGGGGGAAGCTTGCAAAAGAAGAACTAGTAATAGCACATATGAAACTTATTGAAAAAATAAATTCTGATTTTAAAAATGCTTTAAAAAATCAAGATCAATCCGCACTCTCAGCACTGCGGATGCTTAAGAGTACCATAAGAAACAAAGAGATAGAGTTGAAAGAGATGCCCTTAGACGAGAAGGAAGTTTTGCGAGTGATTTCCTCTGAAGTTAAAAAAAGAAAGATGTCTCTTGAAGAATTTAGAAAAGGAGCAAGAGAAGATTTAGCCGAGAAAGAGCAAGAAGAAATAAAAATTTTAGAGGAATATTTACCAGAGAAGATTTCAGCATCAGAATTAGAAAAAATTATTAAAAAAGCAATTAATGTAAAAGGTGCTACGTCAGAAAAAGATTTAGGTCTTGTTATAAGCTATGTAATGCCAATAGTACAAGGGAGAGTAGAAGGAAATGTAATGCGAGAGAAAGTACTTAAGATGCTTCAGGATCTTTAGCAAAACCTTATGTTGATATTCAACGTTGTCAATACAACTCAGATTAAGGTTTCTAAAAAGTATCTAAGAAAAGTTGTAGAGAAGATTTTAGAAGAAGAAAATTTTAAAGATGATTTTGAGGCTAGTTTAGTATTAGTGGGTGATAAGAAAATGAGATCTTTAAATAAAAAGTATAGGGGAATCGATAAGGCAACTGATGTTCTTTCTTTTGATCTTAATTGGGATGCAAAAGAATTAAAGTATGATAAAACAAGACAAGGAGAAATAATTATTAGCCTTGATCAAGTAAAAAGGCAAGTCAAAAAAATAGAAGGCAACTCTTTTAGAAAAGAGCTATCACTCTTACTTATTCACGGAGTTTTACATTTATTGGGATATAATCACGAAGGTACTCTGAAAGAAAAAAAGAGAAGAATGCTTTCTCGTCAAGAGGAGTTATTAATCAGAATCTCTCATTAAGCATTATTTTAATCTAAGGATACATGAAAAAATTAATCAGAAGTTTCCAATATGCTTTTGCTGGGGTAAGTTACGTGGCAAAGCATGAGAGAAGTTTTAGAGTTCAAGTTTTAATAAGTATAATTGTTTTAGTACTAGCTTGTCTTTTTCAAATAGCTTTATGGCAGGTTTTTGTGTTGATATTTCTAATAAGTTTTGTCTTGGTTTTAGAAATAATAAATAGTATTTTTGAAAGAATAGTGGATGTCTTGAAACCAAGGATACACCCTTATGCAGAAGCCATTAAAAATATGATGGCAGGCACAGTGCTTATTGCCAGTATCACAAGTGCTATTATTGGTTTTTTCATTTTTATTCCCTATTTTTTGGGGTACATTGGATGTTAGCTTGTAGGATGTTAGGAATTAGGAAATTAGCTTGTAGGAGTTTAGTTTATTTTAAACTATAAAAAATAATGAAGACTTATAGTAAAAAAACAGAGATAGTAAGTAAAAGTAGTAAGATTATAACCTATAAAGATTTAATAATCTGGCAGAAAGCAATGGATTTGGTAGTTAGTATTTATAAATTAACAAATAAGTTTCCAAAATCAGAAATGTACGGATTAACATCTCAAATGAGACGTTGTGCTGTATCAATCCCCTCTAATATTGCCGAAGGCCGTAGGAGAAGTTCTAAGAAAGATTTTCATAAATTCTTAGTTATTGCCTATGGATCAGGAGCAGAACTAGAAACTCAAATAGAAATAACAAAGAGATTACCATTCAACATGAACTTAGATTATACGGAAGTTGATGGCTTACTGAGGGAGGTAATGAAGATATTAAATACCATGACGGCTCACTTAAAAGCCAATTCTCTGAGAAACTAAGCCCCTAACTTCCTAATTCCTAACCTCCCAACTTCCTGATTCATGATTTATGATTCGTAGCCATGATTCGTGACTCTTGATTTTCTTTTCCATTTTGATCTTAACTTCAGATTGTTATATACTGAATTTATCAAAGTACGAAAATTTTAAACATTGATAAAAATCTATGTCTAAAGAAAATGTTTTGTGCGGGCTCGATATTGGCTCAACCAAGATAAGGACTATTATTGTTAAAAAAGAATACGATTCTTCTCAGTATCTAGTAGTTGGTGTAGGAGAATCGCTTTCCTATGGTATTAGAAAAGGAACAATGGTTGATTTTGAAGAAACTGTGAGTTCTATTTCAGAAAGTTTGGAAAAGGCAGAAAGAATGAGCGGAGTTCAGATAAATCATGCTGTAGTTAGCATTGGTGGAACCCACATTTCTTCTCAAAACAGCAAAGGGGTAATTGCAGTATCAAGAGCAGATGGGGAAGTATCATCTCAAGACGTGGAAAGAGTAATAGAGGCTGCAAGAGCCGTTTCGCTTCCTGTGAATCGAGAGATTCTTCACATTATTCCTAAAAATTTTATTGTAGATGGTCAGCAAGGAATTAAAGATCCTATAGGAATGAATGGAATGAGGCTGGAAGTTGATGCTCATATTATTGAAGGAGGAACCCATTTTATAAAAAATATCTCTAGGTGTACAGAACAAGCAGGAATAGAAGTTGATGCTTTAGTTTTAAGTCCTCTTGCAGCAGCTAAAGCCATTTTAGATAAAAGACAAAAGGAACTCGGAGTAGCATTGGTTGATATTGGAGGAGGAACTTGTGGGTTAGCGGTTTTTGAAGAAGGAGATTTAATCCATTCTCAAATTTTACCTGTTGGTGCAGAGCATATTACTAATGATTTGGCAATTGGCCTACGGACAAGCATAGATACTGCAGAAAGGATAAAACTTGACTTCGGATTTGCTAATGCGGCTGAAGTAAGTGAGAGAGAAGAGGTAAATCTTTCCAAAGTAGATAGTGAGGAAGAAGGAGTTGTTAGAAAGAAAGAGATCGCTCAAATTATTGAAGCAAGAGCAAGAGAAATATTTGTAATGGTTAATAAAGAATTAAAGAAAATTGGTAAATCTGGAAAGCTTCCTGCAGGTGTAGTCTTTTCTGGTGGGGGAGCAAAAATGCCCGGTCTTGTGGATGTAGCCAAAAGAGAATTAAAACTTCCTTCTCAAATTGGTTTCCCTGCTGGTTTTAAAGGGATGGTAGATAAAATAGATGATCCTGCTTTTGCTACTTGTTGCGGTTTGGTTATTTGGGGTGATGAAGAAGTAGGAACGGGTGAGTCTAAAGGGAAATCGATTAACTTTGATTCTTTTAAAAATGTTTTTGGTAAAGTTAGAAACTGGAGCCAAAGATTTTTGCCATAATATTGAAAGTTTAAAAATAATGAATAAAAAACCTAATCTTAAAAAAACCTTAAAGAAAAAGCTAAAATTCTTTATTAGTTTATCTTTAACAATAGGAATTATATTTTCTTCTGTTTTTGTTACCTCAAATTCTGCCTCTGCC
>Ga0210051_1004785_pt1 | contig 13143 bp, 24 predicted proteins | sample CryGey092014_all_FD_185464 | JGI IMG/M metagenome (GOLD analysis project Ga0210051, IMG submission 185464) | Groundwater microbial communities from aquifer - Crystal Geyser CG23_combo_of_CG06-09_8/20/14_all (SPAdes) (version 2) | ecosystem: Environmental > Aquatic > Deep subsurface > Groundwater...
TGGTTAGGAGTATTGAGAGTTGGCGCAATAAGTTCATCTTAAAGAAGGATTAAATGGGTAATATAGAATTTATTAAACATACATCTTCACATAAAGTTAAAAAAGAAAAATGTGAAAATTGCGGTGGGTCGAGATGTGAACATTCTATTCAAAATAAAGAAACAGGTATGTGGGAAGATTGTGAATTATTTGCTCACGATGTTAATGGTAAAAGGTTATGTCGCAAATGTGTGGCGGAGATAGGATAAGGACGAAATGACAGAACAAGCAATATTAGACATAGCAATGAAATATGGACCGACAGGGGTTGCCCTTGTTTTAGCGGTTATTCTTTATCTTACGATTAAAATGTTTATAGGTTTTGTTAGAGAAATGAATAAAATTTCTGATAAAAAAGACGGGAAACATCTGGCTATGTATAACAAACTTAATCGGACAATAAATAAAACATTAGAATATCAGAAACTTCAAAATGGTGGAGTTAAGATAGCGCTTCAAACAGTAAAAACATCTATTTATGATACAAGTAAAGTGCTTAAAGGTTTCGAAAAAACAATTCAAAAGATAGCGGATAAATTGTAGAAGGGCAAAATGTTATATCTATCTCAAAAAGATGATCGGTGGAAAAATGTTAAACTCGGAAGTTGTAATGTAACTATTGGGAGTGACGGTTGTAAAATTACCGTCTTAGGAATGTTAGCTGAAAAGTATCCGAATGATGTTAATAATAGATTTAAAGGTCATTATCTGAGTGGGTGCTTGGTAGCAGATGCTACTATCCCTTCAGTTATGCCTGAATTAGAATATAAGAAGGGAGCATATCCTTGCATAGCTGAGGTTAAAGTTCCAGTAGGGCAACACTTCGTAGTTGATTTGGGGAATGGTTATATCGTTGATCCGTGGACAGGCAAAGAAATTAAAAATCCATATGTAAAATTAAATAATAGGTGGTACGTACCAAAAGGAGGAACAATGGCAGATATAAATTGGCAAGAGAGGTATGATGCTGAGGTAGTAAAAAACTATAAGTTAACAGTAGATGGCAGGAATAAAGATGCTAGGATAGCTGTCTTGGAGGCAGAAGTTAAAGCCGCCAAAGACGAAAGAGATGCTTATAAAAAGCAATTAGAAAATTACGAATGTCCTAAATGTCCTTCAATAGAAGAAAGCGAAGTCGTAAAAAATTGGTTAGTCAAATTGTACGAAGAAATAAAAGCTTGGATATTTAAAAAGAGGTAAGAAAGAAGGGTTTTATGGGTATCATTTTAGGATTGGCCGCAATGCTGGCCACGTTAGTAGAGGTATTAAAAAGGGTTGAGTATGCGCCGGTTAATAATCCGCAGAGATGGGTATTTTCAATTGCGTGCGTCTTGGTTATAGGATATGCTCTTATATCAGGACAGCTTGTATTGCAGAATGCTTTGATCATTGCAACGGTGATTGGATCTATTACGGTTTCGGCAACTGGTATATATGAGTGGATCATAAAAAAATTTTGGATCTAAAAAGTTAATCCGCCTTCAGGATCGGGATCTTTCCGATGGGCCTTTATTGTACGGAGTTAGTCGCCTCCGCCCGGCCCCGAGGGTGGATTTTTTATTGTTTAAAATTGTTGTGCAGAGTTGTGCAACTGTGGATAAGTAATAAATACCGTGCTTAAAATGGCTCAATAGAACAAAAGGGTTGACAAGTTTTGAAAAGTTTTGTAAAATGGTTATATAAATAAGGAACAGGAAATGAAATATATTAAAAGACAAAATGAGATATGCAAATGTGGTAACAAGATAATATGGGCGAGGGGAAAATGTCAGCGTTGTTACAATAACGATTATTATCATAATAAAAGAAAGAAATAATTAATTAGGGGAATGGAGGCGACTATGTTGGATTACCACACACAAGAGGCAATATTTGCTAGGAAGTACCGCAAGTTTGCAAAAAAGTTAGTGATTTTTTTAGCGGGAATAGCGGTAGGTATTCTATTGATTTCTTTGTTTGTTTGGGGCGTGCAGAGAGCTTGGGACTATAACCTTGCGCAGTATGATCAATACTATATCGACATTCCGGCAAAATAATGGATTAGGTAAAGGCATACAATCAGAAGCAGATTGAGGCAATGGGAACCGATTTGACTTGTAATACGACTATCAGATTTGCTAATCTGTTACGGTGCGAGATAGGAGGCGAGTTCCTCAACACAGAGGAAATAATTAATAGATTGGAAGATAGTGACAAAAAGTTACTATGCAATAAGCACAATAGAAGCATTAGTTAATAAATTAAGAGGAAAAATATGAAGAAAAATAAAACTTTAGCCGAAGAATGTTTAGAGTTTAGAAAGGCTGTTATTAATCTGTTGATAGCCATAGGGATTGAAAAATTGGTTATTAAATTTAATAAATTTTTAAGGAAATTATATGGATAAACAACAACATAAAATATAAAAGGAGGCGACTATGGAAGAGAAAAAGGATTTAAAAGTAATTAATGACGGTCAAGCTGTGACTCTTCGTGATGTTATGAAGAAGAATTATGGTGATGACACAATGAAAGAGTTGGAGGCTTTCGTTCCGGCAGGACAACCCTCAAAGATGCTTTATATTGCATCTGTTGTTGAGGATGTTTTGGGACGAGATAAAACAGGAAAATTAAGATCTGCGAAGGATTTGATCAGGGTTATGATGTATGCGAAATCAACAGGATTGGATCCAGTAAAAAGACAATTCTATGCTGTATATAGAAAGGATTGGAAAACACAAAAAGAGGAGATGGCATTGCAGACTGGTATTGATGGTTTAAGGGCTATTGCGGAAAAGACAGGATTGTATGCAGGTTCTGATGATTCAGTTTATGAAGGAGAGGATATTGAGAAGGTAGAAAAGAAAGATCGCAATGGTAATGTATATGAGCCTAAGACTGTTGGACATCCTATTAAAGCAATTGTTACTGTTAAGAAGATCAATAAAATGACAGGGGAGCCAATGGATATCAAGGCTTCTGTTTTATGGAATGAGTTTTACCCCGGGCCGCAATTTACTATGTGGCACAATAAACCATTCTTTATGTTGGGTAAGTGCGCAGAGGCATTGGCTCTTCGTAAAGCATTCCCGCAACAACTTGGTGGTATTTACATTCAGGAAGAGTTCCAAAAGGAAGACGTTGGGCAGTCATTGGTGTTGCCACCAGTAAAAATTGACGATAAGGTTAAAGCAAGGAAAAGCAAGGCTAAAAAAGAAGCAAATGGCGCTTTGGCCGAGCAAGTTAAAAAGGAGGCGACTGATGGCAAAAAAGACAGCAAATAAGATTGTATCTTATGACAAAATGAATCTTACTAAACTTGAGGCAATGATTATTGATCTTAAAAAAGACGGTGACCAGATATTCCTCAAGCCGGAGGGGGAGAGTGCGTTACTCAAGGTATTAGAGATTCAAGAGTTTTTGGATGGCGCGATTAAGGATATAAAAGAAAAGTTGGCCGCAAAAGCAGAAAAGGTTGGTCCTAATTTTACATCAATATCGGGAGACAATATAAAGGTCTATTACAGGTTTTTTGGTTCAAGGTATAGTGTAGACCCATCTTTGGTGGAAAAAGTGCCTGAGGGGCTGTTAAAACGCGAAATAAGGTATAATGTGGACGTAAAAGCCTTGGAAGAATACATTGAGATTAAAAAGGGAGTGCCTTATGGCATAGTGGTAAAGGACAGGCAAAAGTCAATTAGCTTTGTAAAAAAGAAGGGACTTAAGGATGAAGACTAAAAATTACAAGTTCCGCGCGAGTTATAGCATATTAAGAATGTGGGAACAGCAAAGGTATGATGATGCGGTTAAAATGTTATTTCATTTATCAAGTTTGACCAGTCCGGCAATAGAAGCCGGCAAGGCATTCCATAAAGAATGGGAAGAACATATCAAAAAGACAGGATGTTTGCCTGATGTGTTCGGGGGTACTAAATTAAAAAATCCGATTGTTGAAAAGAAATACGCGATTGATCTTAAAGATTCGAGATTAAGTTGGATGACGTTAGTTTGCAGAATGGATTGTGAGACTAAGGATGAGGTGATTGAGTTTAAGACAGGAACGACAAGCAGTGCAAAATATGCCAATGAACAACAGATCCCAATGTACGCATTGATCAGGGAAATTCAAGGAAGGTCAGTTAAAAAAGGGATTGTCTATCATTATGATCAGTATGCAAAAAAATCAGATATGTCTATTGTTTGGATCACTCCAAAGGTTCTAAAAATTGCGGCTGATTGGATCGAGGGGATGGCAAGTTCTATGCATAATTACTTGGTTGAGAATGGCTTATATGAGCAATTAACAAAGATGAAAGAGGATGTTGACGCGCAAGCGTTAGACGAGTTATAGTTAAAGAAACAGCGGGAATATAAAGGTTTTTCTTATAAGAATAGAGAGTGCCGGTCAAGTCCAACCTTTACTAAACCTTTAGGTTCCCGCCTTGACCGGCACTTTTTATTTAAACAGAGGAGGGTAAATTGGCAAAGAACAGGTACATCAATACGAAGTTCTGGGATGATAGTTACATTTCCGATTTGGGGCCGAATGCAAAGTTACTCTATCTTTACTTTCTAACTAATGCATTAACAAACATTTGCGGAGCATATGAGATATCAATTAAGAGGATTGTATTCGACACAGGGATTGCAGAGGAATTGATCAAGGGATTACTTAAAAGATTTGCGGAAGATAAAAAAGTTCTTTATGTTGACGGTTACATAATCATTAAGAATTTCATAAAACATCAAAAACAAAATCCCAGTATCATAGCCGGGATTAAGGCAGAGAGTGGGCGTCTTCCCGCCAATGTAATGACAGCCTGCAACAAGCTGTCGCAAGCTGGCACTTATCTTAATATGAATCTTAATAGTAATAGTAATAGTAATATTAAAGAGTTGGGAAACTCTGTTAAGGATAAAAAAGATAAAACAACATCACGCAAGATAATTAATAAAATAAAAAAAGATTTAAAAATTAAAGGAGTGATTAAATAATTTTAGAAGGCGACTATGTTAACAATAAAACAATTAAAGGGAATGGAGCCGGGTGTAATATTTAAAGAAGGAGTAGCAATTGATTGTGAAGATGGATTGTTTTTAGCAGGAACTGGCAAGGAAGTAAAATGGGTTGCTGTTCGTGGATATATTCACGACTGGGATATTTATGCTGATAATCCTTATAGTCCGCAGTTTGATTTTGCAGGGGTAAAAGCAATGGGTGATAAAGTCACCATAAAAGAAAATATACAGAAATTAGTACCTTGCGATGAGGAAGCTTTTAAAATGTATAGGTATTAAAAATGAAACAGATACCACCATATTTCAGCAGTTCAAGAGAGTATTATATTATTTATAAGTTGGAGCGTAAAAATAGATCAACCTTAATGGAGGCAAGGACGGCCAGGGAAGCGTTGGCAATGTTTAAGGAAGTATTCAAGTATGATAAAGTTGTGGTAGTTGAGGAGTGGATCACGGAAAGAAATATTGTGAAGCACTCGGTTAAAAATAACGAAATAGAAACAACATTGGCATATTTATTTAAGGAGGAATAAATGAAGTATAAACTAACAAAAGAAACCAAAGAGGTATATGGATTAAAATTATTCCGTATAGAGGCACTCAAAGACTTTGGTGATGTAAAAAAAGGTCAGAAGGGTGGGTGGATAGAAAAAGAAGAGAACTTATCACAAGAAAATAATGCTTGGGTTTATGGTAATGCTAGGGTTTATGGTAATGCTGAGATTTATGGTAATGCCAGTGTTTATGGTAATGCCAGTGTTTATGGTAATGCTAGGGTTTATGGTAATGCTGAGATTTATGGTAATGCCAGTGTTTATGGTGATGCTAGGGTTTATGGTAATGCCAGTGTTTATGGTAATGCTTGGATTTATGGTAATGCCAGTGTTTATGGTGATGCTGAGATTTATGGTAAGAAACTTATAAGTGGATACTTCTATCACACAAAAGAAAAATCAGAAAAGATAGAAATTATGGAAAACGATGAAGACTATGAAACTCTATATTCAGAGCCAAAGTATGAAGAAGAAGGTACTAAAAAACAAGAACTACTAAAGAACAACTTATGAGATTTAAGGCAGAAGAATTAAAAGAACAAGTCGAGAGTTTATAAGGAGGAATAGATGAAAGCAAGAGTAATTTTTGCTCTTGAGGAGGTAAAAAGTGAAATATAAAATCATAGAATATAGAAATTTGGGTGATTATTTTCTTTGTGAAGATGAGAGTGGTAAGAAAATAAAATTAGATTTATTTACAGATTGTTCATATAAAGGTTTTGGTAATGTAACAAGAGCTAGTGGTGATTATTTGAAAAAGTATAAAAGCATTGAAGGAAAAACAATAGAAGTTGAAAAAATAACTCAATATGTGCCACTGTATTTTGCAACAAATGTAAAGTTACTTAAAGAGATGAAGAATATTTAAAAAAGGAGGAAAAATCAAATGAACACAGCAAGAAAAAAAGTGACTAAAAAACACATTGGCATTGGGTTGGGTATTATGGGGGGATTGATCCTATTCTTTGTACTATTTAGGATTCATTATCTGTTGGGACTTGGAATATTGAGTTTGATATTAATAGGAGTTGCCGGTAACTATACGGCGGGGAATGATAACGATTGGTCAAATGGATAATAGTCGGTGGTATAATAGAGTTAGGTTTAGTTAAAAAATAATTTAACAAGGAGAAGCCTATTTTAAGAGACAAGATGTTTATCGGTGTAGTGACGATTGTTACATTCCTTTTTTTAAATATTATTCCCGTAAAAGCACCGGTAACCGAATCAAAGCCGCAAGAACCTAAAGTTAGTGGAGTGACAACGAGTAATAGCATTGAAAGTTTAAAGGGAGCTTTCGCAAAAATGCAGGTTGAGATTAAAGAGTATGTTGATCAAGCAAAATTAAAAACAAAAAAGGTAGCTTTAAAAAAAGTTTATGCTGATGGAATATGTTTTGATACGATGAGGCAGGTATGGCCAGAGGAGCTTTGGGAAGGAGCAACGATAGTGATTCAAAAGGAATCATCAGGGGATCCAAATGCAATATCTTCAACTAACGATTATGGGTGTTTTCAGATTCACGATGAGCCGGCCGCATTGGACCCGATTGTATCAGCACAAAGAGGTTATCAAAAGTACCAACATCCAAGAAAGGTAAGCTCGATTGGATGGAACCATTGGTACGCAGTGGAGGGTATATTGTGGTGAAGGAAAAAAAATTAAATAATTTGTATTGTGTATTATTATTTATTGCTTATTTGATTGTATTGGTTTTATTATTTAAGGTTTTGATTGCTGTGGTTATGTGGGTTATTTGGAAGATGATTGGTTTATTAAGTTGGTTAGGTTGGATAGATATTTAGTTCATTGATAGGGGGTGATGTGATTGAGGAAGAGACAAAAAAAGTGCCATTGTTGTTATAAAAGACGAGCAACAGAAGGTCATCATTTTTGGCATCCTAAAAAGAGATACAAGAGGAGTGAAAAAAGAAAAGTATGCAGGAAATGCCATAAAGAATATCATCACTTTTTTGATACTGTTTGCAGGGGATTTAAGGATTGCAGAGATTGTCTTTATGCAACGATATGTTGTTATTGGAGAATACCCGAAGGAGGTGAGAGCAATGCAGTATAAAATAAAAGAAGGATCAAGGGATATGACTTTTGGATCGTGCTGTCAGCATATAAAGCATACTTGTTCATATTGCCATTCGCATCATACGGAAGATATCGCTTTTTCAAAGCATTCAAGTCACGGTATTTTTCAATGCCCTAATTGTTTAAAGTTCTACTATATTGAAGAGTGTGATCAACACTCAGCGACTGTTTAGTAAGCAGAACCGATTAAGACCCGGCGGTCGCTCAATATACAAAAAACAAAATTAACGGCCGCCTTTTTTTTATTATGTTTACACAAAAATTCACAAATAAATACGGAGCGAAAACTCAAATTTATAATGGCAGGAGTTATCATTCAAAATTGGAAGCTCAATATGCACAAGAGTTTGATTTAAGACTCAAGGCAGGAGAGATCAAGGAAGTGATACCGCAGTTCAGAATAGATTTGACCGCGCACGGAAAACACATATGCAATTATTATGTGGATTTTAAAATTATTCACAATGATGATTCAATTGAATATGTAGAAATTAAGGGATTTGAGACCGATGTGTTTAGGATGAAGTGGAAGATGTGTGAGGCTCAAATGAATGAGGAAGAGCCGGACAGCAAATTGACTATTATCAAACAAAATAGTTATAATTTTTTTAAAAGCAAAAATAGAAGATAAAGGTTTATAGGGTTGAGAAATTATTTTAAAATTAAATTAATAAAAAGCGGAGGCGACTTATGAGGATAGCGTTTTTAGGAAATTTCCGCGTGGACTATTGTTCAGAGGTTTATCATACAAAAAGTTTAGAATCACTTGGATACGAAGTTATAAGGTTACAGGAGCAGGAAGCAACTGGGGAATTTATTTTAAGTCAGGCGCTGAAGTCTGACCTTTTTGTTTGGGTTCATACGCACGATTGGAACACGCCCGGGTTATCAATGAAAGAAATTATAGCCAAATTAAAGGAAGCTGGCATTATTACAATTTCATATCATCTTGATCTTTATATGGGGATTAATAGATGGAATGAGTATAAGGATTCAGAGATATTTGATTTGGATTATTTTTTTACTGTTGATAAAAAGATGGCAGATTATATGAATGAGAATACAAAAGTCAAAGGTGTTTTTATTCCCGCAGGTGTTTTTCATAAAGAATGTTATATTGACGCAAGTAAAGGTAAAGACAAAGATATCATTTTCGTTGGATCTAAAAGATATCATCCCGAATGGCAATGGAGGCCTCAATTAATTGATTGGTTAAAAGAAACATATGGAGATAAGTTTGAGCATTATGGTAATGATGGAATGGGTGTTGTCAAGGGTGATGCATTAAATAAATTATATGCGCGCACTAAAATCGTTATAGGAGATACGCTTTGTTTGAATTTTGAGTATCCTTATTATTTTTCGGATCGCTTGTTTGAAACAACTGGCCGGGGAGGATTTATTATTTTCCCATATATTAAAGGCATTGAGGATTACTTTGATTTGGGCAAGGAATTGGTGACTTATAAATTCGGTGATTTTGAAGACCTTAAAAAAAAGATTGATTATTATTTGGAACACGAGAAAGAAAGGGAAGAGATAAGACTGGCAGGGCATATCAGAACAAAAAGGGATCATACATATTTTAGGAGATGGCAGGAGATTTTAAGGAGGATTGAAGATGACAAAAGTTAAAATGATAAATACTAAAATCAACGGTAAGTATGAATTGATATTGCCAGAGCATAGGGCAGTAAGATCTCAATGGGAGACAGGTTGGGAGGCAGAGCGTATTGATTCAATGATGGATAATCTAAAAGATGGAGATGTTGTTTTTGACATTGGGACCGAGGAGGGTGATATTACAGGGTTATTGGCCAAGAAAGTCGGCAATACTGGAGGGATCGTAATGTTCGAGCCTAATCCGAGAGTGTGGGCTAATATCAAAGCAATTTGGGATGCAAATAAATTGAAGCATCCTTTAGGTTTTTTTGTAGGGTTTGCTTCTGATCAGACATTAGAGAAGCCACACAATTTAAATATTGATCCCGCAATCAAAGAAGGTTGGCCAGTTTATGCTTTTAACGAAGTAATTGGTGATCATAGTTTTAGGCATTTAGCGCAAGAAGCCGATACAACTCCGCAGATAACATTGGACGAGTACTGCAAGAGGGTTGGAGTTCATCCTAATTTAATAACGATTGATGTTGAGGGTTCAGAGCTTAATGTTTTAAAAGGCGCGGAGGAGATATTAAAAGATAAAAAGCCATTGGTTTATGTATCAATTCACATTTCGGTATTAAAGGATTTTTTCAATATAACACCTGCAGATTTGCATAATTATATGGAGTCATTGGGATATCAAGGACAGCTTTTGGCAATTGATCACGAGGAGCATTGGTTGTTTAAAAGTGAAGAGACGATTTGGAACGAAAAGGCAGGAAACAATGCGGCTTATGAAATGTGGAACGAGAAAGATGACAAAAAATATATGCAGACTACGGTTGAGTGCGTGCAGAATATAATTAAAGAGTTCAGTTTTAAAGAAGCAAAAGACAAGATTAAACTGTTAGAGATTGGTTGCGGGATTGGGAGATTGACAAATTTGGTTGCAGAGATTATACAGCCAAGGGGATATAAAGTATTAGGAGTAGATGTATCTCCGGCAATGATTAATATGGCCAAGATATATGGTAAAGATATTTTTAATGCAGAGTATCAAGTATCGAATGGCAGGGATCTCGCAAGTATTGAGAATGAGAGTATTGATGGTGTATATTCTATGGTTACGTTTCAGCATATACCGCAGGAGGCTTTTAAAGGATATATCAAAGAGGTAGGGCGTGTTTTGAAAATGGGAGGCAAATTTAGGTTTCAGTATGTTGAGGGAAAGAATGACGGCATTTTAACCCACGATAATAAAAAAGATGATGTTATCAAGTGGTTAGAGGAATCAGGATTTGAGGTTTTAAAAGTTGAAGAGAAATTAATGCATCATCGATGGACTTGGATTACAGCGAGGAAGATATGAAATGCCACGATAATCACGAGATAGTCACGGTCCCGATTAGGTTAAAAGGGCAATTGGAAACTGTTAAAAAATACTGTCAGATAGAAAAGGCAGGACGTAGTTTGTGGATTGAAGGATTAAGGCAAGAAAACTTTTTGTTTATTAGGAGGGGTAGATGATTGATGTAATTTGGCTTTCATACAAGGCGGATATTCCAGCGAGGGGTTATTGGGATCAGGGAATGATTGAGGATATTTTTAATAACAAAATGTGGGATCCGATTAATGGATATCAGTTTAAGCATACAGAGATGGTCAACATTGATTTTAATAATTTTGAAATTGCTAACGAGGGGGCTGTTATTGTATTTCCTGCAAGGTCACAGGTAGAGTTTACAGATAGATTGAATGAGGATTTAAAAAGACTAAAGTGGGTTGTGCTTATTTTAACAGGGGACGAAGAGGCATCATTTCCTATTGAAAAAATAGATCATCCCAATATTAAAATTTGGGTTATGGATCCAAGGCGTAAAAATAAAGATGTTGGAAGATTGCCGAATGGTTACCCGCCACAGGCACATTTAATTAAAGATATGGATGGATCTAAAAGAGACAAAGATTGGTTTTTTGCAGGACAGGTTACTCATAAAAGAAGAGTGCAATGTGCTAAAGAATTGAAGAAATTGGAAGCCGGTGATTTAGTTGAGACAGAAAGTTTTACAGCGGGATTGCCACACGAGGAATATTACGAAAGAATGACAAATGCTAAAATATGCCCTTGTCCATCGGGACCGGAGACACCGGATACGTTCAGGTTATACGAAGCATTAGAGGCAGGATGTATTCCAATAGCTGATGAGCAGACACCGCAGGAGAATTTTAAAAGAGGATATTTTACATTCTTGTTTGAGGAGGAGCCGCCATTTCCGGTAATAAGAAATTATGAAAGTCTTGTTGGATATGTTCAGGAGGCATTAATGGATTGGAAAAATTTATCAAATAAAACGATGGCTTGGTGGATTAAATATAAAAGAAAAATTACATATAAGATGGCGGACGATATTGCAGAAGTATCGGGGATTATTGGCAAAAAAGAAATTAAAGAAGCAGTCACTGTTTTAATACCTACAAATCCTATTCCAAGCCACCCCGATACATTAGTGTTAGATGAGACGATCGAGATGGTAAGGCATCATTTGCCAAACTCCGAAATTATAATAATGTTTGATGGAGTAAGAGATAATTTAAAGCATAGGAAGGATGATTATGAGGAATATATAAGACGAGTTCTTTGGAAATGCAATCACGAATGGAAGAATGTTTTGCCATTAGTTTTTTCAGAACACGAGCATCAGGCCAATATGGCTAAGGTTGCTTTGGGATATGTTCATACCCCGTTGATATTATATGTGGAACACGATGCGCCAGTGGTTAGTGATTGTGATATTGAGTGGGAAAAACTGGAGGAAGTTATTTTAAAAGGTGAAGCGAATGTTATAAGATTTCATCACGAGGCTATGATATTGCCGGATCACGAGTATTTAATGTTTGATCACGAAAATAAAATAGTGGAAGGCGTATCGATGAGGAGGACTATGCAATGGTCACAGAGGCCTCATTTGGCATCTAAAGTTTTTTATCAAAATATGTTAGATAGATATTTTACAGGTGATAAAACAATGATTGAAGATGTTGTTTACGGAAGATTGATTGAGGCTTGCAAGGATGGGATATTGGGATGGTATGATTGGAGGGTTTGGATTTATACACCGGAAGGTGACAATATAAAAAGGAGTTATCACATAGATGGCAGAAAAAAAGACCCTAAATATTAAAGAGACTACCGTTGGAGATAGAAAGATTTTTTATACAGAGGTTTTGTTGATCAAGCAAAATAAACTTTTGGTAAGTATAGCAGAGTTTAAAAGTCAGAAGAAGGCGAGGCAGGATATTAGGAAGAAGATGCAGAAGAAATATGGTAATGCTAAATATAAAATAAAAAAATTATTCTTATTACCACCAGAGTTTGAAATTGAGGAGATTAATTAAAGGAGGAGTATGGCAGTTAATAAACAATATTGGAAAGATAGAATCAAGAAAGAAGCAAACAAAATTGCAGATCTTGTTTTACAGGCATCAAAAATTAATGAGCAGATAAATCATTGGAGGCGTTGGATTGGGGAAGAGGAAAAAGAATTAATTGTTAAAACTAAACCGATTAAAGTTAACGGCAAAGGAATCAAAAGTGCGAAGTAGGTGGATTAAGCAACAAGCGGAATGTAATTTTATTTTTAATGATGGGGGATTATATCCGGTTGCAGTTCATTGTGTGGTTTTTGAAAATAATCAGTTTGGCGAGAAAAGATTTTGTGATGCAAAGAATTTTAAATTAAGGGAGACAAAAAGATGAGAATAGGTTTATTGGCATACTCTACAAATACAGGACTGGGGATTCAATCACAGGAATTTTATAATCATATTCCTTGCGAAAAGGTGATGTTGA
>Ga0210051_1004786_pt1 | contig 13143 bp, 14 predicted proteins | sample CryGey092014_all_FD_185464 | JGI IMG/M metagenome (GOLD analysis project Ga0210051, IMG submission 185464) | Groundwater microbial communities from aquifer - Crystal Geyser CG23_combo_of_CG06-09_8/20/14_all (SPAdes) (version 2) | ecosystem: Environmental > Aquatic > Deep subsurface > Groundwater...
GGGAACTTTTTCATATATAAAAAAGAAGGTTAATATTCATAATGGGTTAAGACGAGATCGAAAGATCAAACTGATATTCTACCTGCTCTTTAGGGTGAAATAGCCACCCAAAAATGTTCATTAGGCCGACGTTTACACTTCACCAAAGTTAAAAGGTAAACTCATTGACTATGCTGGTGAAGGCAAATTTAGCATCATTTTAGACCTAAAAGATGTTGAGTTTCTCGACGCTTCTCCTCTTGGTATTATGGTTGGTGGGTTAAAAAGATTAAAATGTCACAATGGTATGCTTGGCATTGTGGGAACACATGAAAAATTATTGAAAATATTCCAGATTACCGGCTTAATAAAAGTCTTTCCCTTTTGGGAAATAGTGGATGGAGTAGTCACGGAAGGCAATGCTAGCGAGGGAGCTTTTAATAGTTTGCTCTCAAGCATTCTGCAACGCGCAGCCGTATTAAAATGTGTTCAAAAATACGCAAATCAAGATTGATCTTTATACAAGGCAATAACCTTTAACGGGCTATTGCTTTTTTTGTTACAAGATTATTCTTGAAATATTACATAAAATTTACCAGAGATTTCTTCATAAGAAGTATCAATTTGAATGATTCATTATTCTCCAACATCTGCTATTTTCAAGTTTGCAACTTAACAACTAAAGCGTTGGGGGTGAAAAATTGGAAGAAATCAAGATTGTACTTCATAATGCGGAGCGTGCTGATATACCGGTTACTTTTTTAAAAGTTTGGGGTGAAATTGATTTACGAACCGCTCCTAAACTTAAAGAAAAGGTAAGTGAATGTTCTCTGGCGCACAAAATAAGAGTTGTATTGGATTTTAGAAACGTCAGCTATTTTGATAGTGCGGCAATTAAAGTCATGATTTATGCTCTTAGCTTACTTCGGTTAGAAGAGGGAGGCGTCTTTCTAATTATTTCTGATAAAAATCATTATCGTGTCCTTTATATTACGGGGATTTCAAAATTAATACCCGTATATTGGGCGACAAATGAAAAAGCTAGGGAACTAAAAGGGGCAAAAGACGTAATTATTTCTTGGTTTGGCCAGGAGGAAAGACAAAAGATACTTGAAGTGGTTAATAATTATATCCTCACGCATAACTAGAAAATACACCCGGGGCAATTAGCTTTAAAGCAATTGCCTCATTTAATATAAAATCTAAATGATTATAAGCGCGTTAGAAAAATCAATATTCGTAGCTAAAATAATTCAAATCTACACTTTGTTTCATAAATGCAACGATCGTGTCAAAAGTGAAACAATGACTTGCAGTAATGAGTAATCATGGAAATTGATTATTCATATTTTGTCCATATTTTTCAATGCAGATTAAACATTGATTTTAGTTTGTCTTCACCCTTAACCGAATCACCGATTACATATTGAACATTTTTATCAATTTGAAGCTCGTAAATTATAACATCTAATTCTTCCGTAAAATCAAAAGGGCAAATCCACGCACTAATTTGATATTGCTTAAAACCTAACTCCTTAAGTTTTTTTCTTAATGAGTCTCTTTTAGAGCGATGCTTTTCAGGAATATCAAAAAATAATATTCTCCACTTACCATCCCATTGCATAGCTGTCTCATTTAAGTATTTATAGATTTTCATTTTGCCCTTTGGAGTTATTCGAATAGTTTTCTCTTTGTTTTTTGTCTCAACTTCCCTTAAATAACCTTTTTGCTTTGCTCGACAAATAGCAACTGCCGCCGTTCTGGCATTTAAATTGCTTTCTTTATTCTTTTCTAGTTCTAGTTGATTTATAAATTTTTCGGGGTGATAAATGAAATCACTGCCTTCTTTCGAAAAGGGCATAAGAGCAAGAAGAATTTGGTCCAAAATGGATTTATTTTGATGTCTCATATCTTAATTTAACAACAAATGTTTCATAAATGCAACGATCGTGTCAAAAGTGAAACATGAAAATAGATTTAATGTCAAAAATGGGACCCTGAAAACGTTAAAAACTGCTATGCTAATGACAATATCAAGCGTTAATTAAAAAGAAGTTTGTTTGGGTTTTTCTGATCAGTAAGGAGCTAATTTAATCGACATTTTGAAATTTTATCCTACCTTCGCAATACCCATGGCGTAAGCCTTGGGATGAAGTGTTTCCAAAATCCTTAGGATTTTGGACAAGCTATGCTTGAATTAGGCTAATACCATGGGCGTAAGCCCATGGAAGTTTATTTACTCTAAAGGTGCCAGTTTTCGGTTTTGTATTTGTCTTCCTTTTTAAAAATCGAAATTTGTTTTTGGATTTCGGCGATATCTCGCTCGTTTAGGGGCCCGAAGCCCTCATAAAAGCCAGTTTTACGATCGGGAAGATAAACAGATTCGGGGAATGGTTGTTTTACCGCATTTTTGCTCGTCCAAGAAGATGAACCATTAAACCTACTGCTTGTTTATCTCGGGCTGGACTTCGGCCACGGTTTTAGCAGCAAATTTAATTAAGGACCTAATAAACTTAACAAATAGCTTTAATGGTCCATCTTCTTCTTGTTCCATTTTTTCTTCAAGCTCTTCTTTACTATTGCATGCTTTTATGATCTCTAGGACCTGCTTGTTTTGAATTGCTTGAAGTGTCAAAAAGGTATTTAGGGAATCCATTAAAATTAATTTAGCTTCTTGATTTAATCCATCAATGGAATCAAGAAGTTCTTCGTCTATCTTTCCTAAAATCTCCTCTAAGCTCGGCATATTTTTTTTGTTCTCAGACGCATTTTCTTTGGTTTTGGAATCTGTCCCTAAAATTTGTCGCAGCTCTTCTATTTTTTCTTGATCTTGAGTGGAGAGTTCAGTTTTAGTGGAAACATCGTTTTTATCTTCCGAAATATTTGGGACCGGACTTTCTATTACTTCTGCTTGTATTTCACTTGGCCTTACCGCTGTTTCGGACTTTGTGTCTTCGATTGGGACAGGTGAAGTTTCGGGAATATGGGACATAACTTCAGTCATAGCATCCTCCATTATTATTAATGTTTTTTAGATTATATTATTTACTTACATTAAATTTAAAAATCATCACGTCGCCGTCTTTTGCGACGTAGTCTCGGCCTTCTGCTCTTACTTTGCCTTTTTCTTTGGCGCCTTGCCAGCCAAATTCTACTAAATCTTTCCAATTTACAACGTCAGCCGAGATAAAGCCTTTTTCAAAATCGGTATGGATTTCGCCGGCGGCCCTTGGCGCGGTCCAGCCTTTTTTAATGGTCCATGCACGAGCTTCCATTTCGCCGGCTGTAAAGTAGGTTATTAGTCCTAAGATTTCATAAGTCTTTTTAATTAAACGGTTGAGGTCGGTATCCTCTATCCCGAGTTCCTGTAAATATTCCTTTTGTTCCGGGTCAGACAGATCTTGCAGGTCTTGTTCTAGCTTGGCCGAGAAGACGACAAAATCTTCCTTCATCTCCGGTAGTTTTGGTTTAGCCAAATCGGCTTCCGAAACATTAAAGGCATAGATATGTGGTTTTAAAGTTATTAAATTTAAAGGTTTTAAAATTTCCAGTTCCTTTTTGGTAAGACCCACTTTATTGTCATTTCCGGCTCCGACCGTGAATCCATGCTTTCTGGATTCCGCATCAAGTGCGGAATGACGAGGAGAGGGGTTGGCAAACAAAGCCCTTGCCGGTTTCCCATCTTCTAACCACTTCTGGATCTTCTTAAATACAGGCATTTGCAACGATGCTTCTTTAGGATCAGTTTTACCTAATTTTTCGGTCCTTTGGATGGTCTTTTCCATATTGGCCAGATCGGCAAAAATAAGTTCCATGGAAATGGTTTCCATGTCGGAGGTGGGGTTGATATTTCCGTCAACGTGAAGAACATTGGAATCCTCAAAAACCCTAACTACTTCCAAAATGGCGTCGGATTCGCGGATATGTGACAAGAATTTATTTCCCAAGCCCTCGCCCTTATGCGCGTTCTTAACAATTCCGGCAATATCCGTAAATTCCACTATGGCCGGAATGATCTTTTCGGTTTTGACGGCTTGCGCCAGGGGCTCCAAACGTTCATCGGGGACGCTAACAATACCAACATTTGGGTCAATAGTGCAAAACGGATAATTTTTGGCATCAACTTGATTTTTAGTTAAGGCATTAAATAATGTTGACTTCCCCACGTTAGGAAGACCGACAATGCCAATAGATAATTTCATGTCGTAAATTATCTCATAAAATTGGGAAAAATTCAATCCAAATTTAAGAAATCTAACCTTGTTATTGTCATTCCCGACTTGATCGGGAATTCAGTAGCTTTATTGCATTGCCAATCCTTCTGGATCCCCGTTTTCACGGGGATGACAACTAGACGAGGATGTTCAGCAAAAAAAAGCAGTATAAAAAAGAGAATAAAGTATTAATAATGGGAATATAGAATATTTGAATATGTTTTTTCTATTTCTATACTTAATTCATTATTCATTATTCAATTTGGAAAATGTCTCTCTTTGCTGTCATTCCCGTCTTCGACTCTGAGGGATGAGCTCTCAGCTCAGACTCAATGAGCGAAGGCGGGAATCTAGAAGGAATGGATTCTCCAATCGAGTTGAGGACGGGTTCTGAATCGAGTTCAGTGCCTGCCCTCGACCAGATCGGGGGATGATAAAATAAGTGAATACCAAATTTTTAAACATTCAATCATTTGCTATTCATTTGTAATTTGGTATTTGAAATTTGACATTTAATTTCTTATTCCACTTGATACCTTTATTGCTTTCTTGTATTCTAAATATGATAGGAGGGTTGCAGATTGGGTTTATTTAGTCGTTCAGATGAATTTTTTGGTCTAGATATAGGATCAACTACTCTTAAGTTGGTTCAGTTAAAGGCGTCTTCAGGTAAGCCGCTTTTAGTTACCTACGGGACGGCCAGTATTCCTATTGGCTTATCCCAGAGTGATAGCGATATCGATATCAGGCGTCTTTCCGAAGTTATAAGGCAGTTGGTTAAAGGTACAAGGGCAACCACCAAAAACGTATCCACGGCACTTCCGGAAAACCAGGTGTTTACTTTGGTTTTGCCTTTTCCGCAAATGTCGCCGGCAGACCTTAAAAAAGCCGTTCAATGGCAAGTGCAGCAGAATTTACCGATGAATATAGAAGATGTCCGCTACGACTGGCAAGTAATTAGCGTACCAAAAAACGCAAATGAGCAGGTTCAGGTTATGATTACGGCAGCACCAATTGAAAGAGTTAGAAGAATTAACCGCATTATAGCAGAAGCCGGGCTTAATTTGGTTGGTTTGGAGACAACCAACATTGCTCTGTCAAGGTCTCTAGCCACTTTCCCCGGCGCAAAAATTTTAATTGTGGATATCGGCGCCATGTCAACCGAACTTGCGATTGTGGAAAACCACATTGTTCTTCATTCCAGGAGCATATCTTTTGGCGGAGAGGCTTTTACTCGCGCCATTTCCAATACTTTAGGCCTAGATCTTGCCCAAGCCGACCAGTTTAAGTGTAAATTTGGCGTCACCCTAGAAAAACTTGAAGGCAGAGTGTATAAGGCAATTAAACCAATTTTAGCCACAATAGTGGACGAAATCATTAAATCGATGCAGTTTTTTGAAAATCAGTTTGGTTCTCGCGTAGATTTGTTTATAATAAGTGGAGGGTCCGCTAAAATGCCGGAAATAGGGACTTTCTTTGCAAAAACGTTTAATATGGATGTACAAATAGCGAACCCCTGGAAAAATATTGCCTATCCGGTTAGTGTCCAGGAGGATATAATAAATAATGCACCGGACTATTCAACAGTTATCGGTTTGGCACTAAGGGAGGTTAAATGAAAATAAATCTTATCCCGCAGGAAAAATCAACGGAGATAAAGGAGGGAAAAAGCAATTTCGTCGCGACGGCCGTGGCGATAGTGATTGTCGTGGGTGTCATTGGCACTTATCTAATCCTAAAAACGATGAACCTGACAAAATCTAAAGAAAATAACGATTATAAAACGCGTATTAAAGACTTAAAGGAAGCCTTAAATCAATCCGAATATCAGGATGTGGAAAAGAAAATGCTTACTGTCCAAAGCGGAGTTTCTATCATTGAAGAAAAAAGTGGAGCTCAATTCAAATGGAATCGCACTTTTCAGGAGTTCTCAAAGACTTTGCCGGACTATGTAGTGCTGCAGTCGTATAAAAGTGAGGGCAATGCAATCGAAGTAAGCTGTTTAATTCCAAACAAAAATACACTAACTACAACAGAAGACAAAAGAGTTGATGTGATGATCAAATTTATTCAGTCCTTAAGAACTTGGAAAACAGATATAATGATCTATCCGCCAAAAGAGGACGGGTCAAGAGATAAAGCTAATTTGTTTGTCAATATTGAAAACGAGGGCTACACAAAAGGGCAGGATAGTCTGGAGTTTTCATTTAAATTTGAAGCAGCTGGAGGTATCTTATGGAAGTAGAAAGCGGCCAAAATAATACTTACGGTATTCTAATTATCTTCATTAGTCTTATTTTTGCCTTGTTTATGATCTTTTCTCCCATCAAAAATCTAATAAATACGAATTCGAAACTTGATAGGGAAAAAAGCACCTTACTGGCGCAAGTTGACAAGTTTGAAACTAAAAAAGAAAACATAGAATCTTTTAAGGACGACAAAGCAATGATGTCGAAACTGGACGCATTAAATGTTGGTGTTTTAGAAATACTGCCGGATAAAGATGACAGAGCATCGCTTTATGCTCAATTGGAAGGCTTGATAAAAATAAGCGGCGTAAATAACACTGAAGTCAGCGCTCCTCTGGCTCAGGACAATACGACAGCTACGGCAGATCCAAATGCGGGCGGCGATTTGTCCTTGCATGAACTTAAAGTTGACCTGGACGCTAATAGCAAATATAGCGCACTCGATGGGAGTAATAAATTTCAAGGCCTCCTTGGATTTCTACTAAATTTAGAAAAAACTAAACGTTTGTTCAACGTGTCAAGCTTAGATGTTTCTGCTCAAACACAAGATGTTAAGGGGGCTATTCCGAAATATGATACTTTAAACACAAAAGCAACATTAAGTACTTATTATAAAGATGAGGTGCAAATTGAAAAACAATAATGGATCGAACCAAATCGTTTTTAACATCATTTTAATTGGATTTATCTGCGGCGCAGTTTTTATTCTTTATTATTTTTTAAAACCGAAAAAGAAAGCAGCAACAACCGTTGTCGAAAAACAGGAACTGCAAATTAATGCCGAAAATTTCCAAAAGGATTATCAGGATAAATATAATACTTATATTAAACTAGAAGATGGCTCCGAACGGTCTTTAATGGTAATGCCAACTCCAGATCCAAAAGAAAGTAAAAATAGAGATCCGTTTGATTCCGAGGAAATAAAAACTCCATAAAAAGGGGGCGAAATAGTTAAAAATGATAAAAAACTGGAGCAGGTACTTTTAGATCATAAGGTTTTAACGGCCGATCAGCTTGATATTGCCAAAATAGAAAGCGTCAAATTAGGCAAAGCTTTAGATGGAGTATTACTCGATGCGGGAACTCTTAACGAAGAGGATTTAACTAAAGCTAAAGCTATAGCAAACCAAACTCCTTACACTAACCTAATCAATCTAAAAATTGATGAAAAAACCTTAAACTTGCTGGAAAAAGAATATTGCGACAGATATCAGGTTCTGCCTTTTGGTGTTAATGGCAACAATTTGAATATGGCTATGGTGGATCCTTCCAATATACAGGTTATCGATTTTGTCGAGAAGAAAACCGGCCTCAAGGTTGTTCCTTTTATTACTTCAACCACAAGTATTAAAAGTGGAATTTCGCAGTTTAAGTCCTTTTCTAACGAAGCAAAAGACGTTATGAAGGGCATGGATGATTTGCCGGGAATCTCCGATTTGGGGGAAGATACAAATTCACCGGTTCCAAAAGAAGGCGAAGAAGAGGTTAGTATTTCTCAGGATGCGCCGGTTACTCGGGCTGTAAATACTATCTTAGAATACGCCATTAAGGGCAAGGCGTCCGATATCCATATAGAACCTCGGGAAAAATCCGTTAAGGTAAGGTATAGAATTGACGGTATTTTAAGCGAGGTTATGACTTTACCTAAGCATATTCACGCCGCCATTGTGTCGCGTATTAAAATTTTATCAAATTTAAAAATAGATGAGCATCGTCTTCCTCAAGACGGACGTTTTTCCATCAAAATTGGCGAAACTGACGTGGATCTTCGTATTTCAATATCGCCAATAGTATATGGCGAAAAAGTCGTTATTCGTATTTTAGATAAATCCGGTGGCGTTATAACTTTGGATAAATTGGGTATTAAGGGTCGGGCTTATCGTCTGATAGAAGAAGCTGCCGGGAAACCGCATGGCATGATTTTATCCACAGGTCCTACCGGTTCCGGTAAATCCACTACCCTTTATGCAGTTTTATCAAAAATAAATTCAGCCGAAATTAACATTATTACCTTGGAAGATCCGGTTGAGTATAATATTGAGGGCATAAATCAGATTCAAACAAATGCGGCTATTGGCCTGACGTTTGCAGCGGGTCTCAGATCCGTTTTGCGTCAGGATCCGGACGTTATAATGGTTGGTGAAATTAGAGATACCGAAACGGCTGATTTGGCCGTGCAGTCTGCTTTAACTGGACACGTAGTTCTTTCAACTTTGCATACCAATTCTGCTGCCGGCGTTTTGCCGCGTTTAAAAGACATGAAAGTAGAACCATTTTTAATTGCATCCACCGTTAATACCGTTGTTGGTCAAAGATTGGTTAGAAAAATTTGCGATAAATGCCGAGAGTCTTATGTTGCTTCAGAAGCAGAAACTGTTGCAATTAAAGAATCGCTAAAAGAAGTTTTGCCGGAATCGAGCGATCCTAAAGCTAAAGAAATAATTGCCGATTTCGGGATGCCAAACCTTCCATTTCGCGACACAGAGAAGTATAATTTATATAAGGGTAAGGGATGTGAGGAATGTCATAACAGCGGTTATTCAGGAAGAATGGGAATTTACGAGATATTTTCCGTATCGCAGGCTATGGAAAGGCTGCTACTGGCCGACGCCACAACTTCAGAAATTCAGGACGCGGCCGTTAAAGAAGGCATGGTAACCATGAAACAAGACGGTTACTTAAAGGCGTTATCGGGAATTACAACAATAAAAGAAGTAGCCCGCGTCGCTCAAGATTATTAATGCAAAGCACTAATAAAATGTCAAATGTTAAATTACAAATATCAAATAAAACCATAATTACTAAATGTCGAAAATAGTAGCAAAAAAAAGTTAAAACCGAATGGCAAAAATAAGTAGAAAATATAATAAAATGTTAAAAAAACATCAAATTAAGAAATTGTGGAAAGGAAATTGGTAAACATATAGCCCTTATCATTCCCATATTACCACCCCTTGTCATTCCCGTAACACCCCTTGTCATTCCCGTACCACCCCTTGTCATTCCCGCGGAGGCGGGAATCCAGTAACTATAAATATCAAATTTCAAATTAAAAATGTCAAATAAAATCTTAATTACTAAATGTCAAAAATAATGTAAGGAATAAAAAGTTAATAAACATGCAGATAAAAGAAGTCTTAAAAACTGAAGAAAAGACAAAAAATTTAAAGGTTTTTGATTTAGAAGAAAGAACTGTCAGATTTGGAGAAAATGTAATTATTTTTGCAAAAAAAATTCCGAAGACGCCCATAAATATCCCAATAATTACTCAAGTGGTGAAATCCGGGACTAGTTTGGGAGCTAATTATCATGAAACCGATAGTGCTGAATCTAAAAAAGACTTTGTTCATAAAATGGGGATATGCAAAAAAGAAGCAAAGGAAACAAAATACTGGTTTAGAATATTACAGACGGCAATATCTGAATATCCCGATTTGGTAACTGAAGCAAAAGTTTATTTAAAAGAAGCCCAAGAATTTATTTTGATCTTCTCAGCAATCATTAATAAAAGTAAAATAGGTAAAGAGGTTTAATAATTTAAGAATTTGGATTTCATTTGTCATTTGGCATTTTCCGCCCGAGGCGGATCAGTCTAGGGCTGAGAAATTAGAATTTAGGATTTAACTGGGAGGAAGTATGCCGACACAAACAATAAAAGTAGAACATTTGCTGGAAGAAGTTTTAAAACAGGATGCGTCCGATTTGCATTTATCGGTCGGGGTACCCCCGGTTTTAAGAGTTGACGGGCGGTTGGTGCCGCTTTCAGAATATGGACAACTAACGCCGGAACAGACTGAAGACATAGTGCATCAAGTGGTTGATGATAACCAGAAGGAAATTTTTGTTCGCGATAAAGAGGTGGACTTTTCTTTTGCTTTTGGCGATGTTGCCAGGTTTAGAGCTAACGCTTATCATCAAAGAGGTAACGCCGGACTTGCTTTAAGGCTTATTCCCACAAAGATTCGTTCCATAGAAGATTTGGGCCTTCCGAAGGTTTGCTTTGAACTTGCCAAACTTCCAAGAGGCTTGGTTTTGTTTACCGGTCCCACTGGTTCCGGTAAGTCAACCTCTCTCGCCGCCATGATCAATTACATAAACACCGAAAAGGCTTGTCATATAATTACGGTAGAGGACCCAATAGAGTATAACCACGTCAACAAAAAATCAATTCTGGAGCAAAGGGAAGTTCACTATGATACCAGGTCATTTGCGGCGGCCTTAAGGTCGGTTCTTCGTGAGGATCCGGATGTTGTGTTGGTTGGTGAGATGCGGGACCTGGAGACAATTGCGGCAGCCATAACCATTGCCGAAACCGGACACTTGGTCCTTGCCACGCTTCATACCAATAATGCCGCTCAGTCGGTTGACCGTATCGTGGACGTTTTTCCCCCGCACCAGCAACAGCAGGTTAGAGTTCAGCTTGCCGGCATGCTTCAGGGCATTGTGTCTCAAAGGCTTGTTCCAGCTATTGGCGGCGGCCGAATTGCCATTGCCGAAGTAATGATCGCCACAGCGGCGGTTAGAAATATTATTAGAGAAGGAAAAACCCATCAGTTAGAAGGGGTTATCCAAACCGGTACCGAACATGGTATGATAACTATGGACAGCGCTCTCGCAAACTTTGTTAAAGCCGGTAAAATAACATTGGACGAAGCCAAAAACTATTCAATTGACGTTCAGCAATTAGAAAGATATATAAGAGGTTAAATGGTATCATTTGTTTATACAGCTAAAAATGCTCAGGGCCAGCTAATCTCCGGTGTTTTAGAAGCGCCGGATGCTAATGCCGTGGCTAAAGCTCTTGTAGAAAAACAGCTTTATCCGGTAAAAATAGAGCAGAAAAAAAGTGGAAGCAGTCAAAAAGTAACGGCTAGTTTTTTCGACCGTATTTCCACCAAACAAAAAGCGCAAACTATTAGGCAATTTGCTACGTTAATTACCGCCGGCCTTCCTGTTGCCAAGGCTTTATCGGTTTTGGTAAAACAGTTGGACAAGCCTTACATAAAAAAAATATTTGCAAATATCTTAAAAGATATTGAAAATGGAGAAAGTTTATCAAAAGCATTTTCCAGGTTTCCGTCGGTTTTTTCAGTTACAGAAATTAGTTTGCTTCAAGCAGGTGAAGCTTCCGGCACATTGGATGGCGTTTTAACAAGGATGGCCAGGCAATTGGAAAAGGACTATTCGTTAAAGTCAAAAATTAGATCAGCTATGATTTATCCGTCTTTTGTACTTGTGGCGGTACTTGGAGTTATTGGTGTTATGTTTGTTTATGTTATACCAAAAATGCAAACTTTATATGATAGTTTCAAGGGAAAACTTCCGGCTGTAACATTACTGCTAATGAATATTAGTAAATTCATGGTTCAATATTGGTGGATGATTTTGGTTGGAATAATTGGAACAATTGTTGCTATTAAAGCTTTCATATCAACTCCGGGAGGCAGAATACTTTGGGATAAATTAAAAATTAACATTCCTGGCATTGGGGTCTTGGTAAAAATGGTTATTTTAGCCAGGTTTACAAGAACATTGGGAACATTAATGGGATCAGGCGTACCCGTTTTAGATTCATTAACAATTTCCTCCAATGCATGCGGTAATGTAATTTATAAGGAAAGAGTATTAAAAGTGGCCGAAGCAGTTAAGGGTGGCAAAAGCTTATCCGAGCCATTAGAAAATGATAAATATTTTCCGCCGGTTGTTTGCCAAATGATTGGAGTTGGCGAACAAACAGGGGAAATGGATAAAATGCTTGAGGGTCTTGCCAACTATTATGAGGAAGAAGTAGATACTTTAATAAAAGGCTTGTCAGCAATAATTGAGCCCGTTATAATTGTTGTATTAGGGCTTGTTGTTGGTGGAATTATGGTTGCCATAATGTTACCAATTTATAGATTATCAGACATAATGTATAAGAAATAATAATTGCCAAAAAGGAGGGCAAAATATGCAAAAAAAATTAAAACAAGGGTTTACTCTAATTGAGCTTTTGGTGGTTATGGCCATCATTGCCATTTTAGTGACGCTTATGATTTATGCCATTAATGCGGCCAGAATGCAGTCAAGAAACACGCAAAGAAGGGGTACGGCAAATAGTGCCAAGACTGCTTTAGAGTCATTTTTTGCTTCAAGAAAATGCTATCCAAGAGATGCAGCCGGTACTACTTTGTGTACAACTAATGGTTTGGGAGCCGCCATTCAATTAGACACTTTGCTTGGTGGAGCGGCACTTACAAGTTATATTTCTGCTAGTGCGAATGCTACAACTTTTAGTGATCCTATAGGCGAGCAGGGTCGGCAGTGCTATCAGCAAAATGGTCCGGGTAGATACTATATGTGGATTTTAGTTGAACCTGATGGTGCAGCGGCAACAAGTTGTGCTGCTATTCCTGCAGCCGGGACAGCTGGATTTGAAGATTTCTCATTATAAAATTTAACTGAATCGTTCTTAAAACCCCCTTTTCCTGGGGGTTTTGTTACCCTTAAAAACCACCAGCTTTTAGCTGGTGTGTGCGTTTTAAAGCGTAGCAGTTAATACGTATAATAAAATCACCCCAATATAGAAAAGAGGGGTCTAATGAACATTTTTGGGTGGCTAAAACAGCCACCTTTTGTTATTATGAAGCCTAAAACTCGCATATTTTTAACCTGAAAGATAAAAATGACAAAAAAAATGCCCGAAATGTGGTTCTGATAGT
>Ga0210051_1004788_pt1 | contig 13140 bp, 15 predicted proteins | sample CryGey092014_all_FD_185464 | JGI IMG/M metagenome (GOLD analysis project Ga0210051, IMG submission 185464) | Groundwater microbial communities from aquifer - Crystal Geyser CG23_combo_of_CG06-09_8/20/14_all (SPAdes) (version 2) | ecosystem: Environmental > Aquatic > Deep subsurface > Groundwater...
CGCAAATATACTTCTATCTGCTCCCTCTCATAGAGGGTTATTTCTATTCCTTTTGGCATACTCATAGCGTTAATTAAAGGTTAACGCTCTATTCTAGCAAAAAGGGGCTTCGGAGTTTGAATTCAGGAGTTGGTATGTGGTATTGACAAAATAGAAGATATATGCTAGTATTCATAGTTAAAAATCGTACATTAAAAATTCAACCAAAACTCGATTGCCCGGTTTTTGCCTTTAGTTAGTGATCTAATTTGAGGCAGAAATCGGGTGATTGAGAAAATTTGTATAAAAATAAAAACATACAATACAGGAGATTATACTAATGAAAAGGATACTGACAATAATTACAATAAAGAAAATGCTGGTAATAATTGCATTGACAGGATTGGCTTTAGTGTTGGCTTCGCTGGTGCTGGTTTTAGTTTCTTGTTGTCTTTACGCTATTTATTTTTGGCCAGTTCAATTTTCAGTAGCGTTCATTGCTTTGTGGTTGGGGGCGATTTTCGTTTATGAGAGTTATTGGTCTAAACGACCAGATCGATAAATGATACTTTTGGCAAGAACGATGCATTAAAAAAATTAAGGAGATGCAAAATGAAAAAACAAAGAGCTGTTGTTTTGATGACAATAGTGTTGACAGTCGGTTTGTTTGTCATTTTTGTAGCGAGTGGGTATTATTAAGCCGGAAAAAAAGGAGAGGGCTTGCATATGTATTATCATGTAAGCCCTCTTTTTGCGTCTCAATTCTTGCAAACAACTAATAATAATGCTAAATTTAGGATATAAAGATAAATTATAAGACTGGATTCCCGCCGGAGTTTATGCTCGTGAAAACGGGTACGGGAATGACACAATAAATTTTATGGCAAAAATTATAACAGATGAAAAATTGATTGATGAATTATTAGAAAGAGGAACGGAAGAAGTGATAGTGAAAGATCATTTGAAAAAAAGAATGATGGCGGGGGAAAAGTTAAGAATAAAATTAGGTATAGACCCAACTGGTTCGGTTTTGCATTTGGGACATGCTGTTGTGCTGAAAAAATTGAAACAATTTCAAGATTTAGGACACCAAGTAATTTTTTTGATTGGTGATTTCACCGCGAAAATTGGAGACCCGACAGGGCGTGCCTCAGCGAGAAAACCACTCACAGAAGAAGATATAAAAAAGAATATGGAAAGTTATCAAAAGCAAGCGGGAATTATGTTGGATATGGAAAAAGTGGAAGTAAGATATAATTCTGAGTGGTTAGCAAAACTTAGTTTTAAGGATTTGATAATATTAACTTCAAAAATTACTTATGCGCAAATGGCACAACGCGCAGACTTCAAAGAGAGAATAAAAAACGATATCGATCTTAGTATGCAAGAATTTATGTATCCGGCAATGCAGGGATATGATAGTGTGGTTCTTAAAGCTGATGTTGAACTGGGAGGTACTGATCAAAAATTTAATTTGCTTATGGGACGGCAATTGCAAAAAAGATATGACCAAAAACCGCAAGATGTTCTGACTTGTCCATTGCTTGAGGGTCTTGGCGGAACTGATAAAATGAGCAAGAGTTTGAATAATTTTATTTCTCTTACGGAAGAAGCTGAGTCTATGTTTGGAAAAGTTATGTCGCTCACAGATGAATTGATTGTGAGATATTTTGAGTTGTGTACGGAAATTTCTTTAGAAGAAATTAAAAAAATAAAAAAAGATTTAGAAAACAGCAAAGTTAATCCGCGGGATGTTAAAATAAAATTAGCCTTTGAGATAACGAAAATTTATCACGGAGAAAAAAAGGCTAATGAGGCCAAGGAATATTTTGAAAAAGTTATTTCTAGAAAAGAAATGCCGGATGAAGTCAAAGAAGAAAAAGTTAATGAAGGAGAAAGGTTGATTGATTTTATAGTGAAAATAAAACTAGCGCAGAGCAATGCGGATGCCAAAAGAAAAATCGAACAAGGTGGAGTGTCGCTTGATGGCGAAATAATAAAAGATATTCAGACTAAAATTTCAAAAGCTATGGAGGGAAAAATTTTGAAAGTCGGAAAAAGAGAGTTTCGAAAGATAGTGGTGGAATAAAAATAATCTTGAATATATAAAAAGGCGAGGCTACTCATGTGAGACAGGCTTCGCTTTTTATTTTCTGGAATATGTGGTATAATTTTGGTAGTTAATAAAAACAAAATTATTTTTTTGCAATGGCTATTTTTTCTAAAATTTTAGGATTAGGTAGATCCTCTTCGGAGCATATTTTGTCTTTGGATATCGGCACGGAAGTGGTAAAGGCGTTGGTTTTTAAGATTGATCAGGATTTGGGAATTGGAGTGGTCAAAGGCGTGGGCAGAGCGCGCCAAGGACTCAAAGATATGCATAGCGGAGCCGTGTCGGACATTTCCGGCGTGATTGGTAATTGCAAAGGAGCAATTGCAGAGGCGCAGAGTATGTCGGGTGTGAAAAAAATTGAAAAAGCTATCATTGGAATTGCTGGTGAGTTGGTCAAAGGAACTACTACGACCGTGCATTATGAAAGAGTCAATCCGGAAATTAGAATTGATTTGCCGGAACTGAAAAATATTATTCAAAAAGTTCAAAGAAAAGCGTTTGATCGAATTCGAAGTCAATTGTCTTGGGAGACGGGACATAGTGAAATAGAGATCGAACTAATCAATGCCGTGATTGTGGATGTTAGAATTGACGGATATAAAGTTTCTAATCCAGTGGGATTTCAAGGACGCGATGTTTCTATTTCCATTTTCAATGCTTATGCGCCAATGATGCATCTTGGGGCGTTGACCAAAATTGCGGAAGAATTGAAATTAGATCTTTTGAGTATCGCCACTGAACCTTATGCAGTGGCTCGCTCGATGGGCGTGGAAGATTCCTTGGATTTTAGCGCAATCTTTATCGATATCGGTGGAGGAACAACGGATATTGCAGTCGTTCGAAATGGTGGATTGGAAGGAACAAAAATGTTTGGCTTGGGAGGAAGAGCTTTCACTAAAAGATTGGCGCAAGAACTCAATATTGGATTTGAAGAGGCAGAAATGCTTAAGATTAAATATGCTGAAGGAAAGTTAGGACGCGATGTGAGTATGAAAATTGAAAAAATACTTTCTGATGATTGCGATGTTTGGCTTCGTGGAATAGAACTTACTTTATCAGAATTTACTGAATCGGATATATTGCCTCATCGTTTTTTTCTTTGTGGAGGTGGCTCGGGCTTGCCGGGGATAAAAAAATCTTTGCTTTCCGCTTATTGGAAAAAAAATCTGCCCTTTGCCAAGCCAATTGAAGTTTGTTTTTTGCAACCGAAAGATGTAGTGAATATTGTGGATGAAACAAGAAAACTGAAAGACCCGCAAGATATTACACCGATGGGGCTGGCTAATTTGGCGTTGGATCTGGCCGGTGAAGAAAAAGTGATTGCGGGAATACTTCGGCGGACAGTGAAAATGATACAAAAATAATTAAATTATACATATATGCATCAAACATTTTATATTGACATCGATGAAGAAATAACTTCTATTGTGGAGAGGTTGAAAAAAGCTCGGACTAACGAAGTGGTTATCGTGGTGCCAAAAAGAGCTTTGCTTATTCAGAGCATAGTTAATTTGAAAATTCTCAAAAAAGAAGCGGATGAAAACGAGATTCAATTGATGATAGTAACTCAAGATAGATTGGGTAAGGTGCTTATCGAAAAAGCCGGTATTTTTGTTCAGCAAAAAATAGACAACATCGCCGATGGAGAAATTGATTTAGACGGAGAAAGAATAAGCGAGGGTGGGGAAGAATTTTATCCATCCGAAAACGGAACGATTGAAAATAGGGGAAACCAAACTCGGCTTAGCGGGATGGGTTCAGAAAGTTATTTCGATGAGAAAGGCGAGGAAGAAAATCCGGCGCATTATGCGGAAAAAATAAAAATAAAAAGAAAAATAAAAATCAATGAAGAGTCCGAACCGGTCAAGGAGCAGATAACCCACAAGGAATTAGTTTCTGGTTTTGGAAATAATACTAAGAAAAAAAATATCAAAGCAAATCTGGATATTTCGACAAAAACTGAAAGCGCGCCAATTTTGGGATTTTCTAGTAAAAAAGAGGTGGTCGAAGATGAATATAAAAAAGAGAAAATAGACAATTTTTTTTACCAACCGAGTGCTTTTCAAGATAATCGGAAAAAATCTCACTCGAATGAATTTAAAAATTATAATTTATCTAAAAAAGACCATAAGTGGTTTTTGGTTTTTGGCTTATTTTCAATTTTCGCCCTGATTGGCATAATTTCTTATCTATTTTTGCCAAAAGCGACACTCACCATTACGGCCGATGTAAAAACGGAATCAATTGATTCTAGTGTCGCCGGAAGCACAAGCACCAGCAAAATTGATTTTGAAAAAGAAATTATTCCGGCTAAAGAAATTTCAGTCGAAACTTCCCTAAAAGAAAGTTTCAATGCTTCAGGCAATAAGGCGGTTTCCAATCAGAAAGCGCGCGGGAAAATTATTATTTATAATGAATATAGTTCCAGCCCTCAACCGTTAGTCGCCACTACCAGATTTTTGAGTAGCGATGGAAAATTATTTCGCTTGATAAATGGAATAACTATTCCTGGAATGGAAACGAGTGCGGGAGAAACAAAACCAGGGACAGTGGAAGCGCAAGTGATAGCCGATGAAGCGGGAGAAAGTTTCAATATTGGTCCGGATAAATTTACCATTCTTGGATTTCAAGGAAGTGGAGAAGAAAAATATGCCAAATTTTATGCCAAATCGGAAGAAGCGATGAAGGGCGGTGGAAGTGGAGATCAGACGGCTAATTATATAACAGATGAGGATATTAATTCAGCCAAGACAAAAATACTTACCAATTTTAAAGAAGAAATAAAAAGAAAATTGGCGGAAGCGTCAGGAGAAGAAGCTATTATTTTAGAAGATGCTATAAAAGAAGAAGAGCCGGTTTATAAGTTATCCAATTCCAGTGGAGATGTGGCGGATTCTTTTGAGATTGCTATTCAAACCAAAGTTAAGGCAATTATTGTAGCAAAAAAAGATATAAATGAGATAGCCGTTAAAATGATAGCCAAAGCTAAAAATGGTGCAATCAACATAGATAATAATTCGATAAAATTTGATTTTGGAAAAGCTAATACGGATTTTACGGCGGGAACTATCGATATTAAATTTCACGCTGTTGGGGAAATTATTCCTAATTTAGATTTGGAAGCGATAAAAAAAGAAATTATGGGGAAAAATAATGAAGAATTGTCTGCTTATTTAAGTACTTTTTCTAATATAAAAAACGCTAATGTGGAGTATCAGCCGTCTTTTATAAACAGTAAAATACCTTCAATAGCAAACCGAGTAGAGATAGTACTTGACAAGTAAACCAAGAAGCGATAATATAGGGAGGAAGTTTTAAATATAAATAGAGGGAATTTTCTGTTATCAGGAATTTGGATTGTATTTTAGTCCCAAGGCGTAAGGCTTTTTTTGCCAGCCTTGAAAAATTCCGTCTATTTTTTTATTGTTTATGGGAAGTGATAAGGAATTAATAAAATTAGAAGGGGAAGTGATTGAAAATTTGCCGAGTACGACTTTCAAGGTTAGATTAGATAATGGACATGAAATTTTGGCTCACATTTCTGGAAGAATGAGAGTGAATTATATTCGTCTTATTTCTGGAGACAGAGTTATCGTAGAAATGAGTCCGTATGACCTAACTAAGGGTCGGATAACGCAAAGATTGAAATAGCATGCGAATAGCGCACTACGAATGCGTCCATGCGAATAATTTATTATGAAAGTAAGAGCATCAGTAAAAAAAATTTGCGATAAATGCAAAGTCGTTAGACGGAACGGAAAAGTTTTTGTTATTTGTTCTAATCCAAAACATAAACAGCGCCAAGGCTAGCATGCGAATAGCACACTACTCGCCTCGCGTCGACAAGTGGTCTCCGCGAGTCGAGGCGGGCGAATGCGCCCATGCGAATTTATAAAAATATGCTACGAATTTCAGGAGTTAATATTCCGGATGAAAAAAGAATAGTTATTTCTCTCACCTATATTTATGGAATAGGCAATTCTTGTGCGTCTAAAATTTTGCGTGAACTTAAGATTTCTGAAGATAAAAAAACAAAGGATCTTAGTGATGATGAACAAAATAGTATCAGGAATTATGTGGAAAAAAGAGTAAAATCCGAAGGAGAATTGAGACATGAAGTGAGAAATAATATAAAAAGACTCAAAGAAATCAGTTGTTATCGTGGTACAAGGCATCAAAAAGGTTTGCCAACCAGAGGCCAAAGAACTAAAACGAACAATCGAACTGTACGCGGAAATGTTAGAAAAACAATGGGCTCCGGAAGAGTGAAGACGGAAAAAACATAGAATTACGAAATACGAAAGTAATACGAAATACCCGCCTCGCGTCGACAAGCGGTCTCCGCGAGTCGAGGCGGGCGAATTTTTTACGAATGTACGAATATACAAATTGAAATAACTTAAGAAGAAATAATCAAATTATGGCTGAAGAAAAAAAAATAAAAACTGAAGAGAAAAAAGAATCAGAAATAAAGCCTGAGGTTTTGGCTGTGGAAAAATCAAAGGGAACGGAAGCGGTGGTTGAGAAAAAAGTCAAAAAAGCAAAAAGACAAATTTCCAAAGGCCGAGCGATAGTTAAATGCTCTTACAATAATACGATGGTGAGTATTTCTGACGCAACCGGTGGAGTGTTAGGATGGGCAAGTTCAGGAATGCTTGGTTTTAAGGGCGCAAAAAAAGCTACGCCGTATGCTTCTACTCAAGTGGTAGCAAATGTGAGTGAAAAAGTGAGAAAATATGGAATTAAGGAATTGGAAGTATATGTTAAGGGAGTGGGTAGTGGACGAGAAGCTTCTATTCGAGCGTTGGCTAACAATGGATTTGATTTAATATTAATTAAGGATGTAACCCCAATTCCGCATAATGGATGCCGGGCAAAGAAACCCAGAAGAGTATAATAATGCGATATGAATATATTATGGCACGAGATATAAATGCGAAATGTAGAAAATGTAGAAAGGCCGGAGAAAAACTTTTTCTCAAAGGCGATCGTTGTAATGGTACTAAATGTGCTATGATTAAGCGCGCTTACGGACCGGGGATGCATGGTAAAAAAATAAAGCGCGGACTTAGTGAATACGGAATGCAATTGATGACTAAGCAAAAAATTAAAAGAATTTATGGAATTTTGGAAAAGCAATTTAGAAATCATTTTGAAGAAGTGAAAGGCAAAAAAGGTATAACGGGCGATTTGCTTTTAGCTCGATTGGAAATGCGTTTGGATAATGTAGTTTACCGAATGGGTTTGGCAAGTTCCAGAGCACTAGCGCGACAATTAGTCAATCACGGATTGATCAGTGTTAACGGGAAAAAAGTCTCTATTCCTTCTTATGAAGTCAAAGTAGGGCAGACAATCGGAATAAATAATGCTAAGCAAGAAAGAAATTATTTTAAAAACATCGAACAATTATTAAAAAATAAAAAAGATTTTCCTTCCTGGATATTTTTTGACAGTGCTAAGAAAGAAGGAAAAATTATAGGCAATCCTCAAAGAAATGAAATCGGAACAAATATCGATGTGCAAGTTGTGGTAGAATATTATTCAAGATAAAATTAAAATATTTACGAACTACGAAATTAACGAAATACGAAATGAGATTCATTAGTATATTCGTAAAAAATTCGTAATTCGTAAAGAAAATTTATGCAAATAATGCTTCCTAAAAAACCTAAGTATACCTCTATTGATAACAAAACCGCCAATTTTGAAATTGACGGCTGTTATCCGGGATATGGCACAACGCTGGGAAATGCCTTGCGTCGAGTGCTTCTTTCTTCTCTTTCTGGAGCAGCGATTATTTCAGTGAAGATAAAAAATGTCAAACACGAATTTTCTACCATTCCGAATGTAGCCGAAGATGTGATTCAAATTATTCTTAATCTGAAACAAATTAGATTCAAACTGCACAGTCAAGAAAATGTGAAAGTAAGCTTGAAAGTTAAGGGAGAAAAAAAGATTACTGCTTCTCAAATTGAATGTTCTTCAAATGTTGAAGTGGTCAATGGAGATGCTTACATTGCTTCCATTACTAGTCCGAAAGGAGAAGTTGAAATGGAAATGGAAATTTCCAGCGGAATTGGATATATTCCCGTTGAACAGCAAGATCGTGAGAAAAAAGAAGTGGGCGTGATTGCGATAGATGCTATTTATACTCCAATTCGAAGAGTTAATTATACTATTTCCAACACTCGGGTGGGAAAAAGAACTGATTTTGAAAAAATAAATTTAGAAATAACTACTGATGGAAGCATCGCACCGGAGGAAGCTTTTTCTAGAGCAACGGAAATCCTGGTAGAGCAATTTTCTAAACTCAAAGAATTTGAAAAAGCGGGAAAGGAAGAAGAAAAGAAAGAAGAAGTTGTTATGCAGGAAAATCCAGCCAAAAAAGATGAATCAAAAAAGGAAGAAGCGGATTCTGCTAAAATTGAAATAACTGAATTGAAAAATCTTTCCACTCGAACAGTGAATGTTTTAGAAAAAGCGAAGATAAAGAATGTTGGTGATATCGTAGCTCTCAACGAAACAGAACTTTCCGAATTGGAAGGAATGGGCGCAAAGGGGATAAAAGAAATTAAAAAGGCAGTAGGCGATTTCGGGTTGAATTTAAAGAAAGCCGAGTAAGCTAAATTAGTAATTTGTAAGATTTACACGCATGCAACATCAGAATAAAACAAAGGAATTTGGCAGAACAACTGATCAAAGAAAAGCGTTGTGGAAAACAATGCTGGGTAGTTTGATTATGGAAGAAAAAATTAAAACAACTGAAGCTAAAGCCAAAGAACTAAAGACTAAAATTGACAAAATTATCAATAAAGCCAAGAAAGTTCGGGAGGAATCAAAAAAACTTGGCGTGAGAAAAAATTTGATAAAATATATTCCGGAAATAGCGATTAAAAAAATATCAGGAGAATTTTTGAATAAATTTGAAAACAGAAACAGTGGATATACGAGAGTTATAAAATTGGCTCCAAGAAAAAGCGACGGCGCTAGAATGGCAATAATTGAACTTATATAATTATGAAAACGATCAATAGAAAATATAATTTATTTGATGCGGAGAAAGAAACTCTGGGGCGACTAGCAACAAAAATTGCTACGGTTCTTCGTGGAAAAAATAAGGCGGATTTTACTCCTAATATTGACGGAGGAGATTTTGCAGTGGTGATAAATTCTGATAAATTGCAAGTGACGGGCAATAAGATGGAAGGAAAAATTTATCATTATTTCAGCGGATACCCAGGAGGAATCAGAAGTGTAAAACTCAAAGATCAAATGGAAAAAGATTCCACCAAAGTTATCCAGTCAGCGGTTTATGGAATGCTACCGAAAAATAAATTGAGAAATCCAATGATGAAAAGATTGCTTATCTATAAAGATGAAAAACATCCGCACAAAATAAATTAATTTTTTGAAATTATATTATGCCAATAAAGAAAACTATAAAAAAAGAAGAAAAAAAAGTTAAGGAAGAAAAAACAACCAAACAAGGTAAGTATTTTTATGCGGTTGGAAGAAGAAAAACCGCCATTGCCCGAGTGAAGCTTTTTTTGGCGGATGCTTCGGCGCAAAATAATTTAGTTGTGAATGGAAGAAAATTTGAAGAATATTTTCCAATAAGCCGGATGCGCGATTCGGCAAAAGCTCCATTATCTCAAGCTGGAGAAGGTATAAGATTTAATGTGGAGGCAAATGTTTCTGGTGGCGGGATAAGAGCTCAAGCGGATGCGATAAAACTTGGAGTGGCTAGAGCGATGGTGGTTTTTAATAGTGAATTGAAAAAATCCTTAAAGGGCAAAGGTTATTTGACACGCGATCCAAGAGAAGTAGAAAGAAAAAAACCAGGACTCAAAAAAGCCAGAAAATCCCCACAATGGGCGAAGCGGTAGTAAATTTTGTTTATATTTTCAAAACACTCGTCACTTGGCGAGTGTTTTTTTGCTAAAAAAGTGGTTTTAGGGTAGAATGAGAGAAGGAAAGTTATCCACAGCCCAAGAGTTGCCAAGATTTATTATGGTGGTATAATATCATCATAATAGAAACCACTGAAGAATTAAAATTTTTGAGAAATTCTTGTTTGAGAATCCGAATTTCCTCCAAAAATTTCCTTTGGTAGCCTTTGATTGAGGGAAATTTTTGGCAAGGAAATTCAGGGTCCGAGTTTAATTTCGAAAAAATTTTAATTTTTCAGTGACCTAAATAAATAAAAAATAAAAAAATGACGCAGGCAACTATAAAAGTAAGAAAAAAAATTATAATACAATCATTATTTGATATGCCCAAAGTAAAAAAAATTAGTGAATTTAAATTTATAGATTTATTTGCTGGCATCGGTGGAATACGAACTGGGTTTGAGTGTGTTGGTGGTGAATGTGTTTTTACATCAGAATGGGATGAGCCAGCAAAAAAAACATACCAAGCAAATTTTGGAGAATTGCCACATGGCGATATCACAAAAATTAATCCAGCAGAAATTCCAAGTTTTGATATTTTACTTGCGGGCTTTCCTTGCCAGCCTTTTTCGATGGCTGGATTTAAAAAAGGTTTTGCTGATACTCGCGGAACACTATTTTTTAATATTGCAAAAATAATTGAATATCATAAGCCATCCGTAATTTTTCTGGAAAATGTGAGAAATCTTGTTAGTCATGATAAAGGAAACACGATTAAAGTAATTGTACAAACTTTAGAAAAATTAGGATATAAAGTTTTCTATAAAGTTTTAAATGCAAAAGATTTTGGTTTGCCACAAAATAGAGCCAGAATTTATATCGTTGGTTTTAATAATAACAAAATAGACTTTGAATTTCCCCAACCGCTAAATGTTAAAACTAGGCTTGGGGATATCTTAGAAAAAAATGTTGATAAAAAATATACTATCTCTGATAAACTTTGGGCAGGACACCAAAGAAGAAAAAAAGAACATAAAGAAAAGGGGAATGGTTTTGGTTATTCAATATTTAATGCAGATTCGGAATATACCAGCACTATTTCTGCCAGATATTATAAGGACGGATCGGAAATTTTAATTGAACAAAAAAATAAAAATCCACGAAAACTGACTCCAAGAGAGGCAGCTAGATTACAAGGATATTCTGATGATTTTATTATTCCCGTAAGTGATAATCAAGCCTATAAACAATTTGGTAATAGTGTTGCAGTTCCTGTTATAAAGGCATTATCAAAAAAAATAATACAAACTCTTAAGAATAATAATATTAAGTTATAAAAAATATGAAAATTAGCAAAGTTGAGATTAAAAGGAATAAACTCGATGCAAATTTTAAACTGTATCTTTTCTTAAAAGAACTTAATGGGGCTATTAAATTATCCGATAATGAAATAAATCTTTTTTTAGAAACTTATTTTTCAAATCAAAAATTAAGTTATAAGAAAATGTCAGCGATATTAATTAATCTAATTGATGGATTTTCAAATAAAAAGAGAGTGCCTTTATTGGCTTTGCTATATCAGATAAAAAATAACATCGAATTAGAAGTTTTTATTTTTGCTCTGAAATTAATTCAAATAAAACCGTTGCTTCTCGCTGAGGCTAAACTTACTGAAATTGCTGGACTTTCTAAACTAAAAAATATCAATCAACTTTCCATAGAATACGATACAATTTCAAAGAGTAGGCCATATTATACTAGGGTTAATGGTGCGCTTTTGTCATTATTATTTTTTTCAAAATTGGAAGAAAAAGATTCAAGTTTCATATCGGAATCTACGGAACAATACATCAATACTCTTTTTCAGCAGTATTTTCATTTAAAAGAAAATGGATTAGAACCGAACCAAATGTTTATGCTTATGTTTTCAGAAAGTATAAATCAATCGATTATATCCGATGCAGGCTCAAGCTATGAGGATAGAATATTTAATATTCTAATAGGGCTAGGAATAAAAGCGGAAAATATAAGAAAATTGCACGACGAAAATGATAGCTCTACGGAATTTGATTTTTTCTTTAAATTAAATGGAAAAAATTATGGTATCGGGGCAAAAAGAACATTAAGAGAAAGATATAAGCAATTTATAAAAACAGCTCAAATGAGCAAGTTGGATGTGATGATAGAAATTACACTTGGACTAGATCTTTCTGAGGACAAAGCAAAATCAATTAGAAATCACAATGTTTATTTGTTTGTTGCTGATGAAATTTATGCTTCAAAAGAATATTTACAAAGAATTGAAGGAATATATCCAGCAGGAGATTTGAATTTAAAATTGTTGAAAAAATTGTTAAAAAAGTAATTTCTAAATTATTTAAATAGCTAATATAAAAACAATGAAAAAATGTCCATATTGTGCAGAAGAAATTCAAGACGACTCAGCTAAATGTAAGCATTGTGGAGAGTGGCTGGGTAAAAATAAGAGGGGAATATCGATAGTCTGGAAAATAATCCTTGGAATTTTTTTGTTTATTGTTATACTTTTGGTTGTTGAATCATATAATAAAACTCAAGATACAATGAGTGGAATAAAAAAGGAAGTGGATAATAGATAAAGACTATAATATCATCTTAGAAGCACCTCGCATGGTGTTTTTTGCGTTGGGTCTACTCCACCGCTCTTGACATTTCTATTGTTTATTCTATACTTTCAGTAGGAGTTGGAAAAACTGAACAAACTATTATGGAACTACTTTCATCAAAAGAAAGCGTTGTGTTTTCTGTAATCAAAAAATTTAAAGCCAGAAATGGCTACATGCCTACATTTCAGGAAATACTGGATGAATGTAACAAGATTGGTTTTGCGATAAAAAGCAAAGGCTCGATTTTCACATATCTGAAATCGCTTGAGGAAAAAGGATATCTGACAAAATCTTCCGAGAAGAGGGGGTTGGATTTCATTGACCAAATGAATGAATTTTTTGTGGATGTTCCCGTGCTTGGTTCAGCATCGGCTGGTGCGCCTACTATGTCCAGTCCTTACTTTACTAAACTATTAATTTCATAATTTAAGAGAGTTTTTTGTAAAAAAATACGGGGTTTGGTTTTTAATACTAGTGTGTAATCTTTGATAATTATAATACTTAATTTTACCTT
>Ga0210051_1004790_pt1 | contig 13137 bp, 15 predicted proteins | sample CryGey092014_all_FD_185464 | JGI IMG/M metagenome (GOLD analysis project Ga0210051, IMG submission 185464) | Groundwater microbial communities from aquifer - Crystal Geyser CG23_combo_of_CG06-09_8/20/14_all (SPAdes) (version 2) | ecosystem: Environmental > Aquatic > Deep subsurface > Groundwater...
ATTCGGTATTCTAAATTGTGCCATTTATTTTACCTCCTTATTCCTGACAAATTAATTTTCATTAAACAAATTATACATAATTTTAGTCCTATTGTCAATATATTTTTTGACTACTTCAACAGCCTGACTGATTAAATCCCAAATCCCAATAATTACCAATACTACCAAATAAATCCCAACTACCAAATCCCAAACCTTTATCTGTTCCCTTGGGATTTTGGATTTGTTTTGGATTTGGTAGTATTTGGATTTTGGATTTTCATTTGTTTGGGATTTAATCTGTGTTCACCTGTGGTTTTATAACATTTTTGACACTACCTTAATTTTAATTATACCATTTAAAATTTTTATTTCAAGGGGGGTTGACTTTTATTTTTTTTAAGTTATAATAATTATGATGGCAAAATTGGGGGTGTAGCTCAGTTGGGAGAGCGCTTGCTCGGCATGCAAGAGGTCAGGGGTCCGAATCCCCTCACCTCCACCAAACCCCAAGGGCCTTAAAATGAAAAAGAAAAGTCGCCTTTACACGAACATTATTCTCACCGTGATTGCTGTCTTCTTGTGCTTAATCTTAGCCGGAAGACCTCTCCCCCGAAAAAAAGGATTAGTTAAAAAAGAATATAGGGTAGAAAATGTAATTGATGGTGACTCTTTTAATCTAATTGGAGGAGAAAAAGTTAGACTTCTGGGAATTGATGCTCCCGAGGCTGGAGAGCCAGGAGCAGACATAGCCAAAGACTTTTTGCAGATGCTAATACTTAATAAGAAGATAAGGCTGGAAAAAGATGTTACTGATAAAGATAAGTATGGTCGCCTCCTGCGCTATGTCTATTGTAATAAACTCTTTGTCAATAAAGAGATGATAAGGAAAGGTTATGTTGTTGTCTGCTTTTATCCGCCTGATGAGCGTCATAAAGAAGAATTCATTAAGGCTCAAGGGGAAGCAGAAAAATTTAAGAGAGGACTATGGGCAACAGGAGTCTTCCAGCCCACAAATCTGTCCCTGCCGGGCTCGGCAGAGCAGACAGGGGTTGCTGAAGAAGAGGTTGGGAAAGGAAAAACTCCTAAAGTTAGCTCAAGAGAAGATGTCATTTCCTGGAAAGATGCCGATAAATATTATGGTAAAATTAAGACTGTGGAAGGAACAATTGTAGCTACTTATAATTCAGGCAAGGCTTGCTTTTTGAATTTTCATCCTGATTACAAAACACACTTTACGGCGGTAATACTTGCTGGTGACTTTGATAAATTCTCTTCTCCTCCTGAAGACTATTACCTTCATAAAAAGGTGAGAATAAAAGGCTTGATTAAAAGATATCAAGGTTCGCCAGAGATTGTTATAAGTAATCCTTCACAGATAGAGGTGGTTAAGTAGGGCTTACTCTTCGCCCGAACCAGATAGGGACGACACGCACTAACCTAGGCTGGATAGAAATGTCCTACTCAAGCTGGGATAGCCCCTGATTCCTGAACCTGTCAGGAACGGGTTTAGAATTTACGCCGAAGGCGTTACAAGGGGGGATTGATTATGAAGGTTGGCTGCTGTGCTTACTCTTACCGAGATATCTTTAAGAGTGAGGGAAAGCCGCTGGAGTGGTTTGTAGAAGAGTGTTCTAAGTTAGGTTTGGATGGTGTAGAGCTTACCTCCTATTACTTCTCAAAGACCAGCGATGATTACTTGTTTTCTTTGAAACGCTTGTCTGCATCCTGTGGTCTTGACATTTATGCTACAGCTACTGGGAGCAAATTTACTCATCCTGAAGAGAATAAGCGTCGGGAAGAAATAGAGAATGTAAAGAGGTGGCTGGACATCTCCCAGATTCTTGGTGCACCTTGCTTGCGTGTCTTTGGAGGAGCTCTTCCCGAGGGTTTTTCCGAGGAGGAAGTCCTCTCCTGGACAGCAAGCTCACTTCGCCAGTGTGCTTCTTATGGTGCTAAGCGAGGAGTAGTGGTTGCCCTTGAGAATCATGGTGGCATTACTCAGACTGCCGAGCTTACACTTGCCCTCAGGGAGAAGGTTAACCATGAATGGTTAGCCATAAACTTAGATACGGGTAACTACTCAAAAGACCCTTACCGGGAGATTCAAATTACTGCCCCTTATGCCTCACTGGTGCATGCCAAGATTTCCACCAATTCTCCCCAGGGGAGAGAAACCTTAGACTATAAGAAGGTGGTGGATATTCTACATAAGGCTAATTATAGGGGATATTTGTCTATTGAGTATGAAGAAAAAGAAGACCCTTTAACAGCAATCCCCAAATTCGCCGCCCGCCTAAAAGAGGCTCTAAAGCCCTAGAGGTAAGAAGAGGCAGACTTATATTTAGTCCAGACCTTTGTGATTCAGACAGTAGGGGGCTATATTGCCCCAGGTTTTACCTGTCTGCTGTAGCGTAGCGTAGGCAGATATCAGCGCTGTCCTCGGCTGGTTCGGGTTTCACAACCCGAACCATAGAAAAACCTGCCATTGCAAGGCTCACGAAGTGAGCCGAAGCAATCTCCTGACAGGTTCGGAACAGGCTCCGCAATCTCAATGGGATTGCTTCACCCCTCCCTCCCTCATTCTCCATCCTTCATTATCCAATCTTCAAGGATTGCGGTCTTATGGACTGACCGGCCGCCCATCTACTGTCTGAATCACAGTAAGGGTAGTAATGGGACTTGACAAAACTTATATTTTGTTTTATACTTTATGAGTAAATGCGAATATACTTATTAAGGTGGAGGTTAAAAATGGATGAAATTGTGAATTTTTTAAAAGCAATATCTGATGAAACAAGAATAAAAATTATTAAATTATTACTTCACCAGAAATTATGTGTATGTGAACTTGTGGAAATATTGGGTAAAAATCAGCCCTGTGTCTCCCAACATTTAACAATTTTAAGGAATGCAAAATTGGTGAAGGCAAAAAGAGAAGGGTTGTGGATAGTTTATTCTGTTAATGAAAGGGAATTTAAAAGAAGGTTGAAAGAATTTTCTGATTTTATCCAGAAGCCAATTAAAAATTTAAGTGAAATGAAAAAGGAATATAAAAAGATTCTAAGTCTGGAAGATAGAGGATTGCTTTGCGAAAAATTAAAAGTTAAAAAATAAATAGGAAATAGAAAAATGTGAAAAAGAGACTTCTATCCAGGTTGCACCAGATGTAATCAAATTGAAAATTTAAAGGAGAGAGGGAATGTGGTTAAATTCTGGAATAAAAGCACTAATTGACTATCTTGCTGCCCATGTTATAACCTGTCTTGTTCCTGCATTTTTTATAGCCGGTGCAGTATCTGTATTTGTATCTCAGGCAAGTGTTTTAAAATATTTTGGTGCACAGGCAAAGAAATATGTTGCTTATTCTGTGGCTTCAGTTTCAGGAACAGTTTTAGCGGTCTGTTCCTGCACAGTTCTTCCTTTATTTGCTGGAATCCATAAGAGAGGAGCAGGCTTAGGTCCGGCAATTGCCTTTTTATATTCAGGACCTGCCATAAATATTCTGGCAATAGTATATACGGCAAGATTACTTGGATGGCAGTTAGGCTTAGGAAGGGCAATTGGTGCAATTTTATTCTCGGTGGTAATTGGTTTAATTATGGCAGGAATTTTTAGAAAGGAAGAAAAGATAAAAGAAGAAGAAATGAAACAAGCAGTGATTGAAGGTGGGAAAGAGAGTGGAAAACTAATTGTTTATTTTGGAATACTTGTTTCTATTTTAATCTTTGCAACTGCAAAAATTGACCTTTGGCTTAAAATAATTACAGTTGTAAATTTAATTCTAATGCTCGGAATTGTTTTAAATACCTGGTTTGAGAAATATGAAATATTAGACTGGTTCTCAGAAACCTATAGATTTGTAAAAATGATTTTCCCAATTTTGCTTGTCGGCGTTTTTATTGCTGGAATGTTAAAGACAATAATACCACAACAATTTGTGGCAAAGTGGGTGGGTGGAAATAGTTTATCTGCAAATTTTATTGCCTCTATTGTCGGGGCATTTATGTATTTTGCCACATTAACTGAAGTTCCTATATTAAAGGCATTTCTGGAATTGGGTATGGGAAAAGGACCTGCACTTGCTCTCCTTTTAGCAGGCCCTGCTCTTTCTTTACCCAGTATGATTGTGCTTATAAGAATAATGGGGGGTAAGAAAACCTCAATTTATTGTACCTTAGTAGTAATAATGGCTACCATTACTGGAATAGTTTTTGGGAAATTATAGGATAAGAAGGGAATGGTGCAGAGTTAAATATTCCTGCAGATATACAGCATGTTTACGATACATCTGAATTTCCAAAATACGGAGTATTTGGTGGACCAGCACTTGTTGTAAATAATAAAGTAAAAGTAGTGGGTAGAGTCCCTCATAGAGAGCAAATTAAAAAATATATTCAGGAGGAGGCAAAATTATGCAGATTAAAATTTTAGGACCTGGTTGTGCAAGATGTAATCAACTTGAGAGTTTAACAAAAGAAGCATTAAAGGGATTGGATCTTGATGTAAATATTGAAAAAATATCTGATGTGGAGGAAATATTAAAATATCCAATTATGGGAACACCAGCATTAATAATTAATAAAAAAATTAAGGTTGCCGGAAGAGTTCCAAATAAGGAACAGATAAAAAAGTGGATTAGCGAAGAAAGAGATGAATAAGTAGGAGGTAAAAATGGCTAAGGAAAATAGTAGTGACACTAAAAAACTTTCTATCTTGGATAAGTTTTTAACCTTATGGATATTTATTGCCATGGGTATAGGAGTAGGGATAGGTTATTTTGCTCCAGCAATAACTAAATTTATAACCAGTCTTCAGGTTGGAACAACATCAATCCCTATTGCTATAGGACTCATACTTATGATGTATCCACCACTTGCTAAGGTAAAATATGAGGAACTCGGCGATGTCTTTCGTGACACAAAGGTACTGGTAGTTTCGCTTATCCAAAACTGGATTATAGGTCCGATTTTGATGTTTATTTTGGCAATAATATTTTTGGGAAATTATCCAGAATATATGGTAGGACTTATAATGATAGGTCTTGCCCGTTGTATTGCAATGGTGATTGTCTGGAATGAACTTGCAGAAGGTGATACCGAGTATTGTGCGGGTTTGGTTGCTTTTAACTCAATTTTTCAGGTTCTATTTTTCTCTGTTTATGCGTGGACTTTTATTACAGTACTTCCCGGTTGGTTCGGACTTAGAGGCACCGTTGTAAATATAACAATTGGTCAGATTGCAAAAAGCGTATTTGTTTATCTTGGTATTCCTTTTATTGCTGGAATTATTACACGCTTTACACTGATAAAAATAAAAGATAAAGAATGGTATAATGAAAAATTCATCCCAAAAATAAGTCCGATAACGCTCATAGCACTTTTATTCACAATAGTTGTAATGTTCTCATTAAAAGGTGAATATATCGTAAAAATTCCTCTTGATGTATTAAAAATTGCAGTCCCGCTTTTGATATATTTTGTTGTGATGTTTCTTATTTCATTTTACATCGGTAAAAAAATCGGCGCAGATTATCGGAAAACCGCAACACTTTCTTTTACAGCCGCAAGCAATAATTTTGAACTTGCAATTGCGGTTGCGGTGGCAGTATTCGGAATAAACTCGGAACAGGCATTTGCTACTGTGATTGGACCACTTATTGAAGTTCCTGTTCTTATAAGTTTAGTAAATGTAGCATTAAAATTTAGGAACAAATATTTTAAGGAGGTATGATTTATGGCAAGACAAAAAATAGAAAGAGAAAAAATACCATGGTTTCCTACAATTGATTACGAAAAATGTGAAGGTTGTCAGGAATGTTTTAAATTTTGCAAGAATGGTGTTTATATATGGGATGATGAAAAGAAAAGACCAGTAGTTAAAAATCCATATAATTGTATTGTCCTCTGTTCAACCTGTGCAGGATTATGTGAACAGGAAGCAATTAAATTCCCTGATTTGAATGAGATTAGAAAATTAATGAAAAAATTGGGAGGCTGATATGGAAAATATTACCATTCTTGGTATGTTCACACTCGGGATAGTTACAAGTTTATCTCCTTGTTCAATTGCAATATTAGTAGGAACACTTTCTTTTATTGCAGGTGAAAGTAAAAATGTAAAACAGGGTTTAATACTTGGATTAAGTTTTACACTTGGTTTAAGTTTAGTATTTTTTATCTTTGGTCTATTTGTCTCCTATCTTGGAAAATTTGTTAGGTATTCACACATATTTTTTGCAATTGCTGGAATAATTCTTATTTATTTCGGCTTGCAGCAACTTGGTGTTTTCAAATATTTTTCAAAAAAGGGTGAAAGTTGTCATACAGGAAATATCTCTTACATTCAACAGATTGGATTTAAACTTATGGATTTACCTATAATTTTTTCTGGCTTTGCACTTGGTATTTTATTTGCACTCGGCTGGGCACCCTGTGCTACTGCATTAATTATGCCGGCAATTGTTTATATTATGGCAAAGGAAACAACATTGTTAGGTGGTGGAATATTATTATTTACATTTGGTTTAGGACACGGTGTTCCAATAATTCCACTGGCTATTCTGGCAGGTGGAGCTCGTTCAAAATTGCAAGTTAAAATGGCAAAGGCAGGTGATTATTTAACAAAAGCGATTGCAATTTTAATGATTTTACTTGGAATTTTTATTGCATTATTTGGACCAAAAATAAGTTCTTTGATATAAAGTAAGGAGGAATTAAATGAATAAAAAATTATTTGGATTTCCTTTTATTCTAAAGACAACCTTAATAAAAGATTTGGCTAAGATATTACTTGTGCTTTTGGCATCATTAGTTTTAGCAATTATAATAAATTTGTTTCATCCCATGAAATTACCGCTTTGGTTAGGTGAAGTAAATCGGCCGGGCATCCCTAAAGAGATATGGGAAAAGATAGATTTTACTAATGCTAAAGATGCCTTTGAGAGGTCAAAGGCACCCGGGGTAATCTTGCTGGATGTTCGGGATAAGAAGGACTATCTCAAAAATCGCATCCCGAATGCAATCAATTTGCCATATCACGGGTTTGAAAACGATTATCCTAACTTTGCTAAAGAGGTATCAAAGCAACAACATATACTTATATATTGTTACGGCACAGAGTGCGGTTTAAGTGCTCGAGTTGCCAAGCGTTTAATAGTTTTAGGTTTTACAAATTTAACTGTTATCCAGGGTGGAATTAAAGCATGGAAGAAGGTAAATTTACCAATTGATGAGAAACCGATTAGCGAAAACGCAGAAAAATCTGGGAGGTGATAAATATGGAGCAATTAAATATCGCAAAGCAAAGTATCTGGAAAAGTAAATGGCTCATTCTCTCTATCAGAATTATTATCGGGGCTGTCTTTATATATGCGAGTATTGATAAGATAATTCATCCTGATAGATTCGCTGAAATAATTATGGACTATGAAATCTTACATTGGAATATAATTAACATCTTTGCTATCTGGTTGCCATGGTTAGAGTTAGTAGTTGGATTACTGATTATATCAGGTATATGGGTTCGTCCTTGTGCTTTTTTACTAAGTATTCTATGTATCCTATTTATTACTGGAATTGCATTTACGTTGGCGCATGGTGTAGCATTGCACTGTGGGTGCTTTTCTACTAGCTCCAGCGAAGAGGTGCGAACTTGGTTATCACTCTGGCAGGAAGGATTGTTACTCATAGGCTGTATATGGCTATGGATTGCATATATGTTGAAAAACTTATAAAACAAGGAGGAGAATTAAATGACAGAACAAAAAACAATGAAAGAAAAAATGGAAGAAGCAAAAAAGGGGGGCGTTAAAATGAACAAAAAAAATTTAACATTAACTTTACTGGCTTTTATGTTTTTAATTCTTACCGGCTGCTCTACAAACGCAAAAAATTCACAGAATAATAAAGAAATAGCACCTGATATTATTGCAAAAAACATTTACAATAAGGATTTTAAACTTTCAAAATTTAAGGGCAAGCCAATCGTTTTGCAGTTTATGAGAACATATTGTGGTGGGAGGTTAAGAGATGAAACTATTAAGCAATTTAAGCAATTGTCAAATTTTTCCAGTAAATACTACGATGAAAAAAATGTAAAGAAAAGCAAAATAATTTTTGTCACGGTAACTATGTCAACCTGTGCTACAAGTGACTTAAAGAAAATTGCTGAAAGTAATGGAATAAAATGGACATTTATAAATGACTATTCTGACTATAATCTTGATATAATTCAGGCATATTCAAAACATCTTAAAAATCTTCCTGACCCAGCATTAATATTTATAAATAAGAAATTTGAAGTAATAAATAAATCAAGTTTTTGTAATGATAAAAAATTAAAGGGGTTAATTAAAGAAATATTATGAAAGCAGGCAAAACAAGAGATGAAAATAAAAATAATAGAGGTAATTAAGCAGGGCTTACTCTTCGCCCGAACCAGATAGGGACAACACGGCGCCCCCCTACACTGGGTCAAGTCATTTAACTCGGTAGCAAACAGGAGTTGTTAAGTTCTCTTGACTTTTGTATTGATTTGTATTACAATATAATGCGAGGGGAAAGAAGATGAGAGAATATACTTACACGGTTATTTTGGAGAGAGAGGAAGACGGAGGCTACCATGTCTTTTGTCCCGCTCTTCCCGGCTGTCATAGTCAAGGGGATGCTTATGATGAGGCGATTAAGAATATAAAAGATGCCATCAAGATTTACCTTGAAAGCTTGGAAGCCCACGGAGAAAGAATTCCTCTTGAAGATATAACCATTAAGCCGTTGAAGGTTGCGGTATGAATTCCAAATTGCCCCGAGTAAAAGCAAAGGATGTTGTCAAGGTTGCCCAAAAATTAGGTTTTGTTCTTGATAGACAATCAGGTAGCCATGCAGTTTATTACCGAGAAGAAGACAAAAGAAGGGTTGTGATTCCAATTCATGCTGGCAAGGATATAAAGCTGAAGACCTTGCATGGCATTATAAAAGATATGGGGTTAGAGCCTGAGGAGTTTAAGAGCCTGCTATCGTAGAATAAAATAATTGCTGTTCCTACTTTCTTACAGGAGGAGAAGCAGTGGGCGAGAAGTATGATTTTGAAAGAATAGAGAAAAAGTGGCAGAAGTACTGGGAGGAGAATAAACTCTTTAAGACTGGCTCTAATCCCAAGCGTCCCAAGTATTATTATCTGGATATGTTTCCTTACCCTTCCGGAGAGCTACATATGGGACATATAAGAAATTATGTTATGGGTGATGTTATCTCTCGCCATAAAGTAATGCAGGGGTTTAATGTTCTTCATCCTATGGGTTGGGATGCTTTTGGTTTGCCAGCCGAAAATGCCGCTATTGCCCAGAAGATACATCCAACTAAATTTGTTCCCTTAAATATTGCTAAGATGAAAGAGCAGATTAAACGATTGGGCATATCTTATGATTGGGAGAGGGAGATAAACAGCAGTAGTCCAGAATATTATAAATGGACACAGTGGATTTTTGTCCAAATGCACAAGAGGGGTTTAGCTTACCGAAAGCTGATGCCCATAAATTGGTGTCCTCATTGTAAGACCGGATTAGCTAATGAAGAGGTAGTTGAAGGAAGATGTGAGCGTTGTGGAGCTGAGGTTACTAAAAAAGACCTTAAGCAGTGGATGTTAAAGATAACTTCTTATGCCGATAGATTGCTCTATGACCTGGATAAACTTGATTGGCCAGAAAAGGTAAAAGTTATGCAGGCTAACTGGATTGGAAGAAGTGAAGGAGCAGAAGTAATATTTAAGATAGCCAGCTCAAAAGAAGAGATCCCAGTCTTTACTACCCGTCCGGATACTCTCTTTGGAGCAACCTACATGGTGCTTGCTCCTGAGCATCCTTTAGTTCCTAAAATCACAACTAAAGAAGACCAGATAAAGATTGAAGAATATATTGAGAAGAGCCGTAAAGAGTCAGAAGTTGATAGACTCTCTACGGTGAAAGAAAAGACGGGTGTGTTTACTGGTAGATATGCCCTAAACCCGGTAAATAATCAAAAGATTCCTATATTCATAGCTGATTATGTCTTACTTGGTTATGGCACCGGAGCAATTATGGCTGTTCCTGCTCATGATGGGAGAGATTTTGAGTTTGCCAAAAAGTTTAACCTGAAGATAATTGAGGTCATCTCCAGCCCCCAAAGCAAAAAGGACAAAACTGGTGAGCTTGAAGAGGCATATACCGAAGAAGGCATCTTAGTAAACTCAGGAAAATTTAATAAACTAAAGTCTGAGTCTGCAAAGGAGAAGATTACCCAGTGGTTGATAGAAAAGAATCTGGCTAAGAAGAGAGTAAACTATAAACTGAGGGACTGGGTCTTTTCTCGCCAGAGATATTGGGGTGAGCCCATTCCTATTGTCCATTGTCAAGACTGTGGAGAGGTGCCGGTCAAAGGGGAGGATTTGCCAATAAGGCTACCCAAGGTAGAAAAATATCAACCTACCGGGACAGGAGAGTCTCCTCTGGCGGCAATCAAGGAATTTGTAAACTGTTCTTGCCCCAGGTGCGGCCGGGAAGCAAAGAGAGAGACCGATACTATGCCCCAGTGGGCTGGTTCTTGCTGGTATTTCCTTCGTTTTGTTAGCCCTCATCTAACCTCGCAAGCATTTGATTCAAAAGAAGTAAATCATTGGCTGCCAGTAAACCAATATGTAGGAGGCATAGAACATGCTATCCTTCATCTCCTTTATGCTCGTTTCTTTACCAAGGTTCTTTATGACCTGGGGAAAATATCCTTTGATGAACCCTTTGCCAAGCTATTTAATCAAGGGATGATTACTAAAGACGGGGCAAAAATGTCCAAGTCCAAAGGGAATATAGTTAGTCCTGATGAGATAATAAAAAAGTCGGGAGCAGATACTTTAAGGCTCTTTATCCTCTTTGTTGGACCTCCCGAACAAGATGCCGAGTGGAGTGAGCAGGGAGTAGAAGGAGCGTTTAGGTTCTTAAACAGGGTCTGGAGGGAGGTTGGAGAGCTCAAGGGACTTAAAAATAAAGGTTTTGAAGGTAAAAAAGATAAGGACTTAAGGCGAATAACTCAGAAGACAATTAAGAAGGTAAGTGAGGACATTGAGCTAAGACTTCACTTTAATACAGCCATATCTTCAATTATGGAGTTAGTTAATGCTCTCTATCAGTATAAAGAGAAGGGAAGTTTTGCCTACATTGAGGCTATAGAGAGTTTAATCTTACTTCTTTCCCCTTTTGCCCCTCACATTGCTGAGGAGCTCTGGCAAGCAATTGGCAAAGAGAAGAGTATCTATCAAGAGATGTGGCCAAGCTGGGATAAAGAAGCAATTAAGGAAGAAGAGATAACAATAGTTCTTCAGATAAATGGAAAGTTAAGAGATAAAATCTTGGTCCCCCCGGACTTAGCCGAGAAGGAGTTAAAGGAATTAGTCCTTCAAAGAAGTAAGATAAAGGCTCAAATTGCCAAGCAAAGATTAGTTAAGTTTATCTTTGTCCCCGGAAGGCTGGTCAATTTAGTTGTGAAGTAGTCGCAACCTTCAGGTTGCGTTATTATCGCAGGCTAAGCCCTATAGACAATTTCTCTACCTATCTTAAGCAACTTTTCTGTTTTTTTAAAATTATTTGATTCTGCATATGTTCTTAAGATTGGCTCGGTTCCTGAAGGTCGTAGAAGAAGCCAGGAATCATCTTCAAGGATATATTCAATCCCATCGTAAGCCTTAATCTTCTTCACTTTAATGCCCAGAAGCTCCCGGGGGGCAGAGCTAAGAAGTTTCTCTACAAACCTTTTCTTGCTTCCAATTTTAATATCCTCTATCCTATAATCCTTTCTTAAGAAGTAAGACTTACCAAACTCACTCTCCATCTCCCGGCCCAGAGTTGAAAGCTTCTTTTTAGTCTTAGCCAACATCTCCACAAAAAAGAGTGAAGAGAGGATTCCATCTCTTTCGGGAATATATCCCTGATAACCATATCCCCCCGATTCCTCTCCCCCAATTATAACTCTTTCCTTAAGCATAACATCAGCCACATACTTAAAGCCTATTGGCACTTCTTTCCACTCTAAATTAAACTTTTTAGCAATCCTCTCACTTAAATATCCCAGGGATATAGTCTGGACAACCTTACCCCTCCAGCCTTTTTCTTTCACTAAATATAGAAGAAGGAGAGGAAAGACCTGGTGGGGAGGAAGATAATCTCCCCGCTCATCAACCACACCAATTCTATCCGCATCACCATCAGTAGCCAGACCAACATCAGCTCTTTCTTTCTTTACTCTTTCTTTTAATTCTCTCAAGTTTTTTTCAATTGGCTCCGGGTTTAATCCCCCAAAAAGAACATCGCGATAGTTATGGAGAGTAATGACCCTACACTTTGTCTCTTTAAGAACCTCAGCTAAATAACCATTGGCTACTCCGAACATTGGCTCAGCAATAATCCTTAATCTTTTATCTTTAATTAACTCCAAATCAATAAGTGATTTTAATCGCCGAAGATAGGGAGAAGTTATGTCTTCTTTGACCACGAGTGCGGAACGCTTCCCGAGAGGTGCCTCGTAAAGATTTTTTTCAATCTCCTTGGTAATCTCTTCAGTAGCTGAGCCTCCATAGGGAGCTTTAAATTTAATCCCACAAAATTGGGGAGGGTTATGGGAGGCAGTAACCATTACCCCTCCCGACAATCTTTTCTTCTTAACCGTAAAAGAGACAGTCTGGGAAGGACAAGACTTCTCACTGAGATAAGCCTTAACTCCCGATAAGGCAAGAACTTCAGCAATTATCTCCGCAAATCTCTCAGCTAAAAACCGATTATCATAGCCTACTACCACTTCTAACTTAGGACTTACCTTGCCCTTGGTAAGCAGATAATTAGCAATAGCCTGAGCAACAATCCTTACATTTTCAAAAGTAAAATCATCACTGATTACACCGCGCCATCCATCAGTCCCAAACTTAAACTTCTGCATCCTTTCCTCCTTACTCCTACAAGTATTCCTTAAGGCTCTTCTTCTTATTCAATTCTCCCACTAATTTTTTTATCTCCTGCCCTTTTCCCTGAGGAAGAATAAGAAGAGCCTTTTTAGTAGAGATAACGATTAAATTTTCAAGATTAATCCCACAAATTAGGCGTCTCTCATCCTTATTTAAGAGAAAACAATCTTTGCTTTG
>Ga0210051_1004794_pt1 | contig 13127 bp, 1 predicted proteins | sample CryGey092014_all_FD_185464 | JGI IMG/M metagenome (GOLD analysis project Ga0210051, IMG submission 185464) | Groundwater microbial communities from aquifer - Crystal Geyser CG23_combo_of_CG06-09_8/20/14_all (SPAdes) (version 2) | ecosystem: Environmental > Aquatic > Deep subsurface > Groundwater ...
GCTGAGCCGCTGCCGGATAAACCTGACACAGAGCAGGAAGTGCATTCTGCCAAACCCGATGATGCGGAACAGGAAGAAGCAGAAGAAGCGCCCGTCCTCACTGTTCCCGTGTTGCTCATCAAGGCCAACCACATGGGCATCAGCTTGGCCGATGCAACCCCATACCAGGCCCCGCAGCCCATCGCCCAACCCCAAGCGCCCACACCCGTCATGCCCACCACCACGCGCGACATCATCGGCGATGCGCAAAAGGCGGAATTCACCAACACGCTGGCAGCGGGAACGGTTATTGATCCCACCTGGAAGTGGGACATCCTGCATGTACAAGAAAACGCCCACGACGAGAACCGCACCGACGCCAACGGCAATCCCTACACCGTCCGCATCGTGGATAGCCATACCTACACCTACAACCAACGCGACGACCTCAACAACTGGATACTCGACCCCGGCCAGCCCGACCTCACCCGTGCGGATACGCTCAACGGCAGCAGCGGCAACGACCACATCGTGAGCGGTGGCGGTGGCGACAGCATCAACGCCACCCAAGGTGGAGACGACCTCATCGAAGTAGGCGATGGCAACAACAGCGTCAACGCAGGCAGCGGCAACGACGTCATCATCGGCGGCATCAACAACGACACCCTCAACGCGGGCGCAGGCGACAACACCATCCTTGCCGCAGATGGAAACAACACCCTCATCGCAGGTAAAGGCAACGACACCATTCTCACCGGCAAAGATGTCGACACTATCAACGCGGGCGAAGGCAACAACACCATCAACGCAGGCGATGGCCTCAACACCGTTACGACAGGCGACGGCAACGACACCCTGCTGACGGGTAAAGACAACGACATCATCCATGCCGGCAGCGGCGACAACTACGTGGATGCCGGTGCGGGGCGCGACATCGTCGATGCCAGTGCAACAGGGCTGACTCCCGGCGTCGACCCCACCCAAACCAAAAGCATCCTCATCGGCGGCGCGGACGCGGACATCCTCACGGGGGGTGCGGGCGAGGACAAACTCTATGCCGACAGCGCCATCGACACGGCCCTTGCCAACGCGCAGGGCGAAACGCAACCCGGCGCCACCCAACAAGGTGATTGGCTGGCAGGTGGGGCGGGTGATGACATCTTGGTGGGCGGGGCGGGCGATGGGCGGATGCGACGGCGAACCCGTGCGGCAATCATCAACAGCCAAACGGCGAACGATGAGACAACCTACGCATGGAGGGATGCAGCATGAGAACCAATCACCTGTGGCTGAAGCGAATTTCGAAACTTGGATTGTTCTTGATGCTTGGTACAAACCTAAGCGCTTGCGCTGGGTTGGGTGGTACGAGTTGGAGAGAAGAAGCGCTGCTACACGATGGCAACAAGATTACGGTGAACCGCTCACAAAGTTATGGTGGCCGTCACGAACTCGGTCAGCCGGAACCGATCAAGGAGCACATCATTTCGTTCAAGCTGCCGGGCTCGGGACGAAGCCTCACATGGACGAGTGAGTTTAGCGAAGATGTTGGATTCACCAACTTCACCTTACTCGCCGTGCATGTGCTGAATGATGTGCCTTACGTGATTGCAGAACCCAATGGATGTTTGTCCTACAACAAATGGGGCAGGCCGAATCCGCCCTATGTCATCTTCAAGCATGACGGCAAGGAATGGCAACGCATTCCATTAAGCGAACTGCCGCTTGAATTCAAGACCTTCAATATCGCCATCAGCATGCCGTGGGACATACGGCGCGGGCCTTTATATCTGGGCGAGAACAACACACTTTCTGCAGAGAGCATCAAGAGTACCAACGCGAATATCCGAATCCCGCAAAATAAAACTCTCCTGCGGGAGGCGCTGGCTAACGCAGGAGCAGGGTGCATCAAGACGGATTACTACGGCAAGGCAGGTTGGTTAAGCCCAGATTGGTTTACTGATCAGGCATCCCGCGAGGCTTGCTTGAAGTTTTGTGATTTCAAAAAAATTAGTGCTGAAGAATGTCCATGCAACATAATTTTTAAGGGAGCGAAATAATCATGACTACCATAATCGAATACGCATTGATGGCTGGGGCTTCTTATATTTCCACTCGGCCTGACATCAACAAGTTTCCAACTCCATCAGGCTGGACTCAAACAAAACACGAAAATCCACAGAATGGGAGCGGCTTTGAGGCCGTCTCATTTATCAACGGTGCTAACCTTGCCACCAGCACCGAAATCGTCATCTCCTTCGCGGGTACAGGCTCCTTTGGAAGCGGCGACTGGCTGCACGGCAACATCCCTTTGGCATTGGGTGCGTTACCCGACCAGCTCAGGCAAGCTGCGGATTACTACCTGCAAGTCAAAGCCAGCGCACCGGCAAATGCGACCATCAGCTTCACCGGCCACAGCCTGGGTGGCGGCCTGGCATCCCTGATGGCAGTCATGTTTGGTGGCAGCGCCACCACCTTCGACCAAGCCCCGTTCCGAAATGCGGCGCTCAGCATCACCCACTCCGTCGCGCAAGACCTTCTCGCTTACCTAACAGGTGAAACTACGAACGGTCAGCCAACCTACAGCACAGCGCAACTACAGGGACTCACCGGTTTTATCAACGCATCGGCCAATGCCGCCTCTGGCGTCATCCCTAACGAAGGCAACGTCACCGACATCAACGTTCAGGGAGAGATATTGTCTTCCCTGCCGTTCAGCCGCATCGGCACGCAAACCGACATACCCAACAACAACCCGGGAGCATCGGCGGTTGATCTGCATTCCCAGGCACTGCTCACGGCTTTTTTCCAGAGCAACGTAAGTGCATCAGTAACCGGCGATACGCTCAACAACGTCACCTACAAGCTGACTGATTTGTTGCGGATGGTTTTTGACCCGAGCTTATTTGCGCATCCGACCTCTGATCCGCAGAATCTAAACTTCTTGGAACTCATCGTCAATCACGAAGCAGGACGCGATCCGCTGACGAACACAACCATCACCCCCGACGCCATGGTCACCCGCTTCACTGCGGACATGTGGAAGATCGCGCAAGACGGCGGCCTCACCATGCCGGGTGCAATCAGCGACATGCTGCCGGACGGCACACTGCTCAATCCGATACGCACAGCACTCAACCGGACGCTCATCGCCTTCGCCATGCAGAAGTACTACGAAGAGACCGGCACCGGACAGGGACATGGGCAAGCGCTCTATACCGACATCACCACTGATGGCGGCACAGGCGGCATCCGCTTCGACATCACTGATGTCTCCACACGCCTGCAGAACGAATACGCCAACCGCAATGAGGGAATGAACTTTACTGCCACCGATGACAAGACTGGACAATACCTGCTCAAGGGCTACCAGTATTTACAGCAATTCATCGGCAGCAGCCTGTTCACCGCACAAGAACAGCAGATCATCAAGTCCATGCTCCCTGTCCTGCGCGACTGGTACGTCCAGGCCGGCACCTCCGGCATGACCGCCACCGACACCCTGAACCGAGGCGCCTTCATGCTCGGCGGCAACGGTGCGGACACGTTGACGGGTGGAACGAAGGCCGACCTGCTGGTGGGCAACGCAGGCGATGATGTATTGAATGGCGGGCAGGGCAGCGACACATTACTGGGCGGCATCGGTGTGGATACCTACGTCCTCAACAGCGGCGCAGGCCAAGGCATCGATACCGTACTCGACAGCGATCACAAAGGATATCTGCGCGACGACACCAGCAATCCCATCGTCCTCACCGGCGGCGCGCAATACGGCGACAACCGCGTTTTTCAAGGCAAAGATGCCAACGGCGTCAGCCACCTCTACACCTTCGTCAGCGGCGACCGTGCGAATGGCGGCGACCTGCTGGTGGATGGGGCGATGCTGATCAAGGATTACCGGCCCAACACCGGGAACCACATGGGCATCACCCTCGACACCACACCCGTTTCCGATCCCGCCCCGGCGCGCACCCTCGCGGGCGATCAGGCCCCGATCCCTTCATCCGGCTATTCCATGTACGACTGGCTGAACCAGCCTGTCTACTACAGCTTCGATACGCTGGGCAATGTCGTGGTTGACCCCGGCACACCCCAGCCCGGACGCGCCGACGCGCTCAACGGCAGCAGCGGCAACGACCTCATGTTGGGACTTGGCGGTGGTGACATCCTGTATGGCGCAGCGGGCGACGACCGCATTTATGCCGACAACCAAATCAGCGTTGCATCCGCCATTGCGACGGGCAACCTGCCGAATACCGGCACGGGGCAGCGCGGCGACTGGCTGGCTGGCGGCAGCGGCGAAGACATTCTGATCGGCGGCAACGGCAACGACGTATTGAGCGGGGGCGGCGGGGCGGACCTGCTCATCGCGGGAGCGGGCGACGACGACATCCTGGGCGACAGCGACATAGTTGCCTTTGCCTGGGATGACTGGAAAGCCCCCAGTTTCGACTGGACGGTGACAGATCGAACGGACGGCGCACGCTGGTACTCTCCGCTCAACTACGGTTCAAACTGGGATCCGCAGGACAGCGCAGCGGATGTCATCTACGCAGGGGCAGGCAACGACCATGCCTATGCCGGCCAGGGCAACGACATCGTGTTCGGCGAAGACGGCGCGGATACACTTTACGGCGGAGAAGGCAACGACATCGTGTTCGGCGGGTCGGGCGACGACAAACTCTACGGCGATGCCTCGTATATCAATGCAGCGCAGCATGGCGACGACTACCTCGACGGCGGCGCGGGCAACGACACCCTGTGGGGCGAAGGCGGTAACGACATCCTCATGGGGGGCGCGGGCGACGACACACTCCATGGCGAAGAAGGTGCCGACTATCTGGATGGAGAAGCAGGCGATGACACCCTGTGGGGCGGCAACGGGGATGACAGCTTGATTGGCGGGGCCGGCAGCGACAAGCTCTACGGAGAAAGCGGCACCAACTATCTGGACGGCGGCGACGGCAACGACATGCTCAACAGCGGCGGCCCCGGTAGCAGTCTGTTCGGCGGTGCGGGCGACGATGACCTTGCCGTGACTGGAGGCAGCAACTACCTCGACGGCGAAGACGGCAACGACACCCTCGCCGCATCCGGCGGCGACAACACGCTGCTGGGCGGATTTGGGGACGACACCCTGACTGCCACCGGCGACAACAACTATCTGGATGGCGAAGACGGCAACAACATCCTCTATGCCGCAGGCAGCAACAGCCAACTGTTTGCAGGCACAGGCAATGACAACCTCGCCGCAGCGGGTGGCAACAGCTATCTGGATGCGGGCGACGGAACCAATATTCTCATCGCGGAAGGCGGCTTCAACACCCTGTACGGCGGTGCCGGGATCGACAGGCTCACCGCGCGCGACGGCAACAACTATCAGGATGGCGGCGCAGGGGACGACTTGATCTGGGCTACGGGCGGTAGCAACACCTTGGTGGGCGGTGACGGCAATGACTACCTCGATGCCGCAGGCGGCATCAGCACACTCGACGGCGGGGCAGGGGACGATAGCCTGTTCGCCGATTCCGGCAACAACACCCTGCATGGTGGAGAAGGTGCAGATACCTTGGTTGCGTACGGCAGCGGCAGCACGCTGGAAGGCGGAACTGGCGACGACATTCTCCTCGCCTACGACAGCAACAACACCCTGCTGGGCGGCGACGGCGCGGATACGCTGGTGGGCTACGGTGGTGGCAACACCCTGCAAGGCGGGGCGGGCGACGACACCATCCTCGCCTTTGATGGCAGCAACACGCTGGACGGCGGCGATGGGCGCGACACTTATGTGTTTGAAGCGGGCTTCGGCACCGACCGTATCGCCGATTCCGGCATCGGCGGAAATACTGTGCAATTCAACTTCGCTTTTGCCGGATCGGGTGTCGTGCTCGGCCTGGGTTCTCTCAAACTGAGTTTTGCGAATGGGGATGTGTTGCACATCGATAATTTCGACGCCAACAACCCGGCAGGTACGTGTTCCATCGATACCTTCCAGTTCACCGACCGCACCCTGACTCTGCAAGAAGTGCTCGACATCGGCATGGACATCAACGGCACGTCTGGTGCAGACCTCATTCAGGGCACCGGCATGAACGAACGTATCAATTCCCTGGTGGGCGATGACACCATCCTCGCGGGCGGCGGGAATGACACCATCAATGCGGGTGATGGGAACGATTTCATCGATGGCGGCGCTGGGACGGACACGATGACCGGCGGGGCGGGCAACGACACTTATGTAGTCGATAGTGCAACTGACGTGGTGACGGAAGCGCTGAATGCGGGCACGGACACGGTGCAAGCCAGTATCTCCTACACCCTCGCCAATACACTGGAAAACCTCACCCTGACCGGGGCGGCCAATATCAACGCCACCGGCAACGCCTCGAACAACATCCTCACCGGCAACGGCGGCAACAACGAACTGTATGGCTTGGTCGGCAACGATGTCTTGATCGGCGATGCCGGTAATGATGTGCTCGATGGTGGCGCAGGCGCAGACAGCATGGCGGGCAATGCGGGCGACGATACCTATGTCGTCGATAACGTGAGCGATGTGGTAACAGAGAATACCGACGAAGGGGTCGATACCGTGCGGTCTTCCATCAGCTATACGCTGGGGGCGAACGTCGAGAATTTGACCTTGACCGGTACGGCCTCGATCAACGCCACCGGCAACGCGCTGGACAATGTCATCACCGGTAACGATTACGCCAACGTGCTGGACGGCGGCAGTGGTGCGGATGTGCTGGACGGGGGATTCGGCAACGATACCTATGTGGTGGATAACGCGGGCGATCAGGTGATCGAAAGTTTGATCGGAAAAACCTACACTGGCCTGCAGTGGAGTTACCAGTGGCCGTATGGCTGGCAGACCTACAGCTACACCGTCGCCGATACCGATACGGTCAATGCCTCGGTTTCATTCACGCTGGGCAACAACCTCGAAAATCTCACCCTCACCGGCACGGACAACATCGACGGCACCGGCAACGAACTGAGTAACGTCATCAGCGGCAATGAAGGCATCAACGTGTTGACGGGCGGCGCGGGTCAGGACATTTACTACGTGCAAAACGCTGGTGATACCGTGATCGAGAATCCTGATGAAGGCATTGATCAGATCATGTCCTCTGTCAGTTTCACGCTGGGCGACAATGTCGAACATCTTGTTTTGACTGGTGGTGCGATAGAGGGGATCGGCAATGCTTTGAACAATAATATTGTAGGCAATGTCCTGGATAACGTGCTGGATGGTAATGATGGCGACGACACCCTGGATGGGCGTGCGGGCGCGGATGTGATGGATGGTGGCGCGGGCAGTGATACCTATTTTGTGGACAACGCGGGCGATCAGGTGATCGAGAACCAAGCCGGGCAGCTCAACACGGATTGGCGGTGGGTATGGACCGGAAACGATTGGCAATACTTTCTTTACGACCACACCGATATCGATACGGTCAATGCCTCGATTTCTTACGCCCTGGGTAACAATCTTGAAAGTCTCAATCTTACCGGTACGAGTAACATCGATGGCATGGGTAATGCGCTGAACAACATTATCAACGGCAACGATGGCGCAAATACTTTATCCGGCGGAGACGGTTCTGATGTGCTGCATGGCGGAGCGGGGGCGGATGTGCTGGATGGTGGTGCGTGCGACGACACGCTGGATAGTGGCGACGGCGAGGATAGTGTTTCGGGTGGTGCGGGCAATGACACGCTATATGGCGGTGCGGATGCGGACAAGCTCTATGGCGGTGCGGGTGATGACACCATATTGGGTGATGGTGATTGGAGAGATGTGCAGGGCGACGACTACATTGATGGTGGCGATGGCAATGACACGATTGATGGTGGCGACGGCAACGATGTTGTGTTTGGCGGCGCGGGCGACGACATTATCCGTGGCGGGCAAGGCACCAGCGATTGGGGCGATGTTTTCTACTACAACAACAGTGACACGCTGGACGGTGGTGATGGCAATGACACGATAGACGGTCAATCTGGTGATGACACGATTTATGGCGGCACCGGGGACGATACGTTGTATGGTGGAAGCGACGGTTACGGCAATGAAAACGGCGATATTCTGACCAACAACGACACCATCGATGGCGGGGATGGCAACGACGACATTGATGGCGGAACTGGCGCGGATCTTCTTTTTGGAGGGGCCGGGGATGACACGATCTATGGCGGAGAAGCCAGCCAGTATGCGACCTATTATGATTTTGCAACCGGAACCTATACGCCGGGTGTGGCCTCCGACGATGATTATCTGGATGGTGGTGCGGGCAATGATTCGTTGGACGGAGGTGCGGGGAATGACACGCTGATGGGGGGTGAAGGAAACGACACGGCTTACGGTGGTGAAGGAGACGATATTCTGATTGGCGGATCAGGGGTGGACTATCTGGATGGCGGCGATGGCAACGATGTAATGTATGGCAGCAGCCACACGGGCTATTATTCCGGCGGGCCGGTCGGTAGTTTGACCATCAATGCAACAGAGGACGACAGCGCGATACCGTTGGCGAATCTGACCGGCATCGCCGCCAGCTATACACTGCAAGGCATCATCGGCGATGGCCCGTACACGGATCAGACAACGGGCAACGGCTGGGATTATGATTTCTATAAATTCGCAAACCTGAACGTCGGCTATACAATCACAGCGGCAACCTTTACCGGCTTTGATACGATCATCGGGCTGTATGACGCGGCGGGCAATCTGGTTGCCGAGAACGACGATGCCTATGGCGCGGGCGGTTCCGCAAACGATTACGATTCCAGCTTCAGTTTCAACATAGGCATCAGCGGGGATTATTATCTGGCAATAGCCGATTACGACAGTGATTTGCCGACAAATCCGTTCGATGCATCTGCCAATGGCGATATCTACCAATATACATATAGCGGAGGTACCTATGAGGCAGCGGTCAATGTCGCATCCGGCACGCCCGTTGCTCCGGTAACGATTATTCCTCTTGCATCAGCAGGTGGCCTCGACACGATGATGGGCGGCGCTGGCGACGATATTTATGCGGTGGGCGGCGTCTATACCAAAGCTGCACACAACACGATAAACGATTGCGGTGACATCATTCCCGGCGAGCGGCTGCAATGGACGACCGATACGGTGATCGAGTATGCGGGTGAGGGCTACGACATCGTGAAGAGCAGCGTCAGTTACACAATGACGGACAATGTGGAAGAGCTGCGACTGGTATTCGACCAGGATGCGGCTTCTTCTACCTATCCGCAGTATTACGCCGACCTGTTGGCGTTCGGTCAGGATGGCACTGGCAACGATCTCGACAACACTATCATCGGCAACGTGTTGAACAACCGTCTGGATGGCGGGTTCGGTGCGGACACATTGGAAGGCGGCGCCGGCAACGATACCTACATCATCGATCAGGCAGGCGACACGATCATCGAACAGGCCGACGGGGGTATTGATACGGTAGAGAGCAGCATAGACTATTCGCTGGTCAATACCAATCTGGAAAACCTCACCCTGCTGGATGGTGCCTGGGACGGTCAAGGCAACGCGGCAGACAATGTGCTGCAAGGCAATGATGCGGGTAACTATCTCGATGGCCTGGATGGAAACGACAAACTGATCGGCGGACTGGGTGACGACACCCTGCTGGGCGGCGCGGGCGACGACCGTTATGTATTCCGTCTGGGCGACGGCGCGGATGTGATCGACGACTGGCAGGGCAACGACACGCTGTTCATCGGTAGTGATCTGACGATGGCGGATGTGGAAGCCTCGCGTAGCGGAGATGATTTGATTGTGGCGGTCATAGGAACATCAGACTCGGTCACGATCACCAACTGGTTTATCCAAACTGAAGGTGTGAGCCGTATCGAATTCTGTGATGGAGCCGGTATGGATCGGGCGGGTATTGCGTCATTGTTGAATGCGCCGCCCGTTGCCAATCCTGATGCGGTGACAGTGGCTGAAGACAGCGACGTTTCTGTTATCGCCGTCGCTGATCTGCTGGCCAACGATTCCGACCCGAATGCGGGCGATGTCCTGAGCATGGTTGGTTTCGATGCCGTGACCGCGCAGGGCAATACCGTCACCCAGGATGCCAATGGCAATCTCGTGCTCGACATCGGCAGTAACTATCAATCGCTGGGCACGGGGCAGACTGCGATGGATAGCTTCACCTACACTATCGCCGATGCGGCAGGTGAGACATCAACTGCAACAGTCGATGTCACTATCACCGGCAGCAACGATGCGCCCGTCGTAGCTACTACCATTGCCGATCAAAGCACCCTGCAAGACGCTTTGTTCAGCTTCACCGTACCGGCTGGCAGCTTCACCGACATCGACAACGGCGACCTGCTCAGCTATACCGCCACTCTGGCGGAGGGTTCCGACTTGCCCGCATGGCTGACGTTCGATGCCGCCACACAAACCTTCACCGGCACACCGGACAACTGGGATGTCGCCGTGCTGGATGTGCAAGTCACCGCGACCGATCTGGCTGGGGCCAGTGCATCCAGTACCTTTGTGCTGGATGTACAAAACGTCAACGATACCCCTACAGCCAATGCCGATACTGGTGCAGCAACGGAAGACGGCGGAAGCGTGCAGCTTGATGCAGCAACCCTGCTGGCCAACGACAACGACCCTGACTTCGTCCATGGCGACACACTCAGCATCACCAGTGTCAGTCAGGCAGCCTCTGGTGCAGCCGTGTCCTTGGTGAATGGTGCCGTGCAATACGATGTTGGCAGCCTGTATCAATCGCTGGCACAAGGCCAGACCACTACCGACACCTTCAGCTACACCGTGACCGACACTGCCGGCGCCACCTCCACAGCCGAAGTCACCATGACCATCACCGGTGTCAATGACGGCCCTGTTACAGCAGACGACCAAGCCGCCGTACAAGAAGACCTCGGCATTGCTGCAGCAGGTAGCGTGTTGTCCAACGATAGTGACGTTGATCAGGGCACCGTGCTGCAAGTGGCGAATGCAGGCACACAACAAGGTCAATACGGCAGTCTGGTACTCAATGCCGATGGTCAATACAACTACGTGCTGGATAACACGAGCTTGGCTGTGCAATCGCTCGCGCAAGGCCAGATTGTCGCCGAACAGTTCGCCTACCAAGCCACTGACGGCATTGCAAGTACCCCGGCAACGCTCACCATTACGATCACCGGTACCAACGACGCACCCGTGACCGAAATAGATACGGCCACCGTGCAAGAGGATGGCGCAATCTTGGCAAGCGGCAATGTGCTGGTTAACGATACGGATGTTGATCAAGGCACAGTTCTCAGTGTGGGAAATGCCGGTGTGTTCATCGGCAAGTTCGGTACGTTGACGTTGAATGCTGACGGCAACTACAGCTACGCTTTGGACAACAACAGCTACGGTGTTCAGTCACTGGCGCAAGGCCAAGTCGTCACCGACTCCTTCGACTATGCTGCAACTGATGGCATCACCGCCACACCTTCAATACTCACAATCAGCATCACGGGAACTAATGATGTTCCAATCGTGGTCGCAGATGCGGCAGCAGTTCAAGAAGACCTCAGCGTCACCGCTACCGGCAACGTGCTGGCTAACGACAGCGATGTGGATCAGGGAACAGTACTGACGGTTGCGAACGCAGGTGTGTTTGCGGGAAGCTTTGGAAGTCTTGAGCTGAACGAGGACGGTAGTTACCTCTACGCTCTGGACAACAACTCACTTGCAGTTCAATCACTGGCCGAAGGCCAGACTGTCGTTGAGACCTTTGCCTATGAAGCTTCGGATGGCATCACTTCGACGCCCTCTGTGCTCACCGTCACCATCACTGGCACTAACGATGCGCCAGTCACGAATGTGGACACAGCAGCGGTTCAAGAAGATGTGATGCTGACTGCGACAGGTAACGTCCTCGCCAATGACGCCGATGTCGACCAAGGAACCGTCCTCACGGTAGCCAATGCAGGTGTGTTTGCAGGCCGATACGGTCAACTTACACTCAACTTGGACGGCAGCTACACCTACGCTCTGGACAATGCTTCTTATGGCGTCCAATCCTTGGCTCAAGGCCAAACCGTCACCGAGATGTTCACCTATGAGGCTACGGATGGACTGGTAGCAACCCCATCCACGCTCACCGTGACCATCACTGGCACTAACGATGCGCCAGTTGTTGTTGCAGATACGTCGAGCGTGCAGGAAGACCTCGGCATCACTGCTAATGGCAATGTGCTGGCTAATGACTCGGATGTGGATCTAGGAACTGTCTTGACTGTGGCGAACGCCGGAACCTACCAAGGTAGTTTCGGCAGCCTCGTACTGAACGCGGACGGTAACTACACCTATGCTTTGGACAACAGCTCCCTTGCTGTCCAGTCACAGGCCGAAGGTCAGGTCGTTACTGAAACGTTCAGCTATGCAGCGACCGATGGCATCACCTCCACACCATCGACCTTGACGGTGAGTATCACCGGCACTAACGATGCACCTGTGGTTGCGGCTGATGTGAACGCTGTGCAAGAGGATGTGGTGACCTCGACCACCGGCAACGTGCTTGCCAACGACAGCGACATTGATCAAGGCACGGTGCTGCAGGTTGCCAACGCCGGGGTCTTTGTCGGCCAGTTCGGCACCTTGACGCTGAACGCAGATGGCAGCTACAGCTACGCACTGGACAACGGCAGCTACGGTGTTCAGTCTCTAGCCCAAGGCCAAGTCGTCACCGACACCTTCGACTATGCTGCGACCGATGGCATCACCTCAACACCATCAACCTTGACCGTCAGCATCACCGGCACCAACGATGCCCCAATTGTGGCCGTACCGCTGACCGATGCCAGCACACTGGAAGATCAAACCTTCAGCTATCGTGTGCCGGACGGCTCCTTCACCGACATCGATCAAGGTGATGTGCTGAGCTATCAAGCTGCCATGGCTGACGGTTCCGCACTGCCGGACTGGCTCAAGTTTGATGCTGCGACCCAAACTTTCAGTGGTATCCCTTCTAACTGGGATGTTGGTCTGTTGGATGTCGCCGTCACCGCCACAGACTTGCAGGGTGCCACGGCCACCAGCACCTTCGGTCTGGACGTGCAGAACGTCAACGACGCCCCCGTTGTACTGGCCCATATGGCCGACCAACGTGTCG
>Ga0210051_1004799_pt1 | contig 13122 bp, 12 predicted proteins | sample CryGey092014_all_FD_185464 | JGI IMG/M metagenome (GOLD analysis project Ga0210051, IMG submission 185464) | Groundwater microbial communities from aquifer - Crystal Geyser CG23_combo_of_CG06-09_8/20/14_all (SPAdes) (version 2) | ecosystem: Environmental > Aquatic > Deep subsurface > Groundwater...
GGCAGAAAATAAAGGTTTTTATGAAAAATGGAGTAAATGGGTCTGGTGGTTAGAAAGGTCGATTTATTTAGATGAAGAAATAATATTAAAAAATAAGACAAATGAATAATGGGGACGGTTCTATTTTATTACTAAAATTGTTTAGCTAATTAACCAGGGTAACTATCTAACTAAATTAAAGGAGAAAATAATCGTGAGAGAAATTTTAGAAAAGGCCTTAGAGAATAAAAAGAATAAAACAGATTATATCGAGATAAGGGCGGAAAAGAAAGAAGTTACTACCATTCATTTTCAGGGGAAGAAGTTAGAAAATATAAATTGTTCTCAGCAGATAGGAGAAAATGTTCGTGCTCTAGTGAAAGGGGGGTGGGGTTTAGTTTCCTTTAATCAGTTTGATGATATAGAAGAGAAAGTCAAAGAGGCAATAGAAATAGCGAGTTTGATTGGCAAAGAAGAAAGCAAATTGGCTATGGCCTTGCCAGTTGTAGAAATAATTAACCAGGAATTAGATAAGGATTTCCGCTAGATAAGTTTGAGAGAAAAAAAGGAATTAATGGAAAATTATAATAATGTAATTATGAAATTTAATCCCCATATCCAATCCTCTAATGTAGTTTATACAGACAGATTTTCTACTATTTATTTTTCTAATTCTGAAAGGTAGTTATATCGAACAGGAAAAACCGTTTTTAAGTGCGGGTTTTACAGCCGTAGCTCGAGAGGGGGATAATGTTCAAATAGCCAGCGAAAGTGTCGGAAGCACCAAGGGTTTTGCCATTATGGAAAGAATTTCCGACAAAGCACAAAGAGCGGCTTCCCGGGCAGTCAATCTTCTTAAGGCACAGCCGGTGGAAGGTGGGGAATATACGGTTATCTTAGACCAGACGTTAGGCGGGGTTTTTATCCATGAAGCCTTTGGACATCTTAGTGAAGCTGATTTTTTATATGAAGACGAGAGGATGAGTGATTTAATGAAATTAGGGAAGAAATTTGGCTCACCCCAGCTCAATGTAGTTGATGATGGTTCTATCCCCGATTTGTTAGGTTCTGCCAAATATGATGATGAAGGTGTGAGAACAAAGAAAAATTATCTGATAAAAGAGGGAATCCTGACAGGCAGACTTCATTCGCGGGAGACTGCTGTTAAAATGGGAGAAGAACCAACCGGAAATGCCCGTGCCCTCAATTATCGCTTCAAACCTATTGTTCGCATGACCAATACTTATGTCGAAAACGGAAATACTCCTTTTGAAGATTTATTATCCGGAATAAAAAAGGGAATTTATGCCAGGGATTGCTACGGAGGGATGACCACCTTCGAAATGTTCACTTTTAGTGCCGGGGAAGGTTTTATGATAAGAGACGGGAAGATCGCCGAACCGGTTAAGGATGTGGTTTTAAGTGGGAATTTATTTACCACCCTTCTTAATATTGAGGGAGTAGGAAATGATTTGAAGATGATTGAATCCGGCGGGGGATGCGGAAAAGCGGGGCAAAACCCTCTGCCAGTCTCTTTCGGCAGTCCTCATCTCAGGATAAAAAAAGTAGTAGTAGGAGGTAGATGAGATGGAAAAATTATTACGGCAAGCCTGCAAAGAAGCAGATTCGGCTGAGCTATTTAAAGCAAAGAGCAAAACTATCCCGGTAAATTTTGAAGTAAACAGATTAAAGTCTATCGATATTTCCGAGAGCGAAGGGAAAGCATTACGGGTGATAAATAAAGGGAGGATAGGATTTTCTTCATCTACAGGAAAGGATGGCTTTAATTTAATGCTTGAAAAAGCAGTGGCTACCTCTGAGTTTGGTTCAACGGCTTCTTTTGATTTTCCCGGGGAAATGAAAAGAGAGAATAAGAAAAAGAAAAATATAGCTATATATGATGAAAAAGCAGCCGATAAAAGCATTGAAGAGATGGTAAAGATAGGCGAAGGTATTATAGAGAGAATGAAGGATTTCAATCGAAAATTACGTTGTGATGTAACTATTTTAAAAGATTATAGTGAGATAGAGTATCTTAATTCCCGGGGAGGGAATTTTTCTTACCATAAGACGACCATAGCTTATTCGGTGATGGCGCAGCAAACCGAAGATCAAGATATGTTGATGATTTATTCTTCTCTTGAGTCAGGAAAAGATAATCTCGATGCCAAGGAATTGACCTCTGAGATAATAGAAAATTTAGAATGGGGGGAGAAGATTGTCCCTGTAGAAAGCGGGAAGATGCCGGTTATCTTTACCCCCAAGGCAGCTTTAGTCTTAATTCTCTCCATCATTAGTGGTTTAAATGGCAAGATGATCTTGAAGAAAATTTTTCCTTTTACTTCTCAGAAGAACAAGAAATTATGGAGTGATCTGTTAACTTTTTATAGTGATGGTACCATAGATTTTGCTTTGGGTAGTGCTCCTTTTGATGATGAAGGAATAGAAATGAAACGGGTTCCTTTGGTAGAAAAAGGAGAGATTAAGAATTTTTATTATGACCTACAGACAGCAGGAATGGCTGGAGTAGAGAGTACCGGAAATGGTTTGAGAGCTGGTATACAAAGCGAGCCCGTTCCTGGTATAAGCAACTTGATAATGGAGGAAGGAAAAGTTTCTTTTAAAGAGATGATTAAAGATATTCCGGAAGGGATAGTTATCGACCAGGTTCTTGGACTGGGACAGGGGAATATAATAAGCGGAGCCTTCTCTAATAATGTACAACTGGGCTATAAGATAGAAAAGGGCAAAATAGTAGGGAGGGTTAAGGATGTTATGATTGCCGGCAATGCTATAGAAGAACTAAAAAATATAGCTGCCTTGGGAAATAAAGCAAAATGGGTAGAAGGAAAATATAAATTTCCCCATATTTATCTAAAATCTCTATCAGTTTCTGCTAAAAAATAGATAATTAAAGATCTATTTAATATTAATTTTTTGCATGTTGGAGTTAAAAATGAATGAAATGTAGTTTCCTATATGTAAACCTCTAAAGAAGTATTTCCAACAGAGCTTCGATATGATATATCTGCAAATGAAATTTCAAATAAATTATTAGGTTCTATTAAAGACAGAGAAAACACTCTTAATCAATTAGAAGCAGGTAACCCCATTTACATGAAAGAACATGTGGTAATTTATTTAGGCAAGATTGAGAATAGCCATTATATGATCCATTCTGAAATTGGGCATGGTGTAAAAAATAAAGATGGAAGCATAATACCGGTAACAGTACGTGGGGTCTTTGTTATGGAAGTACACCAATTGCTAATGAGCAGAGGAAAAAGTTATTTAGAAGCTTTTACAACCACCCGCGAATTTCAATAATATATACCTCTTCTTCGTTAAGTTTATTACACTACTATTACATACAAGGTTAACAAAAAGGTTGCCTCCGAATTTTCCGTAAGTAAAAATATTTTATTAAAAAATAAATAATAGTAAGAAGAATTTATTGACATAATGTCAAATAGATATTATAATAAAAAAAGATAATAAGTATAGTAGTAAAATTATAAAGGTTGTGAAAAAAGATGACAAAGATAGAGAGGAAAAATACCTTGCCCAACGGTATTTTAAGAATTAAAAGTCACCTTACCTCCCTAAAACCAGCGGAAAGAAAAGTGGCTGATTATATATTAGATAATGTTAATGAAGTTATTCATCTTTCTATTACAAAAATGGCCGAGAACGTGGGGGTAAGTGAGGCTACAGTAGTTAAATTTTGTCAACATATTGGTTATTCAGGTTACCAGGAGCTGAAAATTATCTTGGCACAAGCTGGGGGAAAAGAACATGGAAAGCATATTTATGGTGAAATAGAAGCCAACGATAATCTGGATATCATTATTGAAAAAATCTTTCAAATTTATAATCAATCATTAAATAATACGAAAGAGTTGCTAAAGAATGCTGATATTAAAGCCAGTGTTGAAATGATTTTAAAGGCCCGCAGGATATATTTCTTTGGGTTTGGAGCATCGGGAATTGTAGCAGAAGATGCAGAGCTGAAATTTAAAAGAATTAATCATATAGCAGAGGCTTTAATAGATAATCATAAGCAAAAGATGGTAGGAGCTTTATTGACAGAGGAAAATTTGGTGATTGGTATATCTGATTCAGGGAAGACAAAGGAATTAATTGAGTCTCTTGAAATCGTTAAACTCACGATGGCAAAAATTATTGCTATCACTTCTAATTTAGGTTCTCCTATTACTAAATTAGCAGATATTACTTTACTTACTTCATCCCAAGAGACACCTTTTAGAGGAAGTGCTCTGGCTTCAAGAATGGCTCAATTAGCAGTAATAGATGTATTGTTTTTAGGTGTTGCTACTGCTGAATATACTAAGACTTTAGAGGCTTTAGAAAAGACGAGAGTAGCCTTACAAGAAAGTAAATTGTTAAATAAATTATTGTAAATTTGTACATAAGATTAAATTAAAAAATAATGAGAGCATAATATGGCATTAAATAATAAAATTTCTATAATGACTGAAGAAAGAAACCCTGCTAGTATGAAAATTGATTTGATGGATACAGAGGAAATAATATGTTTGATTAATCAGGAAGATGCCAAAGTAGCCGAGGCTGTTAGGGTAGAAATACCTGCTATCAAAAAAGCAGTTGATATGATTGTTGCTCGAATGAAAGAAGGAGGTCGGTTGTTTTATGTAGGGGCAGGAACCAGTGGTAGACTGGGGATATTAGATGCGATAGAGTGTGGACCTACTTTTGGCGTTGAAAATGGCAAAGTAGTAGGGGTTTTAGCTGGAGGGGAAAAAGCTATGTTTGTTGCTCAGGAGGACACAGAAGATGATTTTAATATAGGGGCAAAAGCAATAAAAAAATATAATATAAATGCTTTAGATAGTGTAATTGGAATAGCTGCCAGTGGAAATACTCCTTATGTGTTAGGAGCTATAGAAGAGGCCAAAAAACATGGAGCTCTTACCATTGGACTTATTTGTATTATTAATTCGCTTTTAGAAAAAGAAGTAGATGTGGCAATAGCCCCCATTGTAGGACCTGAAGTAATTACAGGGTCCACCAGAATGAAAGCAGGAACAGCCCAGAAAATAATTTTAAACACAATTTCAACTACAGTGATGATTAAGTTGGGTAAAGTTTATTCTAACTTAATGGTTGCTCTTAATCCTTCTAATTGCAAACTGAGAGAGAGGGCTAAAAATATCTTTATGGAAATTACTAATGCCAATTATGAAACAGTATCAGAATATTTAAAAGAGACTGATTATAATATTAAAGCGGCTATTGTAATGTATCAAAAAGGAGTTACTCTGGAGAAGGCAATGAAACTGTTGAAAGAAAAGGAAGGAATTTTAATCAGGATAATTGATTGAGGTGGTCGCAAGAAAGAAGAAGTAAAAGAGTAGAAAGTTTATGTCAAAGATTTGTAACAAAGAAATACATTATGATTGGGACGCTTAAAAGAAGGGAGGTGTTATTTTAAGGTTTAATTAGTTTAATGAATTAAAATTTTAAAAACTAAAGTACTAAAATAAGGAGGAAAAAATGAAAAAATTTATTTTATTGTTAATTGGTATAGTATTAATTGCAGCCATGTTAGCACCTTCTGTGTTAGCAGAATCGAAAGTTAAGATAACAGTATGGGATGGCTTCCGCTGGCCCAATGAAGAGGGCGATAAGTATCATTGGATTAAATCCCGTATTGCAAAATTTGAAGAACTCCATCCAGCAGTAGATATTGAATTGGTAGAGGTTGCGTGGGAAAAATTAGGAGAAAAAATGAATATAGCTATTGCAGGGCACGATTGGCCAGATATTGGCCCAGTTGATATCAGCGATGGAGCTGTAAATCTAAAATATGTAGAACAAGGAGTTATAGAACCATTAGATTCTTTCTTTACTGAAGAAGAATTAAATGATTTCTTTCCGGCTGCATTGAATGCATACTCTTATAATGGCCATCTTTATGGAATCCCTACTTCTATGACAGTTCATGCGCTAATGTTGAACTTAGATATTTTTAAAGAGCGGGGAGTAGAACCTCCCGTTGATGGCAAGTGGACTTGGAATGAGTTTGTCACCAAGATGAAAAAGCTTACCTTTGATAGGGATGGAGATGGCAATATCGATGTTTATGGTTTCTCAACATATGTTCTTAAGGGATATTATGAAGCCTGGCCATTTTTAATGATGGATGGAGGCAAACCTCTTTCAACGGATAACACCAAATATACTTTTGATTCTCCAGAAGCCATTTCTGGTTTGACAAAATTTGCTTCCTTAAAATTTAATCATAAGGTTAGTCCAATGGAAATGGGAAGCGCAGATGTAGGGGGATGCTTCCAAGCTTTTGCTAACCCTGAAAAACGAATTATAGCTGTAGAACCATGGGCCAGTTGGGCTATTGCTACTTTAAGAAATAACAAGAAATACCAGATGAACTTTGTAGTGGCTGAATACCCGACAGGCAAAACTGGAGAATCAGTTACTATCGGTGGTTCTGGCGGATTTGTGGTCTTTAAACAAAAAGATAAAGAAAAACTGAAGATTGTTGCTGAGTTAGCTAAGTTCCTTTCTGATGCTGAACAACAATATACTTTTGCTGTCAACTATGGCACTTTTCCTGCTCTAAAATCTGCTCAGGCAATGGATCCCTTTAAGGATAATCCCCAAATGAGACAAGCAGCAGAGATGCTCAAATATGCAGTTTCATTGCCTAGACATCTAAATTGGCCGCAGATAGATGAAAGAATTCAAGCTCAATTGCAGTTAGTTTTAAATGGAGAAAAAACTGCTACAGAAGCCTTAAAAACTGCAGGAGAACAAGTTCAAAGGTTTCTTAAATAGAAATTAAATATAAAAAAACAAGTGCCCCCTCCCCGTTTACGGGGAGGGGGAATAATTTTAGTTAAACGAGAGGTGATACTTATCAAAGGTAAATTTTCTAAACTTTTAATTAAAAATTTCGCTGAATATAAATGGAATTATCTTTTTATACTTCCTAAATTTTTATTATTTTTTACTTTTATAGTTATTCCGGTTATTTGGGCTTTTTTTCTTGCTTTTCAGGAATTTGGAATTTTTGAAACCAAGTGGGTAGGGCTTACTAATTTTAAAGAGGCATTTACCGGGGATCTCTTTTGGATAGCTCTTTGGAATACCCTTCGCTATACTCTGACCGTAGTGCCTGCTCAAATTTTTATAGCTTTAGTTTTAGCAAGTTTAATACATCCTTTTAGCCGCAAGATTCAAACATTTTTTCGTGGGGCTTATTACTTCCCTACAGTCACTTCGGTAGTAGTCATCTCTATGGTTTGGAGATGGATGTATACTTCTAAGGGTCTAATAAATTATTTTATAAGTATACTAAATTTAGGTCCTATTAATTGGTTGGGAAGTTCTAACTGGGCACTGCCAGCTATAATTCTGATGTCTGTCTTAACCCCTCCTGGCGTGGGAATTATTCTTTATCTGGCGGCTATGGATTCGATTCCAGAATCTTTATATGAAGCAGCCAGAATAGATGGAGCAGGATCTATTACTTCCTGGATTAGAATCACTTTACCTTTAATTAAACCAACTACTCTTTATCTGGTAGTCATTGGGACTATCGGTTCATTTCAGGTTTTTACCCAGGTTTTACTTTTAACAGATGGAGGTCCCGGTTATGCTACAACTACTTTAGTCCACCTCATCTATAATGCTGCCTTCCGGGATTTTGATTTTGGTTTAGCTTCTGCTCATTCTATTATTCTTTTTGGCATAGTATTAATATTTGCTTTTATTCAGTTCAAATTTTTAAGTACAGATGTAGAGTATTAGGAGGCATTATTTGATGGGTTTTAAAGATATATTATTGAAAATTATAAAAGTCATTTTTTATATTATTTTATTTATAGGAGCCATTATTGCTTTATTTCCTTTATACTGGATGTTTATTACTGCATTTCAACTACCCAATGAAGTGTTTTCTATGCCTCCTAAATTTATTCCAACAGTAGTTAAAAAATTTATTCCTTTGCTTTTGCAAGGAGATAAGGAACAAGCAATATTTATTCTGACAGAATCATTAAGAAATGTTAAGATTTTGTTTATTGATACAGGATTATATAGATGGTTTATGAATAGTCTTATTGTTAGTGTTGTTTCAACATTGGGCATCTTACTATTTGATTCTATGGCGGGCTATGTTTTTGCTAAAAAACAGTTTCCAGGTAGGGATTTTCTTTTCTGGATGATGATTAGTACAATGATGATACCAGGTCAGGTTACCTTAGTTCCGATGTATATTCTTGTTACTCGATTGGGAATTAAAGGCTCTCTATATTCTGTTATTTTTCCTCCCTTAGCTATGGTTTTTGGAGTCTTTTTGATGAGACAGTTTATGAAGACAATTCCTACAGAATTGATTGAAGCAGCCAAAATAGATAGTGCTTCTGAATTATCTATTTATTGGAAGATTATTTTGCCTTTGTCTAAACCAGCTCTGGCTACGTTAGGGATTTTAGTTTTTATGTCGGTTTGGAATTCATTTTTATGGCCCTTAATTATTCTTAACAAAGATTATCTTTTTACTTTACCGGTGGGTTTGAAAAGTTTACAGGATAAAAATCTTGTTGATTATGGTCTCTTAATGAGTGGAGCTAGCATATCGGCTATTCCGATGTTTATTGTTTTCTTATTTTTCCAGAAATATTTTGTTAAAGGTTTGACACTTGGTAGTTTAAAGGGTTAAGGAGGAGAGAGGTATGATTAAATATAGGATAAATATAAAAATAGTCAATATTAGTTGTATAGGACTTTTAGTTTTCTTTTTATTTTTATCTTGGTTTATGATTTCTTTGGCAGAAATAGATTTTACTAAATTAAATCATTTTTCCGATGATGAACTTTTACAAAAAGTAAATATTTATACCTTAAATCCAACTCAACTAGATTTACTTCTTTATGAGTTACAGCGGCGCTTCCCTAACAAAGATGATCGTCTCAAGGCCATTGCTACTATGTATTTAGGAGCAGATTATTACAAAGAGCCTTTTATTGATGAATTAAAGGACCCCTTGCCTTATCGCAGAGCAAATTGTACTATGTTCGTTTTATACGCTACTACCTTTCTTAATAGTTCTAATTATGAAGAAGCCCTGGAAACTATTCGATGGGTTCATTATAAGGGTGGGGTAGTAGGTTATAAAAATAGGTATCATTTTACAAGTGATCGAATTACTGACCCTGATAATAAATATTTTACCGATGTGACTGCTAATTATGTGGTTGACCAATCTTTTATCCGAGAATTGACCTTGACCCTCAATGTAAAACAGGATGGTAGTCTTCTCTTTGAGGGAAAATTAGGTGGTTGGGAAAAAACTATCACTGTCAAGTACATCAAAAGAGGAGATTTTACTATTGATAAACTCAAAAAATTACCTCGATCCATTGGAATAGCTTTTGTTAAAAAATCAAATTGGCCTATTGGAGTTATTATTGGTCATGAGGGAATTTTAATTGACGGTGACCTCTACCATTCTAGTTATCCAACCCTTGGGCTTTATAAAATAAAAGATTATCTTTCTGAAAGTTTTCCTTTCTCTAATTGGGAGGGAATGATGCTTTTTGAGATTAATGTGGTTAATAATAAAAATACCGAGTAATCTTTATTTCCCAATATTTCCCATTTATTATTTTTTAAATTTCTGTTATCTACTTGTGAAGGAACTAATTTTTCTGATGCATTTTAAATTGTTCAAAATATATAGTTTTAAGTATGGTATAATTTTTTAGCAAAGATTTATGGTAATTGATAATAACTTAGGAGGAAGCGTAATAATTTTAGAGACGTTGTTATCCAAAATGACACTAAAGGAAAGAGTAGGGCAAATATTCCAGATAGGTTTTAATGGTAAAACAGTTACTCCTGAAATAAAAGGAATGATAGAAGATTATCATGTTGGAGGCATAATTTATTTTCAACGTAATATTTATTCACTTAAACAAGCAGCCAATCTTTCCAATGAATTACAAATGTTGTCTGTGAATCAGGAATTGGGCTTACCCTTGATAATTTCTAATGATCAGGAAGGTGGCATAGTTAATCGTTTGACGGGAGCTGGAGGAACTCATTTCCCGGGGAATATGGTTTTAGGAGCTACAAGAGATGCTGTATTATCCAGAAAGATGGGGCGAGCAATAGCTCAGGAATTAAAAGTAGTGGGGATTAACATGAATTTGGCTCCCGTTTTAGATGTTAACACTAATATGTCTAATCCAGTTATAGGGGTGCGTTCTTTTGGGGAAGATCCTTTATTAGTCGCCAAATTAGGAGAAGCCTTTATTATCGGGATGCAATTAGAAGGAATTATTGCTTGTGGTAAACATTTTCCTGGGCATGGAGATACTACCATTGATTCCCACCTGGAACTTCCTATTGTTAAATATGAAAAAGAACGTCTTAAAAAGGTGGAGCTTTATCCTTTTATACAAGCAATAAAAGCAGGGGTTGATAGCATTATGACCGCACATATTTGTTTCCCTGCTATAGAGCCAAAAAAGGGAGTGCCTGCAACACTATCATATAATGTGTTAACTGGGCTATTAAGAGAAGAGTTAGGGTATAATGGTTTAATTATAACTGATTGTATGGAGATGAATGCTATTGTCAGTACTTTTGGTACAATAGAAGGGTCAGTAATGGCTATTGAAGCTGGCAGTGATATGGTCCTCATATCTCATACATTAGATAAACAGAAAGCCGCCATTGAAGAAGTAATTAAGGCAGTAAAAGCGGGTAGAATTACCGAAGAACGAATTAATCAATCTGTAATTAGGATTCTTAAACTAAAGGAAAAAAGAATTGGCCTAAACCGGATGTTTAATACCGATTATAAGGGAATAAATAAAAAAGAGGGAGAAGAAATTGCTTATCAGATAGCCAAAAAGGGGGTTACTTTAGTTAAGAATGATAAAAATTTAATTCCCATAAAAAAGGGAAAGAAGATAGTGGTTTTTGATTTTGCTATAGTTCATCAGACAACACTTGTCGAGAATAATAAGGGGTATAGAAATTCTTTTGCCCATTATTTATCGGAACAGGGGATACAGTTTGAGTATTTTTCTTTACCAGATAAATGTGCAAAATTACCTTTGTTGGAAGGCAATAATCAGGTTATTGTTATTGTTTGTATTTATGATGCTGTTCATAATCCTCAGCAAGTTGAAATAGTTAAAAAATTGCAAATTAAAGGAGAATTGTTCATTGCTTTAGCCATTCGCAACCCTTACGATCTAAATTTATTTCCTGAAATATCAACTTATCTAACTACCTATGATTATAGCCCAGCAAATCTAAAGGTTGCAAGCGAAATAATAACTGGTAAATATGTAGCTCAGGGAATTTTACCTATTACTTTGACAATTTAAAATAATATATATTTGAAGGGTATATTTAGAATTACATTTTTACTAGAGGAATATCGATGGAATACAAGAAGATAACAACAAGAGAAGAGATATATAAAGGAATAGAATTATGGAATAAGATCAATCCGTCTTTTCATATTATTCCACGGTTAGTAGAACAAAATATCTTTAAACCTTTTACCGGGGTTAATATAGTTGTATATGGGAGTTTTAAAAATGATCAAATAATTGCTTTTATTGTTGCAAAATATCTAACTTTACCCATTTCTGGTAATGTTGGTCTAAGCCAGGGCTGGATAAGTCTTTTAGTTGTTGATAAAGAAAGGATTGATATAAGTTCTACTACAGAAGAGTTAACGAAAAAGGTTGAAGCAGATTTAAAAATAAAAGGGGTAGAGAAAATTCGCTTTGGCGGAGACCCTCAGAACTTTTTATCTGGATTACCTATCGAATTAGAGGAAGATTATTTATTATTATTGGAAAGGTTAGGCTATAAAAAGAAGAACAAAGAATATGATCTTTATTTGGATATCTCTAATTTCAACTCCTCGCCCAAGATTAAACAACTGAAGGAGAAGTTAGAAAAAAATTTGCAAGCGAGACCAGTTACAAAAGAAGAGGAAGAAATTTTGCTTGATTTTCTACAAAAAAATTTTCCAGGCCGGTGGTACTATGAAGCTAACAATATTCGACGTATTCCTGGCGGGATTGAAGATTACTGGCTTCTCTGGTATCAGAACAATCCAGCAGGATTTGTGAGAACTAATATCTCTGAGTCAGCATATATGGGGTCAAATGTTAATTGGGGTTCTCAATGGGGGAAATATTATTGTGGCTTAGGACCCATTGGTATTGCTGCTGATTTCAGGGGTAAAGGGTGGGGAATATATTTAATGATCAGAGTTATTCAAGCTTTCCAACAACAAGGCTATTGTCATATGATTATCGATTGGACCACTCTTGTAGATTATTATGCGAAATTAGGATTTAAGCCTTGGATTGAATATATTACATTATATAAGAATTTATGAATACTATTGAATAAGTAAGTGAAATTTGTTGTGAGACATTTGAGAAGGGAAAATTAGGAATGGTAAAACAGGATAGAGAAGAACAAATAGATCAGCTTATTCAACGAGAACTAGAAAAAGGTACTTTTCCTGGGGCTGTTCTAGGAATAGTTAATGACAAAAAGGTTCTTTATAAGAAGAGTTTTGGCTATGCCCAATTGGAGCTAGATAAGATTAAAATGAAAGAGAATACTATTTTTGATTTAGCTTCATTAACTAAGGTTATGGCTACCACTATTGCCGTTATGCAATTGATTGAAAAAGGGAAGATCAATCTTTGGGATTATATTAAGCATTTTTACCCTGAACTTCCCGATGGAAAAAAAGAGATAAGTATTTTTCATCTATTAACTCATACCTCAGGATTTCCAGCAATTATCCGTTTGTGGAATCAGGGGCTTAATTATGAGGAAAAAATTAAGCGCGTTTTAAATAATCCTTTAGAAGATAAAGTAGGGGGAAAAGTCATTTATAGTGATTTGAATTTTATTCTTTTGGGAGATTTGATCTGGCGAGTAACTGGCAAGAGACTGGACGAATATGCCAAGCAACATATTTTTCAACCATTAGAGATGAAGATGACCACCTTTAATCCCCTTAAAAATTTACCTTATACTGGAGCTAAGGATTATGCTGCTACTGAGATGTGTAAGTGGCGGGGCAGAAT